>Ga0182030_10007422_pt1 | contig 22869 bp, 17 predicted proteins | sample 812S3MmetaG_FD_121299 | JGI IMG/M metagenome (GOLD analysis project Ga0182030, IMG submission 121299) | Permafrost microbial communities from Stordalen Mire, Sweden - 812S3M metaG (Illumina Assembly) | ecosystem: Environmental > Terrestrial > Soil > Wetlands > Permafrost | place: Sweden...
GGCGCACTCGACACGATCGATGTGACGACCATGGGCACGAACGCCCGCCTCTTCGCCGCGCTCACTCTCGTGATGTGCGCTCCCGAATATTTGGTTCAGAAGTGAGGACATCCCCGTGACCAAGCCCGCATCGCGACGCGAATTCTTGAAGATGACGGCGGCACTGTCCGCCACGCGCTTTGCGCCGCCGCTCGCGCTGAATCTCGCCGCGCTCGGCGAGAGCGCCGCGGCGACCGCCTCGGATTACAAGGCGCTCGTCTGCCTGTTCATGATCGGCGGCAACGACAACTTCAACACCCTGGTCCCGTACGACGCGGCGAACTACGCCATCTACAAGCAACAGCGCCCGGCCATCGCCACCGCCTTGAGCGCCTTGGCGCCGACGCTGCTGACCCCCGCCGCAGCGCTTCCCGGCGGCGAACAATTCGCCTTGGCGCCGGCGCTCAGCCCGCTGCTCCCGCTATTCAGCGGCGGACAGATGGCGCTCATGCTGAACCTCGGGACGCTGATCGAGCCGATTGCCTCGGCCGCGGCTTACGCCGGCGCGCCCGCCACCAGCCTCCCGCCTCAACTGTTCTCGCATCTCGATCAACGGGCGTTCTATCAAGCCGAAGGCCCGGTGGGCAACACGTCGGGCTGGGGCGGCAGGATTGCGGACTTGTTTGCGGCGGGCAACGGCAATTCTCTGTTCACCTGCATTTCGCCCGACGGCGACAGTTTGTTCCTCACCGGACTCAGCACCGGAACGTACTCGATCTCACCGACCAGCGGCGCGATTCCAATCCAGAGCATCGTCTCGCCATTGTTCGGCTCCTCGGCCTGCCAAAGCGTGATGAGAACCCTCACCACGGCGCAGCGGACCGATGCCGGCGGCAATCTCGCGAATCTGTTCGAGGCCACGTATGCCGACGTCGTCAGCCGCTCCCTGACAGGCCAGGAAATCCTCGGCAGCGCATTGCCGGCGGCGACTCTGACGACGTTTCCGACCACCACCAAAACCAATCTCTCGGCGCAATTGTCGATGGTGGCGCGGGTCATTGCCGCGCGCAATGCCTCAGGCGTCGGCGCGACGCGTCAGGTGTTCATGGTCGGCGCCGGTAATTTCGACACCCATAATGGGCTCAGCACGATCCAGCCGCCGCTGCTCTCCGATGTCGCCGTCTCGATGGCGGCATTCTACGCGGAGATGAACGCGCTCGGCTTGCAGAACAACGTCACGAGCTTCACCGTCTCGGACTTCGGGCGCACGCTCAATTCGGATGGAGATGGCTCCGATCACGGCTGGGGCAGCGTCCATTTCGTCGTCGGCGGGGCGGTCAAGGGCAACAGCTTCTATGGCACGGCCCCTGTACTGCCGCCCAGCCTGACCACCCCGGGTCCGCTCGACGTCGGCCGCGGCCGCTTCGTTCCGACCATGGCGGTGGATCAATTCGGCGCGACCTTGGGCTCGTGGTTCGGCGTGAGCAATGCCAACTTGCTCACGATCTTTCCCAACCTTTCCAATTTCGATGCCGACACCCGCAATCTAGGGTTCATGCAGGTGCCGACTTAGATGGATTGTCGTAAGAACGAGGGCGCGCCAAAATGACCTTGGTTCTCAGGCGGAGCGAGACATGGAATTCAAAGGCGCAACCCTTTTGTACACATTGGCCGGCCTGATGATCACGTTCGCGGGGTTCTCGGCGCTCTTGCTGACCCTGCGGCCGGCCGCCGGAGCGAGGTTGTCGCTGCTCGACAGGTACCTGGCAAAAACGGTCATGACCTACATTTTCGTATTGACGGCGGGAGCGCTGCTGCCGGCGCTATTGTCGCTCTACGACATTCCGGAAAAGTCGATTTGGAAGTGGTCGGCTGTTCTTTTCGCGGTGCCGATGCTCGTTCTTCAAGTCACTTATCCGCACCGGCGCCGCAAGGTGGTCGGCACCCGACCGCCCCCCGCGATATTCGCGGTCCTCGTGGTATTGGGCTCCGCCGCGACACTCGCGATGCTTGGCTACGTCTTGGAAGGCCTCCAACATGTCGCCGCAGCCTACATCACGGCGTTGGCGATCGATTTCTTTACGGTCATTTTCGGCTTCGTCGTTGCGCTCGATGTCATCATGCAACAGCCCATGGAAGCTTCCGAGCGGTCGGCGCCGCGTTAGCGGACCGCGCGGCGCCGGGGGAGCATCAATTTCTTGCGACACTCGACTTTGGCGTCTGAGTTCGTTCGAGCGCACGCGCCAAAGTGTCGTGAACGCAGGCTACATAATCCTCCCAATCCCCCACCTTGCGGTCGTCTCGCAACGTGCGGCACAAACGCCCGGACATGAGTGTCAGGCGCTTACGCGCTGCCGCAATGCCGGCGGCTGTCGACAGATCGAGGTCCGCGAGCACCACGGTACCGGCCGCGGTTTGCGGTTTGCCGGCCAGGAGCTCGCCGGCGGGGGCGAGAATGGGTATTGCGCAGAGGAGTGCGGCGGACAACAGCAGTACTCTTCGAGACATGTGGCCTCCTTGACGGGTATTGAGCCGAAAATTGGTTTACCCATTTACTAGATCGCTTTTTCGGGCTCAGGAGTGCCAGCCGCTCGCGCGGCGCCGCCGATTGCGAGGCGATCGTCGATTCGATACCCTGACTTCGCCGGGTGGCGAAAAGGCAACGCGATGGATCGGAGCTAGTGATGTCGTCGGAACAGCATCCAGACGCGGGCGGGTCCGGCACCCACAGCCAGCTTTTTGTCTTGCTTTATGGCGAGCTGCGGCAATTGGCGGAGCGTCAGTTGCGGCGCAATGCCGGTGCGCCGGTCAGCCCCACGACGCTGCTGCATGAGGCGTATCTCGGAATGCGCGGGCGCGACGCCATCTTCCCCGACCGCGAACGATTCATCGGATACGCGGCGCGCGTCATGCGAGGTCTGATCATCGATTTCGTGCGGGACCGGCGCGCCCTGAAACGGGGCGGAGACTTTCATATCACTCAACTGCCCACGCAACTCCCTGAATCGGGCGACGGCGAATCGGACCTGTCGGTGCTGTCGGAGGCTCTCGACGAGCTTGCATTGCGCGACGCAAAGCTGGCGGAACTCGTAGACCTTCGGTATTTCTGCGGCTACACGTTCGAGGAGATCGCCGCGCAGCGCGCCACGTCGGTACGCACGGTCAAGCGCGACTGGGAGAAGGCTCGCGCATATCTTTTCCATGAGCTGAAGGGTGCGTATCGTTCGGCGATTGACGATCGATGACGAACTTCGAGGAGCTCAGTGCGCCGCGGCAATGTGCGGGCTACCAGAGAGGGTTGGCTTTGATCTCCTCCCACAGCCTCGGTCCGTGCGAGCTCATTTGCTCGCGCACCGACGTGTATGCATCGGCGACCGGGCCCATCATTCCCTCGCGCGCGAGGAGCCGCGCCAGTGTCGCGCGCCGATAGCGCCAGCCACGCCACGCCTCATCGGGCCAATCCTGATCGCGCGCACGCTCGGCCGCCGCCGCGTAGAAGCGGAATGCACGCAGCAGCAACGCCTGGGCTTTTGACGGGTCCTGCACAACGAGAGAGCTATGCTCATCGCGCTCGCCGAAGCGGGCGAGTGCCGTGGGCTCGGCGGCTTTTGCGCCTTTCTGATACCACGCCCAGGCTTGCGCCTGGTCCGTACGGAACTTGACTCCCGCGCCCGGCGCGCCGATTTCGTACAAATGCCCGAGTGCGAACGCCGCGATCGGCACCCCGTCCCGCCAGGCTTTCTCGTAGAGTGACACCGCTCGCCGCGGATCGAGCATGCCTGCGGTCCCGTCCGTCAACAAGTTGCCCAGATCGATGCCGGCCGCCCGATAGCCTTCAGAGGCCGCGCGCTCGAACTGCCGCCGCGCGCCGGGCAGATCATGCCTCGCCAACAAGGCGCGGCCCCATTGATAGTCGATTCGGACGGGGTGCCCGGGCTTGACGGCTTCCGCGGCGCAGGGGAAGTTGGCGATATCCGCGCTGATGTCGGATTGCGGGACGCCTGATGTCAGGCGATCCGGATCATAGAATGCCGCGGTCGCTTGATCGCATGCTGATCCCTGAGCAGACCCAATGGTCATTCGCGTAACGACCGCCAGGCCGAGCCGGGTTCGATCGACATCCGACAGGAGGTCGGTTTGCGCCGCCGCATCCCAGGCGATCTGGCGATCGAGTGTCGCGGGAACGCGCCCCTCCCAGATGCGTGCCGTCTCATCATCGGCGGCCGTGACGATACGCGTGCCATCGGGGGAGTAGGCAGCGGAATCCACGAAATCGCCTTCGGGCAACACGCCGAGCTGGGCCCCGGTGTGCGCATCCCAGATGCGCGCGGTCTTGTCGTCCGAGGCGGTCACGATGCGGGTCCCATCGGGCGAGTAGGCGGCCGTACTAATCGCATCGCCATGACCCAAGAGCTCCGCCAGCTGGGCCCCGGTGTGCGCATCCCAGATGCGCGCGGTCTTGTCGGCCGAGGCGGTCACGATGCGGGTGCCGTCGGGCGAGTAGTCGGCGGAAAGGACGAAATCGCCATGGCCCGAGAGCACCGCGAGCTGCGTGCCGGTGCGCGCGTCCCAGATGCGCGCGGTCTTGTCGATCGAGGCGGTCACGATGCGAGTGCCGTCGGGCGAGTAGGCGGCGTAATGCACGAAGCCGCCATGGCCTGAGAGCACCGTGACCTGCGTGCCCGTAGTCGCATCCCAGATGCGCGCGGTCTTGTCAAAGGAGGCGGTGACGATGCGGGTGCCGTCGGGCGAGTAAGCGGCCTTGCCCACTACATCGCCATGGCCCGAGAGCACCGAAAGTTGTGCGCCCGTAGCCGCATCCCAGATGCGCGCGGTCTTGTCAAAGGAGGCGGTGACGATGCGGGTGCCGTCGGGCGAGTAAGCGGCGGAATAGAGGCGATCGCCGTGGCCCGAGAGGACCGCGAGCTGCTTCCCCGAGCGCGAATCCCAGATGCGCGTGGTCTTATCGAGCGAGGCGGTGACGATGCGCGTGCCGTCGGGCGAGTACAGGGCGGAATAGAGGCGATCGCCATGGCCCGAGAGTACCGCGAGCTGCGCACCCGAGTGCGTATCCCAGATCCGCGCGGTATTGTCGGTCGCACCGGCGACGATGCGGGTGCCGTCGGGTGAGTACGCGGCGGAATAGAGATTGCCGTGGCCCGAGAGCACCGCGAGTAGCGCGCCCGTAGTCGCATCCCAGATGCGCGCGGTCTTGTCGATCGAGGCGGTCACGATGCGGGTGCCGTCGGGCGAGTAGGCGGCTGTACGCACGAAATCGGCATGGCCCAAGAGCACCGTGAGCTGCGCGCCGCTGCGCGCGTCCCAGATGCGCGCGGTCTTGTCGCCCGAGGCCGTCACGATGCGGCTGCCGTCGGGTGAGTAGACAGCGCAATAGAGGCCATTCCCATGGCCCGAGAGTACCGCGAGCGGCTTCCCCGAGCGCGCATCCCAGACGCGCGCGGTGTTGTCGGCGGAGGCGGTCACGATGCGCGTTCCGTCGGGCGAGTAGGCGGCGGAATAGATGCGATCGCCATGGCCCAAGAGCACCGCGAGCTGCGTGCCGTTGCGCGCATCCCAGATCCGCGCGGTCTTGTCGTTCGAGGCGGTTACGATGCGGCTGCCGTCGGGTGAGTAGACGGCGAATAAGACGAAATCGCCATGGCCTGAAAGCACCGCGAGCTGCGCGCCGGTGTGGGCGTCCCAGATGCGCGCGGTCTTATCAAACGAGGCGGTCACGACGCGGGCGCCGTCGGGCGAGAAGGCCGCGGACTCGATGCGATCGCCGTGACCTGAGAGCACAGTGAGCTGCATCCCGGTGCGTGCATCCCAGATGCGCGCGCTCCTGTCGTCGGAGGCGGTTACGATGCGGCTGCCGTCGGGTGCGTAGGCGACTGAAGCGACTCGAGCGCCATGGCCCGAGAGCACCGCAAGCTCTGTATCGGCCGCGCGAATTTCTTGAAACACACTGATGGCGGCCGGCGTACGGCCTTGCGCGAATTCAGGGTTCGTCAGTACCTCGAGGATGAAGCCCTGCGCACCCGCCAGATCCGAATCCTTGAGATGCTGCGCGGCGGCCTCGGTCAGGAGCCGCGACTGGGATTGACGCGCGGCATCCCGCTCTTCGGACGCCACCGTGGCTTCGTAGCTCGTGGCGGCCAGCCCCGCGGCGAGCGTCAGGAGCAGGACGCTGATCGCGCCGATCCCTACCCAATGCCGGCGCGCAAACTTGCGCGCGCGGTACGCGACGCTGTCCGGTTGAGCGAGCACCACATCGCCGCGCAGAAAGCGCTCGATATCCTCGTCGAAAGCGTTCGCCGTCGCGTAGCGCTCGGCCGGGAATTTTTTCAGCGCCTTGATCGCGATCGTATCAAGATCGCCCCGCAAGGTGCTCGGTAGCTTCTTCGCCGTGGTCGCACGCACCGTTGCGGCCGCTTCGCTCGACGCAGCGCGGCTCGGTGCCGCGGGGTCCGCGTTGAGAATTGCCTCCTCGAGCGCACCGCGCGAGTCGCGCTTGAGCTTGTAGGGCCGCTCCCCGGTCAGAAGCTCATAGAGCATCACTCCGAGCGCGTAGACATCTGCGGCCGTGGTGATCGGCGCCCCAGCGATCTGCTCGGGCGCGGCGTAGTCGGGCGTCAGGGCGCGCCCGCCGAGCTGCGTCAGTTCCGTCTCCTTCGCTTCCCCTTCGGCCAACAGCTTCGCAATGCCAAAATCGAGCAGCTGCACCTGTCCTTCGTCGGTCACTAGAATGTTCGCCGGCTTCAGATCACGGTGAATCACCAGATGCGCATGCGCGTACTGCACCGCGCCCAAGACTTGCCGGAAAAGCCCAAGCCGCTCGCGAATCGACAAGCGGCGCTCGTCGCAGAACGTCGTGAGCGGCGTACCGGCCACGTAATCGAGCGCGAGATAGGATTGACCGTCCTCGGTGAACCCCGCGTCGAGGAGCCGAGCAATGTTCGGATGATTGAGGCTCGCGAGGATTTCGCGCTCGCGGGCGAAACGCTCGCTCATCACGCGACTCTTGAGTGCCGGGTGAACCAGCTTCAAGGCCACCCGACGCGTAAACAGTCCGTCGGCGCGCTCGGCCAGCCACACGCTTCCCATGCCGCCATGACCGAGGAGCGACAGCACGCGATAGGGACCGAGCCGCTGGCCGACGAATCCGGGGTCCGTCTCGATCAGAGCGGCGAGGTGACTCGCCACCAGATCACTCGTTTCGAGGAAGCGCCGTTCGCGCGACTCTTCCTGCGAGGCGCACAGCGCACGCAGCAGCGCCGCCGCGTTCGGATCACTGCGCTCGAGCGCGGCGAGCCACGCGTCCCGCTCCTGGGGCGCGAGCTCGATCGATTCGTCCAACAGCGCCGAGAGGCGCGAGAATTCCGCCGCGCTCAAACCTTTGAGCGACACGCCCGAGGTGGAAAATTCGTCCACGCCCATGTGTTTCTAACGATGCGCTCCGCGGCCACAGTCGACCGACGCAGCCTTGGTTTGCCGTGCAAAAGCCGACATCCCCGCCGGTGCTCCCTTCGTATATACCCCCGCCGAGGCGCCGCTGTCCATGGGCCAATCGGTATGCGGTACGCGGCTAACGCCGCGAGACGCCGTCGCGGCACTTTTCCCGCGCCGTTTGCGATGTACGGAATGCAGGCGGCTGCGGCGGGTGCTGGGAGCCGCGGAAAATCAACCAACGAAAGGGCAACATCATGAACGTCAAAACCAATGTGAAGGTGGGATCGTCCTTGGGCTCGCTGGGCAACCCCTGGCGGACGCACTAGATCGGAACCCCCCCCCGAGGGTACCCGGCGAAGGCCGGGTACCCCGTGGGACGAGTTCAGAAGCAGGGATCGACTCAAGATGGCGGATTTCGCCCGCACTTTCCAGCGGCTACGTGCCGACCACGGCAAGAGCACCCTATGGATATCGGCCGTGTCGGCAGCCGCGCTTGCCGGCTGGATCGTCTGGGCATTATTTGCGCAGGTCTCGCTGTATGAAGTGTCCGCCGAGGCGCGGGTGGAGCTCGACGGTGCAACCTATCCGATCGATGCGCCCTTTGCAGGCCGTATCGTCGCGACCAGCCTGCACGCCGGGCAGCGCGTGCGGCGCGGCGACTTGCTGATCGAAATCGATGCCAGGGCCGAAGAGTTGCAGCTGCGCGAGGTCGAGGTGCAGGTGCAAGGGCTCGAGCCGCAGATCGCCCAGCTCAATGCGCAGATCGAGGCTGAGCGCAGCATGCGCGGCGAGGAGGATCGCGCGGCGCGCTTCCGAGCCGAGGAGGCCGCGAGCCGGGTACACGAGGCGCAAATTCCGGCAGACTATGCTGCGAAGAACCTGGTTCGCATTCGCGCACTGCGGGCGCAGAACTATGTATCGGCTCACGATCTCGAGAAGGCTGAAAGCGATGTCAGTCAGTTGCGTGCTGCGGCGAGCGCCCTGGAGATGGCGGCGAGCCGAATTCCGCAAGACCAGGCGGCTCGCAATCGCGAACGCGACGTGCGCGTCGGCCGTCTGCAAGGCGAGATCGCCACCCTCGAGGCGCAGCGCAACACGCTGCAGGCGCAGACCGCCCGATTGAATTATGAGATCGAGCGCCGCCGCATCCGCGCGCCGGTCGACGGCATGGTCGGCGAGGCGATCAACCTTCGAGTCGGCGCCGTCGTCGCCGACGGCGACCGGCTGGGGTCGATCGTGCCGGCCGGACGCCTCGTGGTGGTGGCGCACTATCCGGCACAAGCGGCTTTCGGCCGCATCCGCGCGGGCCAGCCCGCGACGTTGCGCTTGGACGGCTTTCCGTGGGCGGAGTTCGGGACGGTGTCGGCCACCGTGAGTGAGGTAGGCCAAGAGGTGCGCGACGGCCAAGTGCGGGTCGAGCTCACGCTTCGTCCCCGATCGAGTTTTGTAGGCCCGCTCGAGCATGGGATGCCGGGGACGCTCGAGGTGGCGGTGGAGCGTCTGTCTCCGCTGAATTTGACCCTGCGCACCGCCGGCCAATGGCTGACGCGGCCGCTGTGACACGGCGCTACTTCATTCCTGAGGTCGTTCAAACCTCCGCGATGGATTGCGGTCCGGCGGCGCTCAAGGCCTTGTTCGGCGGATTCGATCGTTATCTGTCCTATGGCCGGCTGCGCGAAGCCTGCCGGACGGACGTCGATGGGACCTCGATCGACACCCTTGAGGTCATCGCGCAGCAGCTCGGCCTCGGAGCCGTGCAGTCGATGCTGCCAGCGGACCTGCTGCTCCTGAAAAGCTCGGTGTGTTTGCCCGCCGTCGTCGTGATCGATCTGCCGGACGGCGGCAACCACTTGGTGGTGTTGTGGCGGCGACATGGGCCGTGGTTGCAGGTCATGGATCCGGCCTGCGGGCGATTATGGTTGCCGCGCCGTCGCTTGCTCGACTCGCTCTACATTCACGAGCAGCCGGTGCCGGCGAGCGCCTGCGCGGAATGGTGCGCATCCGCAGTGTTTACGGCTGGCATCGAGGAGCGCCTGCGCGCGCTCCATCTGCCGCCCCGGCTCTGGTCCGACCGGGTGCATCAGGACGCGGCGCTCCGGCTGGGCGGAGCATTGCGCGACGCCGGGCGGCTGCGCCCCGGAGCCGATGCTCGGGAGTTCCTCGCGCTGTGCGCGGCGCATCCCGACGAGATCCCGCCAGAGTACTGGAGCATTCGCCGAATCCCGCAGGACCCGGAGAAGATGATGCTGCGAGGCGCCGTGCTGCTGTCGGCCGCCGGGGCGGTGTCGGACGCGCCGGACGAATCGTTGCCGCCGCCCTTGGTGCGGGCTCGCACCGAACCGGCGCCCCGAGTCTGGGAGCCTGTAGGGGCCGCCTTGCGAGAAAGCGGTTGGCGGCTGCCGGCCGCCACGATGCTCGCGCTGGCCACGGTGGCCTTTGGCACCGTGATCGAGGCGCTACTGTTTCGTGGGCTCTTCGACATGGGGCGGCATTTGCAATCGACCGCCGAGCGCTTGGGCGCGGTCGTCGCGCTCGTGCTGTTTCTCGCGGCGGTCTTGGCGCTCGATTGGTCGGCTGCGATCGGCTCGTTCAGACTCGGGCGCCAGATCGAGATGCGCTTGCGAACGCGCTTCCTGCGGAAGGTGCCGCGATTGAGCGACCGCTACTTCCAATCCCGGCTGATATCGGACATGGCGCTTCGCGCCCATTCACTGCAGCTCTTGCGGCAGCTCCCGGAATTGGCGGGTCACTGCCTGTATCTCCTCGTCAGCATCGTGATCACCGGCACGGCAATTGTCTGGGTATACCCCGGCTCCGCGCTGCTCACGGGTCTCGCGGTCCTCGCAGCGTGCGCCGTCCCGTTTCTGCTCATGCCGGCGATGACCGAACGCGACCTGCGCCATCGCGAACTCAGCGCTTCGCTGGGTTCGCTTTACCTGGACTCCTTGCTGGGGTCGCGCGCAATTAGAACGCATTGCGCGGAGCGTGCGATGCGATCGGTTCAGGCGAACCAGCTCGAGCGCTGGGCGGCAGCGGGCCTAAGGCAGCAAACCTTGTTCGTGGGGGTCGATGCGGTGCAGATGACGGCGACGTTGGCGTGCGTCGTGGCATTGGTATATCGGCAGAGCGAGATTGCACAGAGTCCTGCGGGCCTCTTGCTGTTGATCTATTGGGCGATATCGATCCCGCTGCTCGGGCGCGAAGCGGCGGGCGTTGCCCGCAGCCTTCCGGCCATGCGCAATACGCTGCTGCGGTTTCTGGAATTGATCGGATCGCCCGAGGAGCCCGCGTGCGATGAGGCGCCCGTGGCGCGGCCCGGCGGCGTCAAGATCGACATCGAAGAGGCGTGCGTCGTCGTGGCGGGACATGCGGTGCTCGACCGAGTTACGCTGCACGTGCGGCCGGGCGAGCAGATCGGCATCGTGGGCGTGTCGGGAGCGGGCAAATCTTCCCTCGTTGGATGTCTCATGGGGTGGTTTGAGGCGTCGAGCGGTCGGATTTGCGTGGACGACGCACCCCTCGACACCACGAGGCTCGCGCAACTGCGTGGCGAAACCGCCTGGATCGATCCGCAGGTTCATCTATTTCGGTCCACGCTCTACGAGAACCTGCGCTACGGCAATGGCAGCGAGGGTATCGCACAGCTCGGCGCGACCCTGGAGGCGGCGGATCTCGCCCGCATACTGGCGCGGGCGCCGCAAGGTCTGCAGACGCCGGTTGGCGAGGGCGGGACCCTGGTCTCCGGCGGCGAAGGGCAGCGCATTCGCATCGGACGCGCGCTCGGACGCAGCGGAGTGCGCCTCGTCATTCTCGACGAGCCCGGCCGCGGGCTCGGGCGCGAAGAGCGCCAGCGCATGCTGTCGTCGCTGCGCGCACACTTCAGCGGCGCCACCTTGCTGTGCGTCACCCACGATGTTTCCGACACGCTGGATTTCGATCGGGTGCTGGTGATCGAGCGGGGGCGGGTTCTCGAACAGGGATTGCCGCGGGAGCTGGAGGCGCGGCCCAAATCGCGATACCGGGCACTGCTCGACGGGGAAGATGCCATGCGGCGTGATCTGTCGGCGAATGCGCCGTGGCGGCGGGTGCGGCTGCAGGCCGGAAGGATCAAAGAGGGAGCCGTCGTGGCGCAAGCCGAAGAAGCGGTGCAGATATGAGCGCAGTGCTCGCACGGTATCTCGATGGGCTGGAACCGGTCGTTCCTGATCGCAGCGAGGACGCGGTCTGCGGCGAGTCGACGTATCACGGTTTTCTCCACGAGGTGCACGCGGCGGGATTGCCGTGGCGCGCGTTCACATTGCTCGCGGTGCACGTCTCGGAGACCCTGCTGTTCCTCGGCAGTTGGGCGTGCGTCGGTTTGGGCGCACTCACCGGCCGGTTCGATGCAGGGTGGCTGGCGGCGTGGGCTCTCGCGCTTGGAAGTACTGTGCCGCTGCACGCGGCCTCTACCTGGCTGCAAGGCGCGGTGGCGCTCGGATTCGCAGGACTGCTCAAGCAGCGACTGCTGGTGGGCGCTATGGCCTTGGATCCGGATCTCGTACGCCGTAAGGGTGCAGGTGAGATCTTGAGCGAGACCCTCGAGACCGAGGCCATCGGGGACCTCGGGGCGAGCGGCGGCATCGCCGCGGCGCTCGCACTGCTCGAGCTGCTGATAGCGCCGACACTCTTTCAGTGGGGCGCGGCATTCTTTGCGGAAGCCGCGATTCTGATCGTTTGGATCGGGTTGTCCTTGGGGCTGATCGCGCACAACGCGAAACTGCGCGCCAACTGGACCTTGCAGCGCCTCACCTCGACCAACCGGCTGGTCGAAAACATGACCGCCCACCGTACCCGTGTTGCACAGCAGGCCCCCGCACATTGGCATGATGGTGAAGACGCCGATCTCGATCAGTACCTGCAAGCTTCCTACAACCTCGATGCCAGCGCTGCACGCATCACAGCCGGCCTGCCGCGCGCCTACGTTATCGCGGGAATACTCGCGCTGGCACCGACCTTTTTGAACGGCACCTCGAGCTTGACGCAGCTCGCCGTGACTTTCGGCGCGATCTTGTTCGTCGCCGGGGCTCTGCAGCGGTTGAGCTTTGGATTTTCCGACGTCGCGGCGATCTGGATCGCATGGCGGATGGCCGCACCGCTGCTCGCCGCTGCGCGCGAAGTGCGGCCCGACTCCCCACTTGCCGACACTCATCCGACGCCGCAAGGGATTCCCGTGTTACATGCGCAGTCCCTCTGCTTCGTACACCCGACCCACCTCGAGCCGGTGCTCGGCGACTGTACGATGACGATTCATCGCGGCGACCGGATATTGCTCGAAGGCAATTCGGGCACCGGCAAGTCGACGCTCGCTGCAATCCTCGCCGGATCGCGCGCAGCGAGGAGCGGCTTCGTCTTGGCCGGAGGCCTCGATCGGGCGACGCTCGGGGATGAGGCCTGGCGCAGGCGCATCGCCCTGGCGCCGCAATACCACGAGAACCACATAATCGCCGCTCCGCTGATTTTCAATCTGCTGATGGCGCGCGCGTATCCGCACACCGCGCAGGATATTGCGCAGGCCGCCGAGGTCTGCCAAGAGCTCGGGCTCAGGGATCTGATCGATCGAATGCCGGCCGGTCTCAATCAGTTCGTCGGCGATACCGGTTGGCGGCTGTCCCAGGGCGAGAGCAGCAGAATTTTCCTGGCACGCGCCCTGCTGCAGCAAGCCGAAGTGGTGGTACTGGATGAGAGCCTTGCGGCGCTGGACCCTGAGAACTTCCGCCAGTGTCTGGAGTGCGTTCTACGGCGCGCGGCGACGCTGATCCTGATCGCGCATTTGTGAGCTTTTCGGCGCCGGGCGTGCTAACCCCGCTCGGCACGAAGCATGATGAGCAAATCCCAGGGCTCAGGCTCGACCACCCCGAGCATTGTCAGTATGGTGTGGGCCTGACCTCGATGATGCGCCTGGTGATTGAACAGGTGCGTGAGAATTTCCTCAAGCGGCTGACTCTGCGCGGTACCGTTCAGCGTCTGGTAGTCCCAATTTCGCCTGAATGCCGTCTCGTCAAACGCCCCGATTGCCTGTGCTATTCGTTCATCCTCCAGCTCCCGCGCGCTGCGCAATGACTTGAGGTCGTCGAACAGAATGGCGTTCAGCTTGTTCGGATGCTCTCCCGTTCCCGTGAGCCGCCGCATCCAGATCCGATCCGCGACCAGCAGATGATTCAGCGTGCCGTGAAGGCTCCCGAAATACGCCCCGACATTCCTGCGATACGCGTCGTCCGGCAGCGCGGCCGCCATCCCATAGAGCTTCGCATTCGCCCATCTGTTGTACCTCGCCAGCATTGCAAAATGGGACTTCAGCGAATGACTCGAACCGCATGCTTGAGCGCCCCTTCGGGGACGACGACGCCGAGTCGTTGCGCGGATTTCAGATTGACGAGCAAATCGAAGACCGGGTGCCCGATCGCGAGATTCGCCGGCTTGGCGCCCTTGAGAATTCCGGCCGTCGTGTGACCGCAGATTTTCCCTAATTCCTGTTGATTGGGGCCGACCGCGGCCACCACGCCTGGAAACTCAACCAGGTCCGGATCGCCGACCAGGATAGGAAGCTTTTGTCCCAGCGCAGCGCTTTTGAGCTCTTCCCCTGCATGACGGAGCAGCGAGTCCTTCAGGATGAAGACTGCGTCCGCGTCGCTGGGCCCGAGCGCCCGCAGGGCGGCGGCGACGGCGCTCTCATCGGCCACGGCTCGCGAGACGAGCACGATGCCGCTCGAAGGAGCGATCTCCTCGAAATTCTTCATTTGGACGCGGTCAGGTGTAAATCCCGAATCGAACAAGACGGCCAGGCGCTTGAGCTTCGGCAGCACCTGGCGGAAAGCGGCGATCCGTCGTCGACTCGCCTCAGCATCCGCAGTCGCGACACCGGTCAGATTGCCGCCCGGAGCGTCGTTCGTGACGGCAAGCTTCGAAGCAACGGGGTCCGCCACGGGACAGAAGATGATTGGGACTTTCGTCGTCGCGGCGCTCGCCGCCTGCGTGGAGGGACCGAAGACAGTCACGATCGCATCGACCCCCGAGTCGAGAGCGGTGCCAATGGCCGCCTTCGCCTCGTCCGGAGAGGACGCGTTTCGGGTGTCGATTCGGATTCGAGACGAGTCCGTAAAACCGGCAGAGTGGAGGCCTTCCAACACTCCTGCGAGGAGCGCGCCATAATTATCGAGCGGCCCGACAACCAGGATGTGCGGAATTTGTTGCGCCCACGATCGAGTGCCGGACACCAGCAGGAGCATAGACGTGAGCGTCGCGATCGACACTGAACGCCCTCCGAATCGGATTTGCATCTTGGCCTCTTCTCTGGAGGTCGACGTGACAGCCTCGGCCACAAAATTTGGTCGGGCAAATTCCCCGAGAGGTCGGGAGAATATCCCGAGCCTATTTGGGAGGCAATCTCAATCGTCGGGAGAAACCGACTTTCGTCGGTGGAGACCGGACTTCGTTCGGGAGTCTGAAATTTATTCAAGGGTCTCATGCCAAAATTCTCACATCATGTGGGGTACCGATGCTAGGTTAGGCGGAAGACGATCCTGCGGAGAGGCCAATGACCAATATTCATTTGATCGGCGGTGAGAAGGGCGGCGTCGGTAAGTCGCTCGTCTCGCGCCTGCTGGCGCAATACTTGATTGATCACTCAATCCCATTCTTGGGGTTCGACTCGGATCGCTCGCATGGTGCGTTGCTGCGCTTTTACGCGGATTACGCGTCGCCGGTCCTGATAGATGACTATTATAGTCTGGACGCGATAGTCGAGGCCGCAACCGAAAATCCCGATCGACGGATTCTCGTCGATCTTGCCGCGCAAACGCAGGAGCGGCTGACGCAATGGATGGAGGAGTCGCAGTTACTCGAGGTCGCACCGGAGCTGGGACTGAATATTTGCTATTGGCACGTGATGGACGTGGGCCGGGATTCGGTCGATCTGCTCAAGCGATTACTGGACCGGCACGGCTCGCACTTGAAATACATACTGGTGCTCAATGAGGTTCGCGGCGAGGATTTCCGCATCTTGGATGCGTCCGGAGAAAAGGAGCGTGCGCTCGGGTTGGGTGCGAAGGTGATGAGGTTGCGCCGCTTGCACGCGACCTCGATGATCAAGATTGACGCTGTCAGCGCGAGCTTTTGGGCGGTCGCGAATAAAGGCGAGCCGCGCGCGGGCGGATTGGGTGTGCTCGAGCGCCAACGCGTGAAGAGCTGGCTCAAGAATGCGTTTGCGGAGATTGAAAAACTGGAGGTTTAGCGCCCCTTGAATGACCTTTGACGCTAACAATCGTCTGCGATCGCGGGAGTATCATTGCAGTTGAACGCTCGTCGCCCGCGATGCCGGCGAACGCAACCGAAGGAGCGAGAGGCCCCGACGGTTTGACCGCCGCCTCGAGCCGGGCGATGCAGCCACGAAGCCTGTCATAAAGCGGTCATACCGGTGCGACAGTTGTTTGGTAGATGACACTAGCGCGGACTCTATAAACTCTATAAATTAGGTTCGGAATACCATTGAACTATAACGACACAATCGTACGCCGAATCATTTCCTCAAGCGGGCGTCCTGACTAGCACATCCGCCGAAACGATCGGTGTCAACGGAACCGGCACCTTCAATCAAACCGGTAGCAGCAGCAATACTGTGAGCAATGTCATGTACCAGGCCTCGATAGCGGAAGTACTGGTACTTGTACTTTTTTTCCGGCGGCGCGCTGTCGGTGGGCGGCGGCGGCATTCAGGGCGGCAGCGGCGCGAGCCAGTTCAATCTGAAGGACCCATGAGGCAACGCCGCCAACCTGTATACCAACGCGACGGCGCGAGGTGTGGAGCTGCCTCGCCGGCCGTGCATCAACTGCCTTGTCTCACGAGCGGATCAGTTCCACAGGGGTCTGAGCACGAAATAGGCATCGTAGCCAACCGAAGGTGCCCTCGCCGGATTGGTGATGTCCGTGGAGAGCCTCAGCGTGTAGGTCTCGTTGGGATTGATATGCCACCCGGCGTTGGGCTTTTGCGTGATGTTCCATGCGAGATAGTATCCGCTGGACGTCTGGATGGTATAGGTGCAATTGCCCTGATCGGTGATCCAGAATTTCTCCCACGCATCTCCCTGCGGGGGGTTCGTCACGACGAGGAGGTCATCGCTCTGGTCCCGGCCTCCACCATCGAGGGCGGCGACATAGCCTCCGTCGAACGTCTGTAAGGCGTAGCTCCCATCCTCCTGTTGAACGAATGTGAACTGCGCGCCCAATTCGCCGGGCTCTGCCAGCCCGATGCTGTAGGCATTGCTATAGAGATCGTCGAGGACGGCCCCCAAGGAAAAATAGGAAAGAGTGTAGCCACCGAAGGCTTCGACGGTCCCGGTCTGAATGCTGTACTTGTAGCCAGAACCGAGATCCCCGCATTGCCGCGGTGAAATTTCGTTGTTCAACCACTGCGCGTCTGTGATCGGCGAAGATGCGGGATACGTGCCGATGGCCGCCGTGGACTGGCCACCGTCATTCACGAAGTACAGAACGTCGCCATAGTAGGTCTCAAGGGTGTAGTCGCCGAAGTAGTCGAGGTGGTTCACGGAAAAGAGAGTGCTATCAGCGGATGCGGTGAGCACCGTTTGAGTAGTGCGCGTCAGGTTGCTGCCGTACGGCAGCGGCACCGAGACAAAGTCACCAGCCGCGGCAATGAAATTCAGATACCGGCTGCCTAGGGTCTGTTCCACCGTGAAGCGCTCATTCGGACCGATCCCCGTGGCCGAGGTGACCAATGCATCGATCGACCGGCCACCTCCATTAGGCGCCGCCAAATAGCGGGTCTCCTGGATACCTGCCGGTAATGTGTTTATCTGCAGGGCGACTTGCCCGGGGAACACAATGTCCATCACCGCGATCGGGAAGTAACTCAACAGAGGCGTCGAGCCGGCTGTGCCGGGACGATCGCTCGCGGAAACCTGAGTAAATCCCTGTGTGTGAACCAGAAGTCCGGCGGCGAGGGCGGCTACGGTAATCGTGAGCTTGTTCATGGCGACTCCTTGCAAACTGAACATGGATGAACCTTCGGAGGTTTCCGAAGATCGGCCTTCGTCGGCCCCCACGCTGGATATATCGATAAATTGGTGCGGAAAGTGACACCGGTGAATCGATATTGGGATTGCGGATACCCGGGGACGCTGAGCGGCTGTTTCGCAATCTCGTCGCCCGATTGCGGAACGGCTGCGGGGCTCGATAATCGGACCTCAGCGAAAAGCGGATGGTCGAACTGACCCTTATACAGTCAGTGGCGCGTTAGCAACCAGCTGACCACCATTGCACCGAACAACACGAAAGCGGCTCGCTCGATGATCAGCGCCATGCCGGTGAGTCTTAGGCTTACGGGATTCGCCTGGCATATGCTGCTGACAGAGCGATTCCCCGGCCGCCGCCAGCGCCCGCCCAACCACTGTGCAATCACGAACCAGATAAGAGAAAGCCGGCGAAATACATCGACCGCGTCGAGGTGGTGGGATAGGTAGCCGTATTCCGAGGCCGACGCAGAAAGGGTGCAAGCCACACTTGCTAGATCGTCACGGTTCAGTCTCATCACGCGAGGGATAGCGCGAGATAGCCCCGTCAGGCGACTGGCGAGGGTGCTGAGGGCTCCGCCAGAGTTCATTGATGGTTCTCCTCGTGAGTTGTCGTGAATCGGAACAATTAGATCTGTCACGCCCAGTAATGCGTAATCCTGAAGAGAACCACCTCACGGCTCTTGAAAATGTTCTGGCGAAGCCTGAAACGGTCGCGCCCGCGCCGTGACGCGAATTGTCTAAACATGCAATGATATCTATCGATGCGCATTGAACGACTGGAACATGTGCAGCTGGCGATGCCACCCGGAGGGGAGGCGCTCGCGCGAGCGTTCTACAGCGGTGTTCTCGAGATTCCCGAGATGTCCAAGCCTCCCGACCTCGCAAAACGTGGCGGTTGTTGGTTCGAGCGGGGCGACCTCAAGATTCATCTCGGTGTCGAGTCCGAATTCCGCCCTGCCCGCAAGGCGCACCCCGCGCTGCTGGTCGTGGATCTGCCAGACCTGGTCCGTCGGCTGAAATCGGCGGGACATGACGTTCGCGAAGATGAACCGCTTGACGGCTATTGCCGCGTCTATGTTGACGATCCGTTCGGCAATCGGATCGAACTGATGGAACCAACGGTGTCGCGGGGTTGATGCGCGCTTAACCAAGACGTTAGAAGCCAGAGTCACCTGCCCACTCGCCGCCGCGTCTGAAACTAAAGGGTTTCGAATGCGTTACCCATTACGCTTTGTCGTTCTATTTGTTGACCCCCGAAGCTGTCGAGGAATGCGCAGCGCGAGAAGTCATGGCAAAGACCGGCCTCTATGTCCAGGTGTGGCACACGGCCAGCCGTCCTCGGCAAATCCTGCTTTATCTGAGAGATCTCAAGAACAGTAATGGGTGCGCCACCCTGGCGATCGGCTTAGGCCCGATCATTGTAAATTGACCGTCTGGACAAGAGTACTGCTGGCAGAACTACGATCCACATCCCCGGCGACAGTGGCCACGATGGTATTCGCGCCCAGAGGGAGCTTGCTCGTGGTGCATGTCGCATTGCCGGGGTACTGTAGTTCCACGGCATTGCAGCCCGTAATAACGGTTCCGTTCGCGGTGTCTTATCGGTGCCCGACTTGACGAACTGCGGTGGGTCGAGCGATGCCGTGTCTCTCAGAACACCTCGAAATTTAACGGTGTCGATCACCTGACGAATTTCGCACTGCCGAATTCTTTTTCCACGTCACGATCGCGTACGCACTATTGCGCAAGAATGGTGTGGAAATCGGCAAACGAGAGTTCCTTGGCCCCACGCAGTAAGGGCGCCTGAGCCGCAAGGGTTATCGCATCGCGCAAGATTCACCTAGGCAACAAACAGAGCTGTCGAGCTTGCGCCCAGGCCGAACGAAGGTCCGCATGGGGCGGCAAGCGGCCAGAAAGTGTCAATCGTCGCCACCACTTAATTCGCTTCAAAGCGGTCACCGAACGCAGCATAATGGTAGTTCAAATAATGGTAGTTCAAATAATGGTAGTTCAAATCCATTAATCGGGAGTAGGGCATGATGAAACTTCTAAAGGTAGGAATCCTTCTGCTCTCTCTATCGATCGCTAGTCTTCCCGGCAGTTCATCTGCCGAGGAAAGTGTTGCGTCGCTTCCGGTCCGTGGAACATGGAGTGGGCAGTGGAGCAGCCCGGTGGGATCATATCTTGCTGAGATGCATCTAGTAGCGGGGAGCAATGGAACCGTCGAAGGTCAAATCAACTGGACCCTAGTGAAATCGGCGCGAGCGGAGGAGCAGTCAAAGCTTGGGCTAACTGGGGTCGAGTTTGTAAAAGGCAATTACGATCCAGTAAGTCGGGTGCTCGCCGTTGACGGGTATAGCAAGACCGATCCGAACGCCATTCTCGGGCTAGACAAGTATAGGTTGATAATAGCGGAAAACGGCGCTGCGCTTGGCGGCATCACCTGGGATCACGGCTCGTGGGATGGTTTACTCGGTCTTTTACGCAAAGCGAATTAGATCAATAGTCGCCCACGCTGCGCTTTCGATCCTATGCGCTTCGTTGCCCGGCCTGCGTTGACCAGTTACCTCAGCCATACAACGTCTGCTTCCTTGAGGGTTCGAGGACCGGTTTGGATCGGTCACCTGGAATGCCCCTTCGCGAAGCGCTGGGGCTTGCGGCGCGCCGACTGAGCCCCGGCGATCACTTCGTGGGTGACGCGGCTGCCGAGATCACAGTGAAGCCACCCTTTCTACTGAGCCGCCGGGGGCGGTGGGCTTGCCGCGGATTATTCGGAGCGTTCGTTCCGCGATCTACGCTCCCAGAGTGGTATGCGGCGCATGTAGTTCGCGAAGTTATGCGCAATTGAAGTTTCCGGCTCACGCGCGGCCAACCCAAACTCCAGCGGTCTGCGCTCCGCCACCGGCACGTGAGACATGTACTCTACGAAGTTTTCAACAATCCAATCGCTCATGTGAATCCGGCTTGATTGCACCCGCTCGGTCTCTCCCACCGATAACAACTCCCAGTTTAATCGCATCCTGACCTCCGAGGGTGTTGCTTTTTGGTGCGGCTATCATTAGTCGCAACGCATAGTCGCCTGTACTTCTGTCCCGACGGGCAGCGCGCGACTTTGAGTCATTCGACCCCCGGAGGTGCGCGCCTCTAAGCCGCCATTCACGGGGATGGACGCCCCCACCCTAAACGGCGTTACGAGCCGCTCTCGCCGGTCTCCCCGTACGTGCAGGTGATCGTGAACGTGAGCCGCTTCAGTCATCGGCGACCACCTGGTTGGACTCTTCTATCTCGGCGGTGGCACTCATGGGTCATGCCGCAGGTGCCCAGTCATCACTCCTGTCTCCGGCGCTGCACCGCGGCAACGCGCAGATTCACTGTGTGTCACCCACGCTTTCGCAGGGATCTCCATGTCATGTTTGGGCGGGCGTTTCCGCTATATCAATTGGTGAGGGGGTGATAGGAGATAGCAGCGGCTCTTTGCCCCAATTTGCGCTTGCGATGTTGTGGTTATCGCGCTCTCGCTCAGATGATAGAAGATCAACATATTCTCGGGAGGATTACCGCGATGAAGGCACAAACACGCATCGTGCGCTCACTCAATCTTCGTAACGACCCTCTCCGTCGATGGGTCGGCGAATATCAAGCCGGGGCAGCCCGTCTCGGGGGAGCAGAGAGAGCAAGCAATGCCTTGAAAAACACTTACTGGGCTTTGGCTGCTGTTCTTACACTAAATTCGAGTGTGGTCCATGCGCAGAGCCCAACATGCGCGGCTCCGGGGTGCAACTCGGTCGCGAGCGACGGAACCGGCAACACGGCGATGGGCACGGGAGCTCTTGTAAGCGGCGCAGGTTCCGCCAACACCGCCTCGGGGTACCGCGCGCTTTTCTTCAACGCGAACGGCAGCGACAACACTGCCTTGGGGTTCCAAGCGCTTTACTCTAACACGAACGGCAACGACAACACTGCCTCCGGGACCAATGCGCTTTACTACAACACGATCGGCTACGACAACACCGCCTCGGGGTATCAGACGCTCCAATTCAACACGACCGGCTACGACAACACCGCCTCCGGGTTCGAAGCGCTTGTCTCCAACACGACCGGCTACGACAACACCGGTTCGGGGTATCAGGCGCTTTACTCCAACACGACCGGCAACTACAACACCGCCTCGGGGACCAATGCGCTTCAATCCAATTCGACCGGCGGCGAGAATACCGCCACGGGGTTCGAAGCGCTTGCCTACAATACGACCGGCATCAACAACAGCGCTGCGGGCGCCGCGGCGCTCTACAGCAATACGATCGGCAACTACAACGACGCATCGGGACAAGCGGCGCTTTATTCCAATACGAGCGGCAACGGCAACGAAGCATCGGGGCACGCAGCGCTGTTTTTGAACACGACGGGCAGCTACAACGTCGCCGTCGGTTACGCTGCGGGATACGACCAGACGACCGGCAGCAACAACATTTACATCAGCCATCGCGGCCGGGCGGGCGAGAGCGGCGTCACCCGCATTGGTACCTCGGACGCGCAAACCAAGACCTACATCGCGGGCATCACGGGAACCCAGGTGACGGGCAGCGCGGTCTATGTGACCTCCTCCGGCCAACTCGGTGTCTTGGCATCCTCGGAGCGCTACAAGACGGCCATTCTGCCGATGGGTGAGAACACCAAGAAGCTTGAACAGTTACGGCCCGTGAGTTTTCACCTGAAGGCCGATCCTAACGCAGCCGTGCAATACGGGCTGATCGCGGAAGAAGTCGACAAGGTCTATCCGGAACTCGTTATCCGCGACGACAAGGGCAAGATCCAAGGCGTGCGTTACGACGAACTCGCGCCGATGCTGCTGAATGAGATGCAAAACGAGCGGAAGGAAACGGCTGCGAAGATCAATGCGCAGGCTGCGGAAATTCGTGACCTGAAGCAACAACAGCAAACTCAACTCGTAGCGCAGGCTAAACACGCCGCCGCCCAGGATGCAGAAATTTCTGACCTAAAGCAGCTAGTGGTCGACGTGCGAGCGAGACTATCCAACTTACAAGCGAAGGATGAACTTGTCGCGCTGCGATAAGTGGATCTCCAGCATCGCCACAGGGTGGCTGCTCGCGGGCGGCGATGCATTCTAATTGAGTTGTGTTGCTCCGAAGCGGACGATCATCGAGGACCTCAAAGGGTCGATGGACTAAACCGCTCGCGCGGTAGGGGTAGCTTCGTTGATGGGCCGAGGGGTGGCTGAGGTCTGAGGTTCTGTTTCGTATGTTGCACGGTGAGGCAATCCGCCTCATCTCGCAACCGGAGCAGAGCCATGAAGGATTCACCCGAGAAGATCTCACCGCTGCGTCGTCGCATGATCGAAGACATGCGGATGCGCA
>Ga0182030_10007423_pt1 | contig 22867 bp, 23 predicted proteins | sample 812S3MmetaG_FD_121299 | JGI IMG/M metagenome (GOLD analysis project Ga0182030, IMG submission 121299) | Permafrost microbial communities from Stordalen Mire, Sweden - 812S3M metaG (Illumina Assembly) | ecosystem: Environmental > Terrestrial > Soil > Wetlands > Permafrost | place: Sweden...
ATTGTCGTGGCCGACGGCCGCAGCCCCCGCGATGGCAAGTTCATCGAGGAAATCGGCGTGTATCAACCGCTCAAGGCCGGTGATAATTTCACCCTCAAGCTTGACCGCGCGCAATACTGGATCAGCAAGGGCGCGCAGCCCAGTGACACCGTCGCCAGCTTCATCAAGAAGGCCGGCAAGGCGGCTCCGGCGGCGGCTTGATTTGATTTTTCCGCGATGCAGGCGTTTCTTGAATTCGTCGTTAAGGGACTCGTGCAAAATCCCGGAGCGGTGACGGTCACGCCGGTGGAACGCGGCGGCGCGACCATTTACGAACTGCGGCTCGACCCGCAGGATGTCGGCAAGATCATTGGCCGGCAGGGCATCACGATCAACGCGATCCGGTCGCTGTTGCTCGCGGGCAGCGCGAAGAAAGGTTTGCGTTGCTCGGTGGAAATCGTAGAAGACAAACCGGCGAGATGAATTTATAGCGGTGGTCTGTGACCGCCGGGCACTATTCGGCGCTCACAGGGCGTCGTTGCAAAATGAAAATTGACGTGCTCACCTTGTTTCCGGCGATGTTCGCCGGGCCGCTCGATGAAAGCATTGTGAAGCGGGCGCGCGAGGCCGGTTTGCTGGATCTGAAAATCCATAATTTGCGCGACTGGACGCACGACCGGCACAAGACCGTGGATGACCGGCCGTTCGGCGGCGGACCGGGAATGCTGTTGAAAGTCGAACCGCTCTTTGAAGCGATTGAAAGTTTGCAGCGCGAAAAGACGCGCGTGATTTTGTTGTCGCCGTCGGGACGAAAGTTTGACCAGTCCATCGCGCGTGAACTGGCGCAGCAGGAACAATTGATGTTAGTCTGCGGCAGCTACGAAGGTTTTGACGAGCGGGCGCGCGAGGCGCTGGCCGACGACGAATTGTCCATCGGCGACTATGTGCTGACAAACGGCGCGCTGCCGGCGATGGTAGTGATTGACGCGGTGGCGCGGCTGCTGCCCGGCGTGTTGGGCGACGACGAAAGCTCGCATGACGAATCGTTCAGCCACGGGTTGCTGGAATATCCGCAATACACGCGGCCGGCGGAATTTCGCGGGATGAAAGTTCCCGATATGTTGCTATCCGGCAACCACGCCGAGATTGAAAAATGGCGGCGTGAGCAGGCGAAGTTGCGGACAGAAAAGCAACGACCGGATTTGCTGAAGTAAGTTTTGAATTTTTAGTGTTGAGTTTTGGTTGGAAAACGCAGCAACTAAAAATTAAGAATTAAAAACTCAAAATTGAATTTAATATGAACCAGGCATTACAAGAAAAAATTGAATCGGAACAGTATCGCAAGGAAGCCGCGAAATTCGCGGTCGGCGATTCGGTCAAAGTGCACACCAAGGTCGTCGAAGGCGACAAGGAACGCATCCAAGTGTTCGCGGGCGTTGTCATCGGCAAGCGCGGACATGGCTTGAACGAGACGTTCAGCGTGCGCCGCATCAGCTACGGCGAAGGCGTGGAACGCGTGTTCCCGCTGCATTCGCCGCGCGTGGACAAGATCGAAGTTGAGCGTCAGGGCCAGGTGCGCCGCGCCAAACTGACCTACCTGCGCAAACGCCTCGGCAAGGGCGCGACGCTGGTCAACGAAAAGCAGGAAAAAATCGTGGCTGCCCCGGCGAAGTAATTCCACGAATAAAATTTCACGAAGGCGGGGCGCAAGCCTCGTCTTTTTTATTTCAAATGATTCGCCGCGTCGGCAAAGCCGGCGACGATTTCATCGCGTGTTTTCAGGTTGCGGATGCGGACATAGGAATCGCTTTCCAACTTCGCCGTGAAGCCGGCCTTCAATTCCTGCGCGCGTTTGAATTGCTTGTCCGATTTGGCGGGTGTGAGCGAATACTCGACGGCAAATCCGGCGGTGCGTAAATCCTGAACCAGCTTCAGCGACGGCGCGCGCAGAATTTCGTCCTCGATCAAAACAAAAACGTCCGCGTGCGAGTCGAATTTCGGCAGCAGGCCGCGCGCCTTGAGAATTTCCAGCAGCACCACATCGCCCATGCCAAAGCCGAGCGCGGGCAGGTTCACCTTGCCGCCGCTGATCAGCTTGACGAGGTTGTCGTAGCGCCCACCGCCGGCAATGGCGCGGAATTCGCCCTTGGCGTCAAATGCTTCAAACACCACGCCGGTGTAATACGCCAGACCGCGAATGACCTTGTAATCCACTTTCACGAACGCGCGCAGGTCGCGCGCCGCGAGGTTGTCGAGGATGCTTTGCAGTTCCGCCGTCGGCTCCCCTTTCTCAATGAAGGTGTTGACGACCTCGATGGAGAATCCCAGCGCGCGGAGTTTTTCATCGCTGTGTTCCGGGGCTTCACGCTCGAGCTTGTCCACGATCTGGTAGAAGGCGTATTCGTGCGCCATGTCGCCGCCGCCGTGCTTGAAAAAATCATGCCACGCATTGCGGCTGCTCAAACGGATGACGAAATCCTGCTCGGTCAGGCCAAACGCGCGCAGCGTGTCAATGAGCAGCGCGATGAGCTCCGCGTCCGCCGCCGGATCGGATTCGCCGATGATGTCGGCGTTGAACTGAAAATGTTCGCGCAGCCGGCCTTTCTGCTGGCGTTCGTAGCGGAACAGTTGCGGGAGCGCGAACCACTTGATGGGTTTTTTGTAATTGCGCTCGTGCGCGGCGACCATGCGCGCGAGGGTAGGGGTCATTTCCGGCCGCAGCGAGACGGCGCGTTCGCCCTTGTCCACAAAATTGTAGAGCTGGCCCACGATCTCCTCACCGCTCTTGGTGGTGAAGAGTTCGAGCGGTTCGAGCGGCGGGCCGTCGTATTCGCGGAAGTTGTAGCGATGGGCGATGGTGCGCCAGGTGTCAAAAATGAACTGGCGGGCGTCGGCGCTCCACACATCCTGATGCGGGAGCGGTTCGGGATAAAAATCCCTGAATCCGGGCAATCGTTCCATGCCGGAAGATTAAAAGATTTAGCTGAAGCGATAAAGTGTTAAAGCATTCAGCGGAATAATTATTCAACGGCTGAATTACAAAACCGGAAAGGAATATGCCGATTTAACGATTCAACAAAACTATTTCGCCGGCAGTTTCAGGACTTGGGCGCGCATTTCCTTGCCGGATTTGAATTTGACCATCGAGCGGGCCGGAATGGGCACGTCGGTTTCCGGCTTGTTGGGGTTGCGTCCGACGCGCGCCTTGCGGACTTTTACTTCAAAGACGCCGAAGTTGCGCAGTTCCACCTTGTCGCCCTTGGCCAGGGACTCGGTGATGTAGTCGAGGGTTTTTTGCACCACATCAAAAACCGGCTGCTGGCCGAGGCCGGTTTCATCGCTGATGCGGATGACGAGGTCACGTTTGGTTAGAGTCATAATGTTTATTATGTTGGTTAACTATTCACTGAACTACCCGGATTGTCCAGAAATCACTGGCCAAATTTGCGGAAAGCAAATAAGAGTAGGGCAGGGTAAAGAAGCCTTTCAGTCCCCAACCCGGCCCCCAGGAATTGCGGACGATGAACCACTGTTTCGCCTCATCGTAACCGACACACATCACGGCGTGACCGCCGATGGCCGCTTCACCGGATTTGGGCAGGGCAGCGTGCCCGGTTTTGGCGACTTGAGCGCTTTCAAAACTTTCATAAACGGTAAAGCCAAAAACAAACGGATTACCGGATGCCAGACAGCCATTCAGTTGGGTCAACACCGGTGTCAGATGCTGATACGAAACGGCCTTGTATTGAAGCGCATCGGTGTAGCAGCTTTTCGACGGCTTGACTTTAAACTTGGTGATGACGTAAGGCCATTCCGTTTCGGGACAGTCGCCTTGCTGGGCGACGCTTTTGATGCCGTCGCGGATTTGCGCGCCGCTGTCTGAAGCGACGGTGTGTTCGATAACACGTTCGTTGTAATAGATGAACAGCCGCGACGGCGTGAAAATTTGCGCGAGGCGCTGCTTCATCCGCTCGAACTGGATGGCGGCGGCAATGGCGTTCGCCGTGCAGCTTCCGAGCTGGCCCTGATCATAAACCGGCGGACATTGTGAACGTAGGTCAACGCTCGCAGGTTGCACCCCGGCTATGGCGGCCGGCACGGCGTAAAGAAAATTGCGGTGATCCGGCAGATCGGGAATCCAGCCATAATGTGAAATCTTGCGGCTCATAGATTTCTTTCCAGATGATTGGATTTTATATCTTTAGCCAAAAATGTCAATCAGATTCTGCCGGCGGATTTCTGTGGTTTCACCCGACAACGGGCAAATCAATGTGTCCATTTGACGCGGTAAAAATGCTGGCTGTCCGATCCTACAGAATAGGCAGCCGTCGTGGTGTAATTTGTTGCGCTGACAGAGCCGCCCAGATTAAGCCAGCCACCGCCGGCCAGATTGGTGGAATATTGAATTTGATAAACAAGGCCGGCGAGGGAATTCCAGGTGAACCGGATGAGATTATTCGTCGCGCCAACCGTGCGAAATGTCGGGGCAGGGGCCGGCTGCACGGCGATGTCGTCGAGGCCAAAATAATAATTGTCGTTCTCCAGCCCGAATTGGAGCACGGAATTGGTGGTGATGGCGGTGACGACAAAAAGCATGTTTGTCCAGATGTTGATCGCAGGAACATTGACCTGGTTAAAAATGGTGTTGGTGCTGGCGGCATTGGGGTTCCAATTCACCACCAACTGATTGGGCGTTGCGCCTCCGATATTATTCAACCAAAATGAAAGCAGATAACCTTGTCCCGGCAGCGTCGGCAGCGTCTGTGAAAGATACGCGGGCGAACCACTGGCACCAAAGACCGAGCCGTATGCACCAGAATGAATCCAACTCGTGCCGTCGTTATTGACAAAGGTATTGGTTCCGACGGCGAAACTAGCCGCGCTGTCGCCGTTGAAATTCCAAGAAGAAAAATCGCCGGTTTCAAAGCCGCCATTTTGGACGAGCGACTGGCTTAATTGCACCGTGAACGACCGGATTTGAGAAATCCCGCTGGTGACATTCGAGAACGCGACATTGGCCGTATATGTCGCCGGCAGGAGATTGTTGACGGCGGAGTTGATCCCCACCGCGACCAAAACGGAACCATGGGCCGGCAAGGTGCCACTGACCGGCGTGGACGTGAGCCACGCAGGTGTGTTCACCGACCAGTTCAATGAAGCCGCGCCGGAATTCGTCAGCATGAAATTTTCCGCGCTGATGTTAAACGGGCCGCCAACCGGGCCGTTGGCGGTGAAGCCGGTTCCGGGCAAAACCCCAAGATTATCCGGCGTCGCCAAGGCAGTGATCATATTTTGACCTGCCGGCGTGCCCCAGCCGGTGCATAAATCATAACCGGGGACGGCGAAATAATTGTTGCCGACATTGGCGTTGGTATTGTTGCCGGTGGTGATGTCGTGAAAGTCAGACGGGTAAAACGGACTTTTGCCGATGGCATAAATCGCCGGGTTGATGAAGCCAACGGTCGGCTTGCTGCTGGCGACAGCCTGCTGATTGACAAGCGCGGTGAATCCCGCCCACAACGGTGCCGCCGCGCTGGTGCCGGACATCGGTATTTGCTGTCCATTGTTTGCCACCACAAAAATATTATCGGCCGTCATCGCCACGTCTGGGCTGTTTCGCAAGCTGGTCGAACCGTGGTTGGCCGTCATGCTGATGCCGGTCTGCCAGCTTGGAATTTGAATGCCATCGAAATTGGTTCCGCCGCCGCTACCCCCGCTGCCCGTGCCGCTGCTATACTGGTTCCAGACGGTTTCCGAAGCATACGAGCCGCCCGCACCGGTGGTGGACAGCGTGGTGCCGCCGACGATGGTGACGTTGGTGTTGTCGGCTGATTGTGCAATTCCAGAATAATACGCGCCGTCATCGCCGGAAGCTTGAAAGAATGACTGGCCTTGCACGGCAAATTGTTTGTATTTGATGTCAAAGTTGGGATCGTTGCCAATCAGCCAGGAACTGCTTATCTGTTTGGCCAGATTGTCCGTGGCCATTCGGCCCAGGAGATTTACAACGTCAGAACTTAAAATAGGATTCGTGCCTTCATAAACGATCACTTTGGATAAATTCGTCGCCATGGAGATCGCCATTTCAATATCCAAGGCCACTTCATTATTGGCAGCCCCAGCGTTGCCGCTGGTGTTGATCAATACATTCGACAGCGTTGTGTTCGGCAAGCCGGCGATGGCTTCGTAAGCCGTAATGTCACTCGGATAATAGCCGTCCAATTCAAAAAGCCCGACGACCTGGTTGGAGCCGTTCAGCGAAACTCCCGGAACATAGGCGGCCCGGAAATCGTTCCCCATAAACATGCCGGATGGTCCGGTTCCATTGGCAGGATTTACTGCCGTCAGGCGATTCGCCGGCGATAATTTCAGACTTGCCGGGCGCGGCACGATATAATTGTCCAGGCCGCTGACGTGCAAAATGGGAACGGCCAGATCAATGGAAGGCTCGACATCCGGCGCAAAAAAATTCCGGTTTTCCCGCGGATGCCGATACAGCCGCATCGTCACATGAAAAATGTGTTCGATGTCAGCCACCGAGCCGCTCACGTTCACCACCGTGCGATCCGGGCAGGTGCCGGTCACCGTCAGGCCGTTTGTCCTGGCGAAAGCCATGACCGCCGCGTAATCCGCTTCAGATGGCCCAAATTGTCCGGCGAATTGATCCGGCGTAAGGTAGTGCCGGAAATTCGGACTGGCCGGATCGTAAATTTGTGCCAGCAAATCATCCAGCGACTTTTGGTTATGCAACGGCAGGCCAATGGCCAAATTTAACCGGCTGGTTGCCGGCAGTTGGCCAACCGATGGCAAATGAAGACGCGTCAACGCCGCTGGAACATGATTGTTCAAAAGTTGTCTCGCTGACGTTTGCGCAAAGACTGTGAATGAAATCATCAGCAACATGGAAAAAATGATCACAAAATAAAATCGCAGGAATTTACAAGTCACGCTGTTTTGACAATTGAGTGGATTCATTAATATAGACATACAATGTTTGTTATATTTAATCTATTTGGATCAAATCATAAGTGTTTAAATATTCGTTGACGGTTTTGTCCCAGGAAAAATCCACTTTCATCGCATTCTGCCGAAAGCGCCGCAGCAAGGCTGGCTGACCATAAATCACCAGCGCCTTGCGCATCGCCTTGGCCAGCGCGCGGGCGGAGTATTCCTGAAATTTGATGCCGTTGACGTGAGCCGAATCCTGCGCGAAATCTATCACCGTGTCATCCAGCCCGCCGGTGGCGCGCACGATCGGAATGGTGCCATAGCGCAAACTATACATCTGGTTCAAACCACAGGGTTCAAACTGCGACGGCATGATAAAAAAATCGCACGCCGCCTCGATGCGGTGCGACAACCCTTCGTCGTAGCCAATTCGCACGGCCACTTTGCCGGGAAAGCGCTCCGCCAGTTCCTGATAGCCGCGTTCAAATACCGGTGAACCGCTGCCGAGCAGGACGAACTGGATGTCTGCTTCCAGCATCTCCTCCAAAGCGCCCAGTTCAATGTCCACGCCCTTTTGTTCCGCGAGCCGCGAAATCGTCCCGAACAATGGCACATTTTTTCGCCGGGCCAGGCCGGCTTCCTTTTGCAGCGCAAGTTTGTTGGCCGCCTTGCCGGCCAGTCGCGTGACGGTATATGGATGCGGCAGGAATTTATTTTTCGTCGTGTTCCACTCGCCATAGTCAACGCCGTTGAGAATGCCAAACAGCTGTTTTTGCCGCAGACGGAGCCGGTCGTCCAGCGCGCAACCCTGTGCCTCGGTCATGATTTCCCGCGCGTAACGCGGACTGACCGTCGTGATGGCGCCCGCAAAAACGATTCCCGCCTTGAGGCAGTTCAACTGGCCGTAAAATTCCGCGCCAGCTATTGAAAAAAATTCTGCCGGCAGGTTCGTCAAGGCAAACGCGCCGGGCGGAAAAATTCCCTGATATGCCAAATTGTGGATGGTCAGGCAGGTCGGCGGCGGATTCCCCCACCCTTCGGCATGATGTTGGTGAAGCATCAATGCCGGCACCAACGCCGTCTGCCAGTCGTGGACATGAACCAAGTCCGGCTGCCACGGGAGGTAACGCGCGAGATGCGTCACGCATTTGGAGAAAAAAATGAAGCGCTCGGCATTGTCCGCGTAGCTGATGTTGTTTTCAAAATAGATTCCGGCGCGGTCAAAAAAACCGGGATGCTCCACGAAATAAACCGTCAACCCGGTTTGAACTTCCAGCGCCCACAACTGCCCCTGCACCCAGCTTGCTCCCAGGGGCAGGTTGAATTCCCAGTCCACGCGCCGCATTTTTGGAAATTTTTCGCGGATGCCGTGATACAGCGGCGTGACGATCCGCACGTCTTGGCCGGCATTGGCCAGCGCCTTGCCGAGCGCCCCAACCATGTCCGCCAGGCCACCGGTCTTGGAGAACGGATGCACTTCGCTGCTGGCGAGAAGAATTCTCATCAATTTTGAGTTCTTAATTTTTAGGTGAGCCGTCTTCCAACTTAAAATTCAAAATTAAAAACTAAAAATTGTTCACGCGCAAATACGGTCGGTTTTCAAATACGGCTGCAACGCTTCGGGAATTTTCACACTGCCGTCGGCCTGCTGGTGGGTTTCGATCAGCGCCACAAATAATCGCGCCAGCGCCGTGCCGCTGCCGTTGAGAATGTGCGGGAATTTGTTTTCGCCGGTTTCGGTTTTGAAACGCAGGTTCATCCGGCGCGACTGGAAATCCTCGCAGTTGGAGCAGCTCGAAACTTCGAGGTAGCTCCCCTGCCCTGGCGCCCAGACCTCGATGTCGTAAGTCTTGGCGCTGCCAAAGCCCATGTCGCCGGTGCAAAGCATAATGACGCGGTAATGCAGGCCGAGCAGTTGCAAAACTTTTTCGGCGTTGGTGACCATTTTCTCCAACTCGTCATAACCATATTCCGGCTTCACGATTTTGATCAGCTCCACCTTGTCGAACTGATGGACGCGGATCATGCCGCGCGTGCCGACGCCCGCCGCGCCCGCCTCGCCGCGAAAACACGGCGTGTAGGCGCAGTATTTTACCGGCAACTGTTTCTCCGCCAGGATTTCTTCGCGATGAATATTGGCCACCGGCGTTTCCGCCGTCGGCACCAAATACAACTTGCCAAGATTTTTGGCGTCGTCACCTTCCGCCACGCCGTAATACTGATCTTTGAATTTCGGAAATTGGCCCACGCCGACGAGGCAATGCTCGCCGACCATGAACGGCGGTGACACTTCCGTGTAGTCATGCTGCGTGATGTGCAAATCGAGCAAAAACGAAATCAACGCCCGCTCCAGGCGCGCGCCCCAGTTGGTGTAAAGCAGGAAACCGCTGCCGGAAAGTTTCGCCGCCCGCGCAAAATCCACCATCTTGAGCGACTCGCACAGTTCAACGTGCGACTTCGGCTTGAAGGTGAAATCCATCTTCGCGCCATGAACACGAAGTTCGGGATTATCCTCGGCCGTTTTGCCAAGCGGGACCGATTCATGCGGCAGGTTTGGCAATTGCAGCATCAACGCATCGCGCGCCGCTTCCGCCGCCGCCGCCTGCTTGTCGAGCGCGGCGATCTTGTCGCCCAAATCTTTCGTCTCAGCCTTCTTGGCTTCCGCCTCGGCGAGTTTTTTCTGGCCCATCAGCGCGCCGATCTCCTTGCTCACGCGGTTGCGCTGGGATTTCAGCGTCTCCACTTCCGTCAGCGACTTCCGGCGCTGTTCGTCCAACTTGAGCAGTTCATCAATCTTCGCCTCGTCCCCGGCCCCGCGGGTGGCCAGGCGCGAGCGGACAAAATCGGTTTTTTCGCGGATCAATTTGATGTCGAGCACGCGATACTTTAAGAAACAAGCTTTGACGCGGCAAGCGGATTGGCTTAAATGCCGCCGGATGAAATTGCCGGAAAAAATCAAATCCGCCTTCCGCGCGCCGGCCTTGAGCCGCACCCGGATGGTTTTGTCGCTCGCCATCGCCATGGCGACGGATGGTTTGCAGATTTTGACAAATGCCGTTGGCTGGTTCGGTTTTGATCAGGCGATTGACTGCGTGGCGATGATTTTGATCAGTTGGGCCATAGGTTTTCACATCCTGCTGCTGCCGACGTTTGTTGTCGAACTGGTTCCCGTTTTGGAAGATCTGCCCACCTGGACGGCCTGCACGGCGGCGGTCATCGCCTTGCGGAAACGCGAGCAACGCGCCACTATGCCGCCCGCACAGCCGGAAAAACCGAGGATTGATATTTGATTAAGAAACTGCTTCGAGCAGGGATTACTAATCCGGCGAAGAAATATCACTCTCAATTTTTCGAAAGTTCGACGCCTTCGATTCAAGCCATCAAACCTTATTGCCGGTTGCGGCTGTTGAGCGCCACGAGCAGGCTCATCCCGCCCATAAATGACAAAGCCGTGGCACGCGGTTCGGGAACCGGCGTGATGGGCATTCCAGGAACAACAAAAGTGTCGGATCCGGAAATATTGTAGTTGTTCGGAAAGTTACCAGTTACTAGCGTATAATTGATGCTGGCGATCGAGCCATCCAAGTTGATTCCGCCGGGCTGGAGTGAGCCTAGGTCAATGCCCACCAGATCCTGCCTGAGCGTGGATGCCGAGCCGAGTTCGATTCCGACGCCATACATGATTTGACCGGAGTTTTCGAGGCACATGCCGGGGATATTGTGGATGACACCCAAGGTGGTGGCCTGCCCGTTGGCCCGACTGATCTGAAATAGATCCGTATCCAACGCGTTGACCCCGCCGTCCGTGTCGTAAAGATTGCCATCGGCGGCAAAGCGGATGTTTTGTCCCGAGTTGCCGAGCAGGCTATTGTTGAAATTACCGATCAGCGAGGCTTGGCCATTGGCGGCGTTGATCGTGTAGAGCGCCCCTTGCGTCGCCCCGTAAAGTGTTCCATCCGGAGCAATGGCCAGCGATTCAATGCCGCCGACGCTGAAGGAGACGCTGTTCAAGATGGCGCCGTTCGCCGTATTCAAGGTCACCAGCGAGGACGAATTGACAATGCCATGCAACGTCCCATCCGGCGCGGCGGCGATGTCGTTGAAAAGCGTTCCGCCTACGCTGCCCAGTTGCGTGAATCTGCCGTCCAGCAGATTGACGGTGCCAAACAGATTGTTGCCCTGATTAAACTCCATCGCATAGGCCTGTTGCGCGGAAGAGGCCGACGTGAGCAACATCAAGCCGGCCGAAATGCAAAACGCAGTTTTAACAGCCGACTGACGGATGCCAGCCAACGTGGTTCTACTCACTGAAAGCACCCGCGCCTTCGGAATTATTCCAGCGTGGTTTTCAACAGTCATCTTATATTGGTTCCATGTTTTCATTATCTGATTTCGCTTTCTTCATTTGTTTTTGGATTGAAAAATAAACAAAATTTAATATCGGCTGATTACATGTTTTTCTTAGCAGTTTTTTAGCCAATTTATTGGAAATTGATTTAACAAATGTTTAAAGTATTGCATATTAAATTGATATATCATTATTCCACAAGGCTTGAATCGGTGGGCGGCCCGTCAATGATGTCTTATTTAAGTGACGTTGTGCAATCAATGTCCACAGGCTGGACGGGTGCCGGAACTGCTCAATTGTCCAGCGGGAGCGATAAAATAATACGTCGTCTGCTCCCTGTTGTGGCCGCTAAATCTGATTGAAAACGGTCTCAATGCACGGCACAGTATGCTCGTTATGCAATCTGTTTTTACCGGCCCCGTTTACGTCGTGCGCGACAACATTGACACCGACCAGATCATCTCCGCGCAATTTTTGAACCTCGTGCCCACCATCGCCGAGGAATACGAGAAGCTCGGCAGCTATGCACTTGACGGGCTGCCCAAATCGCTTTATCCGATCCGCTACGTCAAGGATGGCCAGCTCGACAGCGATTATCCCATCGTCGTCGGCGGGAAAAACTTCGGCTGCGGCAGCTCGCGCGAACACGCGCCCATCGCCATGGGTTCGGCCAACTGCCAGCTCGTGCTTGCCGAAAGCTTCGCGCGTATTTTCTTCCGCAACTGCGTCGCCACCGGCGAACTGTATCCCTGCGAAATCACCGAACGGCTCTGCGACGTGTTGAAAACCGGTGACATCGTGACCGTGGATCTGGATAAGGCCACCGTCACCGCACAGGCCACCGGCAAGGTGTATCATTTCAAACCGCTCGGCGATGTGCGCCCCGTGGTGGACGCCGGCGGCATCTTCAATTACGCCCGCCAGAGCGGGATGATCGCGAAATAGAGACGGCGGCAGTGGAAAGTAAAACGGCCAAATGCATCCGCTCCGGCGGCTGATCAGGCGGTGGGATTGCTGATCGCTTTTGCTTCACGGCCAAGCCATTGATAGGCGCTTGCCGTATCATAAAATATCTTGAGTTCAATGTCCGGATTGAGATTGTGCGCCATGAACATGCGGGCAAGACCGTATTGACTCGACCCCTTGGGGGCGACAATCGCGGATTTAATTTTATTCTTGAGCGTTGCCGCCCGGCGATATTCGGCAAACACCACCAGATCTTCGGAACTCAAATCCGAAAAATCCGCGCCTGTCAAATCCGAGATGCGATTCGGTGTGACTTCCAAGCGCGCTTCAATATCGCGCAAGATGGATCGGATATGATCGAAGTCTTCCTTTGTCAATTTTCCGTGACTGGACGCCTCAAGCAGGCCGTCGCGTATCTGAAGATGGATGGGCACAAATTTACCGGGTTAATGCCAAAGTTCTGACCGCCATCCGGGAACCGCGCCAACAGCGTCCGTCTTCGACAATTCTTTGTGGGTCATATAATTAATTGTGTCGCGCAAGACAACCTCAAAAACTATTGCGCTCCCTTTAACTTCTCGATCCAGAACGGGTCATCATTGTAGATGTAATTGATGACCACCCCATTCTTGATCAGAAGCTCCAGGGTCATTTTGTCACCCTGCGAAACCACCACCGTCCCGTCCGACCCCTGCGTAGTCTGCGAGGTGGTTTTCTTCCACAAATATTCCCAGACCACCTCGTCATTGGACAGAACCGTTTTGTCGAGCGGTTGGCCGAACAGTCCGATGGCCTCATGACTGGTGGTGACGCCTTTCTGGATGTGGCTGATGTTTGCCACGTCAAATTCCCGACCGGTGGTGGTTCGCGTGGCGCAACCAGCCAAAGCCAAGAACATTACGGTCACAAGCAGGAAAGATGATTTATTCATATGAGTTTATCTGTTGCCGACAAATTATAGAATTCCGCGCGACATGGAAAGCCCGACTGAAGATAAATCCATTGGCAACAGCGGACGCGGAAAATGACGGATGGAATTCAGTTTTCATAGGCAGAGAGTCAAGCAATGTGTGAATCACGGCACTGGTGGCGCCAAACTTCCATGTTTTATCTGCGGTCAATCTGTGGCTAACTGGTGGCGATGCCTCAACGCATTGCCTTGAATCTGCTGCCCGCGCCGCGCTCGCTGAAAACGCGCGCTGGAAAATTCATTCTGCCAATACGGAAACCGCTGAATGCGATCAAAGTCGTCCGCACCAACGCCGCCCCGGATTATCCTGAAGGCTATGCGCTGACAATTTCCAAGAATGGAATTGAGATTTCCTTCCGTGAGACCGGCGGCTTGCACGCGGCGGCGGCCACGCTGCGACAGTTACTGCGTGAATACGGACGATGTCTGCCTTGTCTGGAGATTCGCGACTGGCCGGATTTTGCGCGGCGCGGAGTGATGCTCGACATCTCGCGCGGGCGGGTGCCGAAACTGGAGACGTTGCTCGATCTGGTGGAGAAACTTTCCGATTTCAAGATCAACGAACTGCAGCTTTACACTGAGCACACGTTCGCCTACAAAAAATACCAATCCGTATGGCAAACCTGGGGCGCGCTGACGGCAAAGGAAATCCAAATCCTCGACGCGCGCTGCCGCGAGCTTGGCATTGATCTCGTGCCAAACCAAAATTCCTTCGGCCACCTGCGTTATTTTCTTGCCGACCCGCGCCTGAAAAAGCTCGGTGAACTTTCCGAACCTTACGAGGCCGATACGAAGGATTTTCTCCGCCGCCCCACCACGCTCGCGCCGAATCATCCCGGCACTTTACCCTTCCTGCGCGGGCTTTACGACGAGTTGCTGCTGAATTTTTCCAGCCGGTTTTTCAACGTCGGTTGCGACGAGACTTGGGACTTGGGCAAAGGCCGGAGCAAACAACTCTGCGCGACAAAAGGCCAGGGCCGTGTGTATTTTGATTTTCTCAAAAAAATTCACCGTGAAGTTTCTGCACGCGGCAAGACGATGATGTTCTGGGGCGACATCATTTTGAAATATCCGCAACTGATTCGAGAACTGGCGCCGTTTGGAGCGCCGGGCACCGCCCCGGCGCGTTCATTGCGATTATCAAAACCCGCTGGGTCGGAGACCGGCGCTCCAAATATCATCGCGCTGAACTGGGGTTATGAGGCGAATCATCCTTTTGAAAAGGAAGCCACGCAATTTGCGAAGGCAAACGTTCCTTTCTACGTCTGCCCCGGCACTTCGACGTGGCAAACCTTGATCGGCCGGCACGACAATGCGCTGGCCAATCTGCGCGCCGCCGCCCGGGCTGGCAAAAAGTTTGGCGCAATTGGATTTCTCAACGCCGACTGGGGAGATGGCGGGCATCCGCAGCCGCTGGCGTTGAGTTGGCCGCTGTTCGCCGCCGGCGCGGCACTGGCGTGGAACGCAAAAACTTTGGACGAAAAAACTCTGCTCGCCGTCTTGAGCCGTGACGTGTTTGACGACCCCACCGGCAAAGTGGCGGAAGCCGGATTCAATCTCGGTTTTGCGCACCAAAAACTCGGCGTGACCGCAGTGAATGAAACGCCGCTCGGCACGGTCATTGCCGCGCCCAAGCCGGAGGATCGGGAATTGTTCTGCCGGAACGGACTGAAGTGGGCGGCGAAGATTCCAAAACTGAACATTCTCGCCGCGTTAAAGGAAATTGAAAAACAGCGGAAGGTTTTGCGCGCGGGCAAGCCGGGTTCAGCCACCGGGAAAATTCTGGCGCGCGAGCTGGATCTCGCGGCGCGCATGGCGGAGCAGTCGTGCCAATTCATGTTGTGGCAGCAGGCGGTCGCCGCCGGGAAAAAGTCCGAGGCAAAAACGTTGGCGCGGCAAGGCGTTCGCGAATTGCGGAAGCTGGAAAAAGATTTCAACGCGCTCTGGCCGTTACGAAACAAGGGCACGACGAAACATTGCTCGCCGTTCTTGCAGTGGCGGATCCAAGAGTTAATGAAGAATGAAGAAACGATTTGTGTCCGGCATTAAACCACTTCGTTTCTTCATTTTTCATTCTGCCTTCTTCATTTGCTTTTCACGTCCCACGCATCGCGCAGGCCGTCGCCGATAAAATTGAGCGCCAGCAAGGTTGAAACCAAAACGCCGCCGGGAAAAATAATCAGCCACCAGTAGATGCGGATGGGATTGATCTGCGAAACGCCTTCGGCAATCAGCGTTCCCCAACTGGCCATCGGCGGTTGCACGCCGAGGCCGAGATAGCTCAAGAAGGATTCGTAAAGGATGATCGCCGGCATCGTCAGCGCGAGGTAGGTGATGACGATGCCAAGGATGTTCGGGATGATGTGGCGGAACAATATGCGCGGCGCACCGGCTCCCAGCGTGCGGCTGGCCTCCACAAATGCCCGCGTCCTCAGCGACAGCACCTGACCGCGCACGATCCGCGCCATCGTCAGCCAGGAAATCGCGCCGAGGCCGACAAAGAGCAGCATCACTCGCAGGCCACCGGACAAGGCCGGTGAATGCTGGATAAAATGCGATTGCTTCAACCAGTCGCCGAGCGTCGCGATGAGCACGATGACAAAAATGATTGAAGGCAGCGAGTAAAGCACGTCCACGATGCGCATGAGAAAAGCATCCGTGCGACCGCCAACGTAACCCGCCACCGCACCCCACAAAACGCCGATGACTAGACTCACCGCCGCGCCAACGATGCCGACGAGCAGCGAGATTTGCGCGCCGAACAAAACCCGCGAGAACAAATCGCGTCCGTGGACATCCGTGCCAAACCAGTGTTGCGAATCCGGCGGAGAGAATTGCGCGTTGGAAAGCTGGTTGGGATTATGCGCCTGGGCAAACGCCGCGCCGGAAATTTTCAGTGCAACGGGCCAGACGACGATCAGCACGAGCAGCGCCGCCAGAAACCACGTGCTCCAGACTGCCGGCCGATTCCTTTTGAACCGCCGCCAGGCTGGCTGATCGTTGAGGGTTGAGAGTTGATGGTCAGCATCCGCTTCGCCGGTTGCTTTACCATCAAAAATCAACTTTGAAACATCAACTTGTTTGTCACTCATAGTTCACGCGCGGGTCGAGCAAGGTGTAGGCAAAATCTACCAGCAAATTCAGGCCGATGAGCAGGATGGCGTAAAGCAGCGAAAGGCCGACAACCACGGTGTAATCGCGGTTCATCGAGCTGTTGACGAGAAAGACGCCGATGCCGGGGATTTGGAAAATGTTTTCAATGATGAACGAACCGGTCAGCAGATCGGCGAGCATCGGGCCGGCGTAGGAAACCACCGGCAGCACGGCCAGCCGGCAGGCGTGATTGAGCAGGAGCGTGTGTTCGCCGAGACCCTTGGCGCGTGCGGCGGTGACAAATTCGGATTGCATCGCCTGTAGCATCCCTTCACGCATGAGCCGGGAAATTTTCCCGGCGAAATACAATCCCAGCGCCACAGGCGGCAAAATCATGTGCCAAGGCGATTCCCAGAGCGCGACCGGCAGCCAGTCGAGCTTGATGCAAAAAATCAGGATCAAAACCGGCGCGAGGACGAAGCCCGGAATGCAAATCACCAGCAGTGACAGGAAACCAACGACATAATCCGGCCAGCGTCCGCGCCGGGCGGCGGTGAGAAAACCGACCGGCAGCCCAACAGCCATCGCGAAGCAAAACGCCAGCCCGCCGAGCGTCATCGAAACCGGCAAACTTTGGGCGATGATGTCGTTGACCGTGTGGTTGCGGTATTTCAACGACACCCCAAAATCGCCATGCGCCAGATCGCCAAGATAGCGGCAGTATTGTTTCCAAACCGGCTCGTCGAGGTGATATTTCGCCTTGAGGCTGCGCTCGATTTCCGGCGAGGCTGGCGCGCGTTCGCGGTCGAACGGGCCGCCCGGCGCGAGATGCACCAGCGCAAACGCCAGCGCGCTGATGACGAGCAGCAGCGGCACCGCGAACAGGATGCGTTTGAGAAAATACATCGGCGACTATTTAACCGCAGAGACCCGGCCATGCAGAGAAAAATTATCCAACTGGTAATGTTCGTTCAAAGGCGCAGAACCAAAACCGTCCAGATCAATAAACCCTTTGCAGACGTCCACCCGAACGGAATTGATTTACCGCGAAACACGCGAAATACGAGAAATCAATGCTGGTGGATTGATTTTGTTCAGCGTTCGTGTGTTTCGCGGTTAAAAATCAGTAAACCAGCACCAACACCGCCGCCGCCTACGCCGTTTTGCTTCATTTCTGACGTTTGAGCCCTTTCCCGAAGCCCTCGTCGGTTAGCGAGGAACCCTGATTGGCCAGGGAAGAACCCTCATCCATAAGGGTAGATCCCTCGTCAGCGACGGATGAGCCTCCCTCGGTCAGGGAGGAACCCTCGTCGGTCGTGGATGAGCCTCCCTCGATGACAGATGATCCCTCGTCCGTCGGCGATGAACCTCCCTCCGTCAGGGATGAGCCTTCCTCGGTGAGGGAGAAGGGCTTCTCATCCTGCCGGAAACCTGATTTTCCAGCGCGACGGGGCTGGGCGGTCGCCGACCATGGCCTTCCGTTTTGGCAAAACCAATGCCAAAAACCGTGCGAGAAAATGCCACTATAGTTGCATGGGCAGCACTGCGGGTTCATGCGAAAATCGCGTCGTGACGTTAAAAATTAAACAATCAACCCGCTAAAATTATGGCCGAAGTTATTTACCATATTCTGCTAACATTCGTTTATTACAGCGATGCCGAACTGGACCGGTTCGTGGAAAAAGTCCTCGGCATGATGAAGAACAACCTGAACTTTACCACGCCCGACCCGGCGCTGGCGGACATCCAGACCGCGCTGGCCGCTTTCACCGCCGCCGTGGCGGCAAAGGATCAGGGCGGCACGCAGGCCACGGCGGCGCGGGATGCCGCGCGCAAGGCGCTCATCACCTTGATGCGCAGCGTGGCCATTTATGTCACCAAGGAGAGAGCAAGAACAATCCGACGGTGATCCTTTCGTCGGGTTTTTGACATCACGTCCGCTTCGCACACGCAGACGCCGCTGTCCACGGCGATCATCAACAGCGTCACGAACGGGGTGAGCGGGACGGTGCTGCTTCATGCGCAATCGCAGGCCAATGTGAAGTCCGTCCTGACGCAATACCGCGAGAGCGGCACGACCACCTGGCTGAACGGTCCCGTCTGCACGCAGATGCGCAGCATCCCGGTGCCGGGCCTCACACCGGGCAAGACTTATGATTTCCGCATCCAGTATGTCGGCGGCAGCACGGGCTTCTCGGACTGGAGTGACGTGGTCAGCCACATGGCAACGTGAGTCCCTGGGGTCCTTGCGGACGGCCATCAAAAGGCGGCGCGCAGAGGACTGCCCGCCCTACCAAGTTAAAAAAGCCGGAATGAGCAATCGTTCCGGCTGATTTGTTTTTTACAAAAGACAATTCACTTCGCCGACTTCAACTTTCGGATATTTTGCAACGGATGGAGGTCGAGGATGTTCTCATAGACACCCGAGATTTTGTTCGTGTCGAAATAATTGATGCCGACGTAAAAAAAGAGCGGAACGATCGGCGCATCGGTTTGCACCAGCAATGTTTCCGCCTGCTGAAATAATTTGGCGCGCTTCGTCAAATCCGGCTCGCTGTTCGCCGCCGCGATGAGCCGGTCGTAGTCAGGATTTGACCAGCCGGTGCGGTTATTTGCCGTCGCCGCTGTTGAACATGCCGAGAAATGTCTGCGGATCGTTGTAATCGCCGATCCAACTGGAACGCGCCAGATTTGATTCAGCCTTCGTCACACAGCACGGACAGTTCATCAAAAATATTCTGTATGACCGTTTAGCTGGATTTTTCTCGGCCTCAGCTTCGCAGGTGATGGCCACGCGGCAGCCTCACATTCCCGCACCCCAAACAATCGCGCGCGAATCAAACACCGGACCTTCGGTGCAGGTGCGCTGATATTCCCAGCCATCGCCGGCCTTGACCGGAATCACACACGTCAGGCAGGTGCCGACGCCGCAGCACATGTGTTCGTCCATGGAAAGTTCGGCGGGCAGATTAAAATCTTCCGCGATTTTGCCGACGGCCTTGAGCATTGGCGTCGGGCCGCAGGCGAAGAGTTTTAAGTTTTGAGTTTTGAGTTTTGAGTTTTTGATTTCCGCCAGCAACGGCACCGTCACAAAACCTATTTCGCCGTGGCTGCCGTCTTCCGTCGCCACGTGGACTTCCCAGCCGATGGCGGCGAATTCCTTTTCGCACAAAATGTCCACGCGGCGGCGGCCGCCGACAAAGACGATGCCTTTTTGCGGCGAGCGTTGCGCCAGCAGATACATCGCCGCCATCCCGTAACCGCCGGCGACGAGCAACGGCGTTTCCCCGCCAGCCGGCGGCACGGTGAAGCCGTGCCCGAGTGGCGCGATAACGCTCAACTCCTCGCCCGCGCGCATCCGCGAAAGCACATCCGTGCCCTTGCCGACGGTTTTGTAGAGGATGGAAAACGTGTCGGCCGCGACCTGGAAAATGCTAAACGGCCGGCGCAGCAGCGCGTCCTTCAGCGGCAAAATGCGGACGTGGGCGAACTGGCCGGGCTGGATGAGCGGCGCGATTTGCGGCGCGCGCAACACGAGGCGGAAATATTGGTCGGTGTCGCGTTCGTTGGCGACGATGGTGACGGTTTGTTCAAGCATTGCCGGGCAGAAGCATGATTGGCAACGACGAGCCTGTCAACTTTGGGTGTGGCTGCGGGGTTCCGCTTCAAATTTTGCGGGCACGACTTTCGACTGGATTGCCAAGGCCAGAACCGCGCCGAGCAGTGCCCCAAAGATGTTTGTCAGCAAATCAGTCGCCGAAGATGTGCGGCTCGGAAGCCAGGCTTGAATGATTTCAATCGTCAGGCTAACCAGCGCGCCGACGAGAACCACAAACACGAAATTAGCCAACAGCCTGCGTGGCTTGACAGACCGGCGGTGAAGGAAAAAACAGAAGCCGAACGGAATGAAACCGAGAATGTTCACCGCGATGTCCGAGTAATCCGGCCTGTCATAGGACAGATCTTTCCAGGGTGCAATCAAGAACTCCTTGTGAACCGGCTGGAAAATTTCAGGGATGTCGAGGTGGTGTCGGCTGATTGAGGAATCTTCCGCGCGCCGGCCGCCACCTTCGTTGAAAAGGTAAAGCGCCTTCAAGCCGCTGTCATTCGTCAGTTGGCGGGCACGACCCTGCGACCACAGATCGTGATGCCCGCCAATTTCCGCCACGTTGAGCGCGCGGTTGTAAATCGCCAGCCCAAACAGGCTGCCCGACCACGGATGTTTGCCCGAAGCATCGTTGCCGAGCATCAACTGTCCATCCAACGCTTCCGGTTTCAACACATATTGGGAAAAATGTCCCGCCGGCAAGCCGTCCAGGAAAAAATCTGTTCCGGTTCCATCGCCCCGGATCGTGATGAATTTGGGGTTTCCCTCCGTCAACGCAACCCGCGCGTCCACCTCGCTGACCTTGCGCGATGGCCATGGATGTTGAACCGTCGCCCGCAAAATACACGCCCGCTGCCATTGGCAAATGATGAAATCGCGCGGCAGCCGGTCGTTGTGAATCGTCAACAGGTGATAAACATTATCGTCAGGCTCGCGATCCGCTTCGGCCCAAATCTCCACGGTGAAACTTGCAGCCTGATTGGTTGTGACATCACTGGAAACCCGCTCCGGCAATAATTCGGGATCGTGGGCGACCCCACATTTTTCAAAATGCAAGCCCGGACGACCGGGCAACCAGCTCACATGATTTTGCGGGCGAAAGTCGAACGGCCACAAGCCCACAATGAAATAACCCACCACGATCACCGCGCTAATCCAGCCGAACCATCGGCACTCGAAAAAGCGTTTCACAGGATGCCTCGGTTTTGGGTTCGCAAAAAAACGGTTAAAATTATTTTTCTGCCGCTGGTGCCACCAATTCCTCCGGCAGATGTTTCGATTGGCCGTTGCGCGTCTTCGCCTGAAGCACCTGGCGATAGGTTGCCAGCGCCAGCAACGGCCACGCGTTGCGATACATGTCGTATTTCAGATAGAAAACTTTCGGGAAACCGGTGCCGGTCGTCTCGGTTTCCGTCCATGAACCATCGGGATTTTGCAGGCGACAGAGATATTCGATGCCGCGTTTCAGCGCGGGATTTTCCGGGTCGTCGAACGCGCACAAGCCCATGACCGCCCACGCGGTCTGCGATGCGGTGCTCGGCCCCTGCCCTTTGAAAACCGGATCGTCGTAGGTGTTGCAGCGCTCGCCCCAGCCGCCGTCTGCGTGCTGGACGCTTTCGAGCCAGGCGCGGGCGCGCAGCAGTCACGGCAGGTTCATGTCCAGGTTCATCGCGCGCATCCCGCGCAGCACCTGCCAGGTGCCGTAAATGTAATTCACGCCCCAGCGGCCATACCACGAGCCGTCGTATTCCTGCTGCTTGCGAATGTATTGCAGCGCGGCCTTGACCTGCGGATGCTCGGTGCTGAAATTTTCGCGGCCCAGCAATTCAAGAATACGCGCGGTGATGTCGGCGCACTCGGGATCAAGCATCGCGTTATGATCGGCGAACGGAACCTTCTCCAGAATGTTTTTCGTGCAGTCCTTGTCGAACGCCGCCCAGCCGCCGTCCCGGCACTGGAAGGTCATCATCCATTTCAAACCGCGCTGGAAACATTCGTCACGTTTTTTGGGATTGTCCGTGGCGACTTTGCGCAGCGCCAGCAACACCATCGCGGTGTCGTCCACGTCGGGATTCCACTTGTTGGCGTATTCAAACACCCAGCCGCTCGGCTCGACCATCACCGGATTTTTGTGGATCCAGTCGCCGGCAAAACGAATTTCCTTTTCCATCAGCCACTCGGCGGCGAGCTTCAACTTCGGATGCTCAGCGGAAACGCCCGACTCGGCCAGGCACATCAAGACGATGGCCGTGTCCCAGACCGGCGAGAAGCATGGCTCGATGCGCACGCTGTCGGCGGTCTCGTGCTCCAGCTTCTTCAGTTCGCGCCGGGCGCGGACCACCTGCGGATGATCGTCGGGATAACCGAGCGCCTGCAACGCGATGAGCGAATTCAGCATCGCCGGAAAAATCGCCGCCAGCCCGTCCGAGCCTTCAAACCGTTCGAGCATCCATTCCTCGGCCCGCTTCAGGGCGCGCGGACGGAACGGATGGACGCCGCGGCGCGCGAAGCGTTCCGCGAACTTGTGCAGACGGTCCAGCCACAGGAAGAAATTCCGCAGCGTGATCCGTTTCGGGTCGGGCGCGATGGCGAGGTCGCGCTCGTGCATGCCCTCGGGATACAGCTCGTCGAGGTTGACCATGCTCTTCGGCGGGCGCGTCGGCTTGAAATGGTTGATGATGGACAGCGGTACGATCATCCCGCGCGACCAGTTGCTCATGTCCCAGAAATTCACATGGAACCATTTGCCGATGAGCAGCACCTCGCACGGAATCGTCGGGACGTATTGCCACGGGAACAATCCGAGCAGCGCGAGATACAGCCTGGAAAAGGTGTTCATGCGCGGCACGCCGCCGAAATTCAGCGCCACCTCGCGCGCCTGCAACATGCGCGGATCCGTCACCGGCACGCCGGCCAGCTTGAGCGCGAGATACGCCTTGATGGTGGCGTTCACCTC
>Ga0182030_10007424_pt1 | contig 22861 bp, 24 predicted proteins | sample 812S3MmetaG_FD_121299 | JGI IMG/M metagenome (GOLD analysis project Ga0182030, IMG submission 121299) | Permafrost microbial communities from Stordalen Mire, Sweden - 812S3M metaG (Illumina Assembly) | ecosystem: Environmental > Terrestrial > Soil > Wetlands > Permafrost | place: Sweden...
CTCAAGATTCGCGACGGCAAAATCGAAGACGCCCGCTTCAAGACCTTCGGCTGCGGAAGCGCCATCGCCTCTTCCAGCATGGCCACGGAATTGATCAAGGGCCGCACCCTGGAAGAAGCCAAGAATTTCTCCAACCAGGAAGTCGTCAACGCCCTGGGCGGCCTGCCCCCGGTCAAGATTCATTGTTCCGTGCTGGCCGAGGAAGCGCTCAAGGCCGCCATCGAAGACTACGAGGCGAAACAGGCGAAGACGGTCGCCGCGTAAGCATTCCACTCGGCGCGAAACAGAATTTTGCGGGGAACAAGAATTACTGCCGTGCGCAGCACCGTTCCCAAATGCAATTTGGGGACGAGGGAAAGTGCGACCGCCGCTACATTAAGAACTATTCCATGGACAAACGCTCCGTCTATCTCGATCACCAGACGACCACGCCCGTGCTGGAGGAAGCGCTGCAAGCCATGCTTCCCTATTTCCGGGAAGTCTACGGCTCGCCTTCCAGCCTGCACCGCTACGGGCTCCAGGTCCGCGAAGGCCTGAAGGAAGCGCGGCAGCAGATCGCCCGGATGATCAACGCCGAGAGCGAGGAGGATCTCATTTTCACCTCCGGCGGCACCGAATCGTCCAACCTCGCCATCAAGGGCTTCGCCGACGCGAACATGCGCACGAAGGGCAATCACATCGTCGTCTCGGCGATCGAACATCCCTCGGTCATGAACTCGGTCGAGTACCTGACCAAGCACGGCTTTGAAGTCACCCATGTCCCGGTCGATGCCATCGGCCGGATCAATCCCGAGGACGTCCGCGCGGCGATTACGCCCAAGACCGCCCTCGTCTGCGTCCACCTCGTCAATCACGACATCGGCACCATCCAGCCGGTCAAGGAGATTGCGAAGATCACGGCGGAAAAAGGCATCGCGCTTTACGCGGACGCCCTCGCCGCCGCCGGCTGGATGCCCATCGACGTGCAGGACCTCGGCGTGCAGCTTCTCAGCTTCAGCCCGCACCACTTTTACGGCCCGAAAGGAATCGGCGTGCTTTACCGCAACCGCAAGGCGCGCGTGACGAGCCATATTCACGGCGGCGTGCAGGAAGGCGGACGGCGCGCCGGAACGGAAAACGTGCCCGCGATCATCGGGGCGGGCGTCGCGGCGGACTTCGCCGTGCGTGAGATGGCGCAGCGCGTCGAGCACGTTGCGATGCTGCAGAAGCGGCTCTACGACGGCCTCTGGAAACACATCGAGTATCTCAAGCTCAACGGCCCCGTGCCCGGCCCGCTGCGCATCTGCAACACGCTTAATCTCAGCACCGAATTCATCGAGGGCGAAGGCCAACTCCTCCTGCTCGATTACCAGGGCATCGCGGTCGCGAGCGGATCGAGCTGCGTCAGCAAATCGCTCAAGGTCTCCCATGTGCTGAGCGCGATCAAGCTCGATCACGCGCTGGCCCAGGGCAACATCATCATGAGCCTCGGCAAGGACAACACCGTCGAGGACGTCGATTACGTGATCGAGACTTTCCCGAAGATCGTCGACAAGCTCCGCAACATGTCGCCGATGTGGAAGGAATTCGAGGAAGGCGTCATCGACTCCGTCATCGCGCCGACGGGCCGCGGCAAATCGTTCACCCAGCACGCGGCGGCCATCTCCGGCAAGCCCGCGCATTAGTACCTTTATCGAGTTGGCTGCATATGAGCAACCTTCCAACCTATCGAATCAAGGAGAGCACCCTAAAAGACTTTGCGGACTCCTTGCTTAAGGAAGGCTACGCGGTGCAATGTACCAAGGAACAATCTCTCCTAAGGAATGAGAAGACATTATATCGAGAATGGCTGATCGAGGATAAAAAGGGCGTGAAGGTGATTTTTTGGGATAAATGTTCTGTCGCTGACGAACCCGAAGGACGGCAGTGCATCGTTACAATTGGCAGTCCTGGTGGTCGGCGTGGGAAAAATCTTTTGACCTCATCGATAGAAATTCTCAAACGCGCGGGAGCGGTTGAGCTCTACAAATGACTACGACAGGAATCAGGCTATTGCCGCATTAATATCATGTCCGCCTCGTTAACCTCTTTCCCTTTCGACTTGCGGCCAACCGGTCTTTGGCTAAAGGTTTCTGTATGAGCACAGTTGCTGAAATCGAGACGGCCATCGAACAATTGCCACCGCCGCAGTTGTCCCAACTGTCCCGGTGGTTTGACGAATATCTCGAAAAGGCTTGGGATGCCCGGATGGAATCCGACGCCAAAGCCGGGAAATTCGCCCATTTCAAAGAGAAAATTGCCCAGGCGCGCACGCGCGGAGAATTGATCGACTTCCCGTGAAATCAAAAATCCCTCCCATTCGCCTGATTCGGCTGATTCGCTTATTTTTTTATTCCGTTAATTCCGTTAATTCCGTCAAAAATTCGGCGACGGTTCCTTCGACTTCGCTCAGGACAGGCTCCGCCCGCCGCTACATTAACAACTCATGCCCGCCCCTCTGACTTCCGAAACCGTCCTTGCGCAATTGCGCGGCGTCAAATATCCCGGCTACTCGCGGGACATCGTTTCCTTCGGCATGGTCAAGGACGTGCAAATCGACGGCACGCGCGTCTCCGTGCGGATCGCCGTGACGACCGCCGATGCGAAGGTCCCCAAACAAATCGAGGAGACGGCCGCCGCCGCCCTCGAATCGATTCCGGGCGTCAGCGAAGCCGTCGTCCACCTCGACGTCAGCGCGCCCGTCAGCAAGGCGCTCCAGGCCGAGGGCGGGGCGCTTCCGCAAACAAGGATCGACGGCGTCAAACACATCATCGCGGTCGCCAGCGGCAAGGGCGGCGTGGGCAAATCGACCGTCGCGGCGAATCTCGCCATCGCCTTGCGCGGAGAAAAAAACCGGACGCGGGTCGGCCTCTGCGATTGCGATATTTACGGCCCCAGCATCGGCCTCATGTTCGGCGCCAATGAACGCCCCACCGCCACCGAAGAGGGCCGCATCCAGCCGATCCGCCGCTACGATCTCAACCTCATGAGCATGGGATTTCTCCTCGACGACAGCGCCCCCGCCATTCTGCGCGGGCCGATGGTCACGCGCTACACGCAGCAATTTCTGCGCAGCGTCGATTGGGGCGAACTCGATTATCTGGTTCTCGACCTGCCTCCGGGAACGGGCGACATTCAATTGACCATCGTGCAAACGGTCGCGCTTTCCGGCGCGGTGATCGTCACCACGCCGCAGGAGGTCGCCTTGATCGATGCGCGCAAGGCGGCGACGATGTTTACCAAGGTAAACGTTCCCATTCTTGGGTTGGTGGAGAATATGAGTTATTTCCTGTGTCCCAATGACGGCAATCGCTACAATATCTTCGGTTCCGGCGGCGGCGAACGCGAAGCGGCCCGCCTGGGCGTTCCCTTGCTGGCACAAATCCCTTTGGAGATCCATTTGCGGGAATCGGGGGACAAAGGACTGCCGCTGGCCTTTTCGGAGCCCGACGGCCCCACGGGACGCCTTTTTCAACAGATTGCGAAAGTCATTTGTAAACAATGTGTTGCATAAGTTATATTCGATAAGATTATCAAATCATCGTCCAGATAATGTAAACCAGTTGACAAAATAGCCAGCCTCTCGTCTACTACAGTATTATATGTCGGATCCCTCCGAACAAGAACACGATAATATGTTTCGCAAGTCAGCCCTCTATCAGGAATTTCTGGCCGAGCGGGCGGAAATTCTCCGTCATAAATGGATCGAGAGCGAAAAAGCGGGCCATGACATTGGCTTTGAAAAAGCCCTGCTCGATTGGATTGTCAAGCACCGTGCCTCTTGGCGAGCGCTACGCCAGCATAGGTCCTCCGATGGCGATAATAAGGGCCACAACGGCCTCGCAGCCGCGTAAAAGTCGCTTCTTGCCTGGCAGTCGCCGCCTCTTGCGGAAAGCGGGTTGAATTGACAGGCCCGACTCCTGCTTTTAAACTGCCCTTATGACAGAAACCACCCTGCCCGCGGTCTCCCTGACCGAAAGCGCCGCCCGGCATATCGCCGAAATCATCGGCGAGCCCAACCCCGAAAACAAGGGCCTGCGCATCTATGTCGAGACCGGCGGGTGTTCCGGGATGTCCTACGCGATGGAAATTTCCCCCCGAAAGCCCGGCGACCAGGAATTTAGCGCGCACGGCATGAAACTTTTTGTCGAGGATCGCGGGTTGGTTTACCTCGCCGGATCGGTCATCGATTACAAGGATGGACTGACCGGAGCCGGCTTCCGGATCACGAATCCGAACGCCAAGCAGACCTGCGGCTGCGGAAAGTCCTTTGAGGCCTGAGAGGGTGCGCCACCCTTCCTCCCTCCGCTCTTCGCTCGGAGAGGCCGTTCAGGAGGGCTTTCGATCCGCCCGGCAAAACCTCCCGGCCATGTCGGTGCTCCTGGCTGCCATGTCCGTCCTGGTGGGCATCTATTATTGCTGGCCGACCGGAGCGGACGCTCTTTCCTGGTATGCCGCGTGGCAACACGCGGGCGGCATTTTCCGCGCCGGTCTGGTGGCGGGATTCGCGGGCGGGATCCTTTCCGAACTGAGCGTGATTTACATCTGCGATGGAGGACGCTGGAACGGCGCCCACGTCGAAAACATGGTCTTCCGATTCGTGGTCTTCTTTATGAGCGGGATGATCGTCTGTGAATTTTACGAGTGGCAAGCCTTCTGGTTCGGAGACGGGCTTTCCTGGCGGGTCCTCCTGCCCAAAGTCCTGGTCGATCAATGCATTTTCTCGGTCTTTTGGTCCACCCCCTATCAGGCGCTGACGTTCCGCTGGCAGGCCCTGCGCTATTCAGGCCCGCGTTTGTGGAACGAGTTGGACGGCAAATTTGTCGTCGAGCGGATGCTCCCGGTGCTGGTGACCAACTGGATGTTTTGGATTCCGGGCGTCACGCTCGTCTATTCCATGCCCTTGATCCTCCAGATGCCCCTCAATATTTTCGCCACCGCCATCTGGAGCCTTCTCCTCGCCGGTCTGGCCAAACCCGCCGCCGCGCCGGTCGCCGCAATCGGGCCGGGACTGGTCTTGACCAGGCCAAATCCCGTGGCCGATCCCACCGAGTAGAATTCGCATTCCCGGCGAAACAAGATTGCCAAAAGGGCGCGGCATTCGCATAACTCCCAGAACTCATTGCAAAAGTAGCCATGGGTTGCGTTGCATTTTTTCAGATGCGTCTGGCAAGGCGCGAGAGAGGGAGTGATGCCGCAGAGCATCTCGACCGAAGGAGCAACGCCGCCAGACGCATCTGAAAAAGCAACCCAAGGGCCGGGCTTCTTTTGCCTTGCGGCTTTGTCGCTTGCTCGTCACGTAGCTTCAGCTATGCTTCTCGCTCGACTCCTCGCCTCAAGGCAAAATCCCTCCCGGCGCAACCCGTGTCTACTTTTGAAATGAGTTCTAGAATGGATTTCTCCCGCTACTGGTCCGCGCGCCAGAAAAAAGTCGACGCCGCGCTGAATCGCTTCCTCCCCTCCCTCACCGCCAAACCGAAGACCATCCACGAAGCGATGCGCTACAGCATCTTCGCCGGCGGGAAACGGCTGCGGCCCGTCATCTGCCTCGCCACGGCGGAAGTGATCAGCGGAAAAAACGACGACGCCATTCCCCTCGCCTGCGCCGTCGAGTGCATCCACACCTATTCGCTGATCCATGACGATCTTCCCTCGATGGACAACGACGATTTCCGGCGCGGCAAGCCGACCTCGCACAAGGTCTACGGCGAAGGCGTCGCCGTGCTGGCGGGCGACGCGCTGCTGACCATCGCCTTTGAAATCGCGGCCTCGTGCAAAGGCTGGCCGCGCTACTCGCACGCCGACGTCATCCGCGAACTCGCCGTGGCCGCCGGAAGCCGGAAACTCGTCGCGGGGCAGGTGGCCGACCTCGAAGGCGAAGGCAAAAAAATCAGCCCGGCGGAATTGCGCTACATCCACGAAAACAAGACCGCCGCGCTCATCGCCAGCTCGATCCGGCTCGGCGCGATGTCGGCGAACGCGACCCCGAAGCAGCTCGAAAGGCTGACCGATTTCGGCGAGAACCTCGGGCTGGCCTTCCAGGTCATCGACGACATTCTCGACGTCACCCAGACCACGGAAAAACTCGGCAAAAGCGCCGGCAAGGACATCGCCGCGCAGAAGGCGACCTACCCGGCCCTGCTCGGCCTCGACAAGGCGAAGCAGGAAGCCGACCGCCTCACCGCCCGCGCCCGCGCCGCGCTCGCGCCCTTCGGCAAGGCCGCCGCGCCGCTCGAAGCCATCGCCGATTTTCTCCTCAAGCGCGAGAGTTGAAGATTAGCGGCGTCCTTTAACACACAAAGCTACTGTGAATAGCATCATTCGTTTATCCTTAGTACTGATTGGCTCGGTCTTAATAGTAATTGTTGGAATAGAGGCTCAGACGAACGATGCCCCGAAATGGATTACGTTATCGCCGAGCGATTTCAAAGATTCGATGGTTTATCAGGCTCAAAGTAACTTTGGAGGAAAGCATTACGAATCCCTGATCTATGGGCATGATCTGGAAGGTGTGCCGAAGTGGAAGGTGGGAAAAGAGTTGCCCACCAGCATATCGGATATTATAGCGAATGCACAAAACGCTTTTCACAAACAATTTCCTCAATTCAGCCAGTTCAAGATCATATCCATAAACTTGGTGCATCTACCTGCGGTTGACGATTGGATTGTTGATGTGGAATTTAATGGCACGGATTTCGCAACGGTGAATGCTGGCTCATTCGAAGATAAGAAAATCAATGTCCTGGTATTATTAAATGGGCGCGTAATCACGCCAACAGAAGCGGCCAAATGAATTATCTCCGGCGGGAGCGTTTACTGGTTCCCTCGTTTCCAAACTTAGGAACCATGTGAAATGCAGTGCCATCCCGAAGGGATTGAATCATATAGCCCAGGGTTGCGAGGAACGAGCTACCCTGGGTACCCTCCCCCGAAATCAACAACCCTGAAAGGGTTGAATCAAAACCGCATCCCACGCATCCTTATTTTATGCCGCAATCACTGGCAAACATTTTGGTTCATACGATTTTCTCGACGAAGGATCGGCATCCGTTTCTGCGCGATCTCGAGTTGCGTGAAGAATTGCATCGTTATCTTGGCGGGATACTGACGAACCTTGCCTGTCCGCCGATCATTGTTGGTGGTGTGGATGACCACGTTCATCTTCTCGGCGGCCTGTCGCGCACCTGCGAACCGGCGGCGATGGTTAAGGAACTCAAACGCAGTTCCTCACTCTGGCTAAAAACCAAAAGTCCAAAGATGAAGGATTTTGCCTGGCAAAGCGGCTACGGGATTTTTTCAATTGGCTTTTCGCAAATTGAAACGGCGCGAAATTATATTGCGGGACAGGAGGAGCATCACCGCAAGGTTTCCTTTCAGGATGAGATGCGCCAGTTGTTGCGGCGCTATGAGGTCAAATTTGACGAGCGCTATGTTTGGGATTGATTCAACCCCTGCGGGGTAGGCTTCTCTTCGTGCCTACCCAGGGTAGACGCGAGGGGACGTTGTCCCCTGCGTCAACCCTGGGCTATATGATTGCAACCCCCTTGGGGTTGCGAGGCAGATCACGCCCCGTGCTTGCAAGCCCCTTGGGGTTGCAAGACAGGGTCGCAAGACAGATCACGGCCCGTTTTCGGGGATTTTCCTACACACTTGTAACCGCCGGTTGCTTTGACTTTTGGGAGAGCGGGCGCACACTTTTTCCGTGAACCGCCGTTCGTTTCTTCGCTCCGCGGGCGGATGCGCCTGCGCGACGCTGATGCCCTCCACGCTCTTTTTGGGCGCGCGCAACGCGGCGGCCATCGAGGCGGCGGACAAACTCGATTTGACCAGAAAGCTGCACCTGGCCGACGTGGCCCTGGGGGTCGCCAAGGCCGGCGGCGCCAGCTATGCCGACTTTCGCCTGTGCCGTTATCAAAGCGAATATCTCGAGGTCCGGGAACGCCGCCTGGAGGAATCCTCCACCGGGGTGAGCGCCGGTTTCGCCGTGCGCGTGCTGCTCGACGGCACCTGGGGTTACGCGAGCAGTCCGCTGGCCACGAAGGACGAAGTCCGGCGCACCGCGTTGCGCGCCTTGGAAGTGGCCAAGGCCAGCCAGCCGCTGCAACTGCGCAAATTCGTCCTGGAAGACGTGCCGAGCTACCAGGACCGCTGGGACATGCCGATGAAGGCGGATCCCTTTCTGGTGCCGACCGACGAGAAGATCGCCAAAATGCTGGCGATCAACGAAGCCGCGCTCAAAGCCGGCGCCGACTACGCGACAATCGCCTTCGCCTTTGTCCGCGAGGAGAAGTTTTTTGCGTCGAGCGTCGGCAGCCGGATCACCCAGACCCGCGTCCGCATCATGCCTGACACGGAAGTGACCGTGGTCGACAAGAAAACCGGAAAGTTCGCCTCGCGCGCCGGTCTCGCCGCGCCCCGGGGCAGCGGGTACGATTATATCCTTGGTTACGATTGGGCCGGTGAAGCGGCCAAGGCGGCCGAGCAGGCGCGGGAAAAATTGAAGGCGAAGCCCGTCGAACCCGGCGACTACGACCTCGTCCTCGATCCGACCAACCTCTGGCTGACCCTCCACGAGACGGTGGGACATCCCACGGAGCTCGACCGCGCGCTGGGTTGGGAGGCCAATTTTGCCGGAACGACCTTTTGCACGCCGGATAAGCTCGGCAAGCTTCAGTACGGCAGCGAGATGATGAACGTCATTGCCGACCGCAGCCAGGAGGGCGGGCTCTCCACCGTCGGCTACGACGACGACGGCGTGCGCTCCGTGGGAACCGAGTTCCCGATCATCAAGGACGGTATCTTCGTGAATTACCAGACGGCCATCGGCCAGGCGCAACTCATCGGCCAAAAGCGCTCCAACGGCTGCGCCTTCGCCGATAGCTGGGACTCGTTTCCCATCCAGCGGATGCCGAACGTGTCGCTCCAGCCCAACCCGAAGACCTGTTCGCTCGACGATCTTTTCGCCGACGTGAAGCGGGGCATCTACATCGTCGGCAACGGCAGTTGGAGCATCGACCAGCAGCGGCATAATTTCCAATTCGGCGGCCAGCTTTTTTACGAGATCAAGGACGGGAAACTCGGCCGGATGCTGCGCGATGTCGCCTATCAGGGCAGCACGGTCGAGTTTTGGAACTCGATGGACGGCATCGGCGACAAGAGCACCTATTTTCTCGGCGGCGCGCCGAATTGCGGCAAGGGCCAGCCCGAGCAGAGCGCGCCCGTCTCGCATGGCGCGGTGCCGGCGCGGTTCCGGCAGGTCGCGGTGCTGAACACGGAAAGAAAGGACATCGCGTGATGCCGTTAGGTAGCCGGCGCAGGCCCTGCGCCGGTGCAGTGGTAGCCGTCGCACTCCGTGCGACGGTCCGGCGCAAGGGCCTGCGCCGGCTACCTCTTAAAAGAAAGGACATATCATGATCCTGAGCGAATCCGATGCGAAGGCCATCACGGCCAAAATCCTGGGGCTATCGAAGGCCGAGTCGTGCATTGTGACCCTCGGCGGTTCGGAAGAGCGGCATGTCCGTTTCGCCCAGAACATGGCGACGACCAATGGCTCGCCGAGCGGAATTGGAATCGGCGTCGAATCCCATTTCGGGAAAAAGTCGGGCTCGGCCTCGGGGACCGACCTGGGCGACGACGCGCTGGCGGCGCTGGTGGCGGCTTCAGAAAGCACCGCGAAGCTCGCGCCGGAAAATCCGGAGTTCATGCCGCCGATCGGCCCGCAGAGCTATCCGGCGGGGACCGCGTTTTCCCCGGCCACGCAAGCGGCCACCTCCGCCATGCTGGCCGCGGCGATCCAACCGGTCCTTCAACAGGCGCAGGCGCAAAACTTGCAGGCGTCCGGCTTCCTGAACGTCGGCACGTCGTTTTCGAGCTTCGCCAACAGCAAGGGACTTTTCGTTTACGAACAGGCCAGCGATGTGCTGCATACGATCACGGCGCGAACGCAGGACGGGACCGGTTCCGGTTGGGCCGGCACGACGCACAATGATTTCAGCAAGCTCGATGTCGCGGGCCTGGGCGCGGTGGCCATCGACAAGGCGGTGCGTTCGCGCAAGCCGGTCCGGCTGCCGCCCGGCAAATACACCGTCATCCTCGAACCGTCCGCGGTTTCCGATCTGATCGGCATCCTGGTCGGCGAATTCGACCAGCGCTCCGCCGATGAAGGCCGCAACTTCACCACGAAAAAGGGCGGGGGATCGCGCCTGGGCGAAAAGGTTTTTGGCAAAAATGTGACGATCACTTCCGATCCGAACGATCCGCTCGTGCCGGGAAGCATCTATTCCGACGACGGCCAGCCCGCGCGGCGCACCGTCTGGATCGATGGCGGGGTCCTGAAAAATTTGCAGTGCGGGCGTTACTGGGCGCAGAAAACGAAACGCGATCCAGTCCCCTCGCCGACGAGCCTGACGATGACGGGCGGCACGACCTCGACCGCCGACATGATCCGGCAGACGAAGCGCGGGCTGCTCATCACCCGCTTCTGGTACATCCGCGAAGTCGATCCGCAAACGGTGTTGCTGACCGGCCTCACGCGCGACGGCGTTTTCCTGATCGAGGACGGCGAGATCACGAAGCCGGCCTGCAATTTCCGGTTCAACGAAAGTCCGGTGGCGATGCTGAACAAGGTCGCGGCGCTCGGGCCTTCCGTGCGCGCGTACGGCGAGGAATCGATCGGCCTGCCCATCGCGGCGCCGGCGCTCCTGGTCAATGAGTTTACGCTGTCGAGCGTGTCGGACGCGGTGTAGATGGCGGTAGCCGGCGCAGGCCCTGCGCCGGACCGTCGCGCGGCGCGCGGCGGCTACCCTTAGCTCTTAAAATGCTTGTAGATTCGGGGCACGCGCGCGCCGATGTTGGTCAGGATTTCCCACGGGATGGTGTGGGCCTGCGTCGCCAGTTCGCGCGCCCGGATTTCCTCGCCGCCCTGGCTGCCCAGGGCCACGACCTCGTCCCCGACGCGGCAACCGGCCACGCGGGTGACATCGATCATGGTTTGGTCCATGGTCACGCGGCCCCGGATGGGACAACGCTTTCCGCGCACCAGCATGTGGCTCGCGTTGGAGTGGAGCCGAAAGTAGCCGTCGCCGTAGCCCATGGCAACGACCGCCTGCCGTTGCGGTGACGGAACGCGATAGGTCGCGCCGTAACTCACCGTGCGTCCCCGCGCGATCTCACGCAGCAGCGTCACGCGGCTTTTCCAGGTCAGGACGGGGCGCAACCCGAGGCCCTGGTCGTCCGGATTCGGCGCAATGCCGTAAAGCGCCAGGCCCAGGCGCACCATGTCGGCATCGAAGCCGTAACGCCGCGTGACGGCGGGACTGTTCGCGGCGTGGCGCAGGAGATCCTTGTTCTCCGCAAAAAAGGGCGAGATCGCCTCCCACTGCGTTCGGGTCAGCCCGGGGTCATCGTCGGCGGCGGCAAAATGGGTGCAGAGCCCCTTGACGGCGAGACTCGGGGCGCGCCGGATGCGGGCCAGTTCCGCGCGCGCCTGCGAATGCCAGCAACCGAGGCGGCCCATGCCGGTATCGACCTTGAAGTGAACCTCGGCCTTCCGGCCCAACGCGCGGGCAATGCGGTCGAGCCGCTTCGCCTCCTCGTAAGATGAAAGCGTCAGCGTCAGCTTTTGCCGGACCGCTTCGTCCATCTCCTCGGGCAGGGTCGCGCTGAGAAGAAGGATGGGCAGACGGACTCCCGCCTCGCGGATCGCCGCGCCCTCGGCGACATTGGCCACGCCCAGCCAGTCGGTCCCGATCGCCTCCAATTCCCGCGCCATGGGAACAAGTCCGTGCCCGTAGGCGTTCGCCTTGACCACGGCCATGAGGCGCGTCGCGCGGGGAACCAGGTTCCGTAAAATCTTGAAATTATGCCGCAGGGCGCGGCCATCGACTTCGACCCAGCAACGGCGATTTGACATAAATTTTTTAGACAGGATTAACAAGATTTACAGGATTGAAGGCAGGGGAATTTAGACAGGAGGAACATGAAGGACATGAGGTAGGAAGCAGGGGAATTTTGAGGGAAGAGGCGGGGGAACCGAGACTTCTTTTCCTTCCTGTTTTCATGATTTCATGTCTTCCTGTTAAAAAATTCCGTCAATTCCGAAAATTTGGTAATTCCGTCAAAAACCTTGACCCTATCTCAAGTAGCTACTTCGCCGCCACCGGTTCGCGGAGATAAATGGGTTCGAGCGGCTGCCGGGTCACCCAGCCGGAAAGCGAGTCGGGCAACGCGAGCAAATCCTGGGCACGAGGATAAACCCGCGTGGGAATGCCGGGCAACGGTTCCGCGCTGACGGCCAGGGTGAACTTGCCGGCGTGCTCCTCGAGTTCCGCCATCGGAAGCAGGTAGGTCTCCCTTTCCAACTCGCCGTTGTGAAAGGCCGTGCAGAAAGCTTCGCGCCGTTTCGCATCCGCGAAGACACCGAGCCTCGCGACCTCCTTGCGCTGCCACGCGACCGACCAGGCGCTGCAAATTCCGACCACCGGGACGCCCTGGACCAGCGCGATCCCCTGCGCCGCGGCGAGGCTGACGCGGATGCCCGAGAACGAGCCGGGGCCGAGCCCGACGATGATGCGCCGCAGCTTGAGGCGCGGGAGGCCGAGGCGCACCAGCGCGGGAAACAGCGCGGCGGAATGGCGTTGCGGGCCCTTGAACTCAATCGACTGGACCACGACCTTGTCGTTGCCGAGCGCGATGCTGCCGATGGAGGAGGACGTATCGAAGGCGAGGTCGAGCATATCGTTAAGAGGAAGCCGGCTCCAACTGCCGGATCACCCGTTCCGTCAGGCTGACGACTTCTAATTCCCAGTGTTGCGTTTGGGGCGGAAGGATCGAGGCGATTCGCTCGGGCCACTCGATGACCGTCACGCCGTCGCCCGGCAGATATTCCTCGAGCCCGATGTCGATCGCTTCCTTTTCGTTTCGGATCCGGTAGAGATCGATGTGGTACATGGGCAGGCGTCCGCCGCGATATTCGTGCACGATGGTGAAGCTGGGGCTGGTGACGTCGCCGCGAAAACCGAGTCCCCGGGCCAGGCCCTTGGCCAGTTGCGTCTTGCCCGCGCCGAGAACCCCGTGCAGGGCAAAAATTTCCCCGCCGACGAGACCCGCCGCCCAGCTCTCCGCGAAGGCCTGCGCGGCCTCAACGCTGTTTAAAATGGTCAAACCCATGTGCGATAAGAGGCCCCCGCGATTCCTTGCCGCGAGGCCCCATGACCCCAATACAATGCAAGGGCGTGGCGAATGGCCACTTCTTTTTCAAAGTTTTTGCGCGGGACGGGCTGACGGTGAAGAGAAGCTCGTAGTCCTCGCCGTCGTTTAAGGCGGCTTTCAGGGTTGCGCCGCGCGCGCGGGGAATGGCCGCGAAATCGAGTTGAAAAAAGACGCCGGAAGCACGGGCCAGGCGGGGCAAATCGGCCCCCAGCCCGTCGCTCAGGTCCATGAGGGCCGAGGCAAGCTTGCGCCGGGCCAGCCATTGGCCCTCCGCCAGTCGCGGTTCGAAAACAAGATGACGCCGCGCCCGGGTCGCGCCGAGCCGGCCCGTCACGAAAATCAGGTCCCCCGCCCGCGCGCCCGATCTCAACACGGGACGATACCCCCGGCATTCGCCAAGCAGGGCCACGCTGAGGAAAAGTTTCCTCGCGCGCGTCGTTTCACCGCCGACAAGGTTGACCTGGTACTTCTTTGCGACGCGTTCGATGCCGCGATAAATCGCGCGCAGCCGGCGCACCGATGCGTCTTTCGGAACGCCGAGAGTAATCACCGCCGCCAGGGGAGAGGCCCCCATCGCCGCGAGGTCGCTGAGGGCGCGGGCCAGCGCCTTGCGTCCGATCAGTTCCGGCCGCTCGCGCGGGGTGAAGTGGACGCCTTCGACGACCGCGTCCGTTTTGAAGAGGAGAAAGGCCCCCTCGCCGCGCAGCACGGCGCAGTCGTCGCCCACGCCGGTGAGCACGCGGCGCGGATCGGTTTTCCAATGCCCGGTGAGCAGGTGGACGAGGCCGTTCTCGCCGAGCGCGGCAAGGGAGTCGGGAGCTGGTTTGGAGGAGCGGGAAGGCATAAGAGTTTGCTCTACGGTGAAAATAGAATGCCTTTGGTTAGTCCTCGACCTCCGGTAGCTTGACCATAAAGGCAGTCTTTAAGCGTGACAGCTAATTTTAAACCTTCTAGTAACGAGAGACTGCCTTACCTATCTGACAGGCAAATCGAAGAAGATGAACTACTTTTTACTTCTAGTCATTCTTCTCATATGCGGCGGCGCCTATTATCAGAATACCGTCGAACAACAAAAGGTGACGGATGACGAACAGAAACTCAGCGATCAGGACGTCAAGATCACATCCCTTCAAGCAGACAATCGAAAGTTAACCGGCGATAACAGCACCTTGACCGCAAGCCTGGCCACGGCGCAGGCGAAAATTAAGGATTTAAGCCAGGCTCCCAACCAAGCGGCGGCAGCTCCTTCCACTGCGGCAACTCCTTCCACTGCGGCAGCTCCTTCCACTGCGGCAACTCCTTCCACTGCGGCAACTCCTTCCACTGCGGCAGCTCCTTCCACTGCCGCAATTCCCGGCTCTCCCGCACCGGTTGCTTCCGCCCCGGCCAAATCGACTGTCGAACAGATGTCGCAGGCGGTCGTGGTTATCAAGGGAGATAACGCGGAGGGAACCGGCTTTCTCGTCAAAACGGCGGACGGCCCGATGGTTGTGACCAACCTTCACGTTCTCGCGAATAATCCCAACATCAAAATCTTAACTTATAATGGCGTCTCAATTACACCCACCGGAATGAAAGGCGCGATGGACCGGGACCTGGCGATGTTGCCGATACAAGATGGCGCTTACACCTATCTTCCGCTGGCCACCGACATCGGCAAGGCGGCGCAGATCGGGGATGAAGTCATCACCCCCGGCAACAGCCAGGGCGGCGATGTCGTGCTCAGCACCAAGGGTAAACTGTTGGCGCTGGGGCCGGACCGCGTTGAGTTTGACAACCCCATTTACCACGGCAACAGCGGCGGCCCCGTTTTTCACACCGCGAGCGGCACGGTTCTGGGCGTCGTTACCGAGGCGATGAAAGTCGATGTTTCGAACAACCTCGACAAAACCTCCTTTCAAAGCCGCAACTCCGCCATCGCCTCCTCCATACGCTATTTTGGCCTGCGGCTCGACACGGTGGCCAAATGGGAAACGTACGATCCGAGGCGTTTCCAGAACGAGACCGCCTTTCTCGACCAATTCAACAAACAAAGCCGTTGCCTGGATTCCTATCTTAATCCCCCCAAGGACAACGGGAACGGCACATCGGCCAGTTCCTCTTCCGCGCACGATACGGACGCCAAACTTTATCTGACCGACGAAAAGATCATGGCCGCGCATAATAACTTCCGGCAACAATTGAACGGAACGGATACTGCAGGCCGGATCGACGCCCTCCGACAATTGGGTTTTGACCTCGACGGCATCGCCGACAAAAACATGGACGCGATCCAGAACATGGACAACTTCTACACGTTCGACCAACAGCGGGCCCGGGACGAACTCGCGTACCGGAAGGCCCTGAAAGTCGAGATTCAGGAATTCAGCAGCGATGTGAACCGCATTGGAGGCCTGCCGCGAACCAACAACTGATCTGACGCGCGAGTCTTCCGCCGGCCATCGTGGCGGAAATCATGAAGGATTCCCCTTGTCCATCAGCAGGCTCAGGCCCGTGGCCAGGTTGAAGCAGGCGTGGGCGCCCATGGGCACGACGAGCGAGCCGGTGTGTTCGTAAGCCACGCCCAGGACGATTCCCAGAAACCAAAGCGGAAGAACGGCGCCCAGGTTGAGATGCGCGAAGGCGAAGACGCCGGCGCTGAGAACGATGGCCGGCCAGGTCGAGGTGTAATTTTTCAGGAAAGTCAGAAGGAACCCGCGAAAAAACAGCTCTTCAATCACGGGAAATAAAAAAACGGCCTGGAACAGGAACCATAAAATCGCGGACGATTGGTTGTACTGGCGGAAGATCTCGACGGATTGCTGCTCTGGGTGAGGCACGTTGTAAAAGTCCAGGGCCCACGCCGACGCCTGGGTCAGCGGCTCCTCAACCAGCATGACGGCTCCGAATATGAGCAGGCTCCACGTCAGCGCTTTGCCTGGTTTCAGGCGGTCGAGGCCGAATTGCGTCCGGGCCGCGCGCCCGGTTTCCACCAGCGCGCCCGCGATTCCCACAAGGACGAGAACGGCGTAAAGGGCCGATTGCAGGTAAATCAGTCCCACCACGCTGACGACGAAAAACCAGCCCGCCATGGGCTGCATGACCAGGGGCGGCGGCGCGTTTTCGCCCGGGAAGAACCGCCCGGCCCGGATTCGCTTCGCGGCATAACCGGCCACGCAAATGAAGCTGACCAGGACGAAGAGGATGAAAAGCCCCTGGACAAAGCCCAGCAATTCCGCGCGCACGGCGGGCGACAGCGTGAGGGCGAACAGGGTCATGACGGTGGCTTCTCGATGGGTGGAAAGATCACCTTGGGCTTGCCCACGACATGACCCCGGAGCGAATTGCCAAAGAGCGCTTCCTCCAGCCGGACGGGGCCGGGAGGGAGCTGAAGTTGCGCGCGGATTTTTTCCGCCGTGAAGGGCAGCGCGGCCTGCACGAGCACGGACAGTCGCCGCAGCGTCTCGGCCAAAAGACCCAGGATGACATCGAGCCGCTTCGACTGCGCCGGGTCTTTCGCCAGCTTGAAGGGGGCCGTGTGCTCGATGTACTCGTTGGCCCGCGCGACGAATTCCCACACGGCCTGCAGCGCCAGATGGGGGGCAAACTGGTCCACCGCGCGCTTGTACTCGTCGACGACCGCGTCGGAACGGAGAGGCGCATCGGTTTCGGTCAAATGGAAGCCGTCGTAGTTGGGAACTACGCCCGCCCGATACGAGTTGATCATCGACAGCGCGCGCTGGACGAGGTTGCCCAACTTTTTTCCGAGATCGCCGGTGTAGCGCGTCTCGAAACGCTCGTCCGAAAAATCGGCGTCCTGGCCGAGGACCATTTCGCGCAGGACGAAATAGCGGAGCGCGTCGGGCCCGAATTTCCCCACGTAAGGGGCCGGATCGATGAGCGACTTCGCGTTCGACTTGCTGATCTTCGCGCCGCTGTTGGTCCAAAAGCCGTGCACGAGCAGATGCCTCGGCAGTTCGAGGCCGAGCGCGAAAAGCATGATGGGCCAGTAGACGCCGTGCGCGGGAATCAGAATATCCTTGCCGATGATTTGCAGGTCGGGCGGCCAGCGCGGGGCGCCCTTGACCGACGCAAACGAGTGGTAATTCACCAGGGCGTCGAACCAGACGTAGGTGACGTAATCCTCGTTGAACGGCAGCGGAATCCCCCAGGTGAGCCGTGATTTCGGGCGGGAAATGCAGAGGTCGCCCAACGGCTCGGCCAACGCGCCCAGCAATTCCTTGCGGCGAAAGGCCGGCACGATCCACTCGGGATTTTCCCCGATATATTTCAGGAGCCGCTCGCGGTAGGGTTCGAGCCGGAAGTAGTAATTCGGTTCCTTCGTCTCGATGACCTCGCCAAAAATCTCGGGCCACCGGCCGTCGACCTTGTCCTTCTCGGTGACGAACTGTTCCTGCCTGACGCTGTAAAAGCCCTCGTGTTCCTGGAAGAAAATTTCGCTCTTGTCGTGAAGACGCTGCAGCCATTCGCGCACGATCTTCTTGTGGTTCGCGTCCGTGGTGCGCACGAAATGGGACGAGGCCACGCCGAGGCTTTCGTGCAGGCGCTGAAACCGCGCGCTCATCTGGTCGGCGAAAAGCCCGGGCTCGATCCCCTCCCGCTGCGCCGACTGCTGCACCTTCTGCCCGTGCTCGTCGACGCCGGTCAGAAAAAGCACGTCGTGCTCCAGGCTTTGCTGATGCCGCGCGAAGAAATCGGCCAGCACCTTTTCGTACGCATGCCCGAGGTGGGGCGCGCTGTTCACGTAATCAATCGCCGTGGTGAGAAAATAAGAACCGGCCATGATGCCACTTTAGCGATGGGCGCTTTTCTGGCGAATTCTTAATTGTGGCGGCTGATTCGGGTGGCCCGGGCTACTTGGTGTCCGGACGCGCGAGAAGACATTTCGAGCGCGCAGGAGGTTGCCAGAAACCCACCTAACCAGAAATCAAGAGAAGCCTTGGGGTGACCTCCTGTGGCCCCGCTCACGCGGGACCACCCGGACAACAAGTTGTCCGGGCCACCCGATCCAGCTACGGCGACAGATACGGCTCGTCGGGTTCCTGGGTCGGCTTGATGCTCTCGACCTCGATCCGGGGCGCGACATGGCCGAGCGTGGAGGGGAATTGCGCGGCGCCGACGACCTCCAGCCATTGATCCTCCTTCCAGTTGCCGGAAACATTGCCGCCAAGTTCGACCGAGGCGGGCTGGGCGTCCGCCGCGCAGCACCACATGATCCAGCGGACCAGCTTGGGCGCATTTTCCGGTTGGTTGACGAGAAGGCCGACCGTGCGGACTTTGCGGCCCTCGAACGCTTTCATCTGGTCGGGCGAGCGGCTCAGGGTGATCAGATCGGTCACTTCGACGGGCACGGGCTGGTTCGGATCGGCATCGAGGGCTGCTTGAGCGTTCTTCTGGCTGGCCGCATTCCATGACGGCATGGGCGCGACTCCGGCGGTTGAAGAACGATTCGTCAGCGTGGTGCTGGAGAGCGCCGACGGCGAAAGAATCGACGCGGCGACGAGAGGCACGAGCAGCACCAGCCAGCGGCCGAATTGACGGAGCCGTCCCGTGGGCGCCGGGGCGGGCGCGGTTTCCGAGTCGGGCTGGTAGAGCAGCACGTAGAGCGCGCTCAGGACAAAGAGCAGCAGGGCCGCCGTCAGCACGTAGTTGCGGAACATGGGGCTGAGCAGGCGGTTGATGTGGCCCGTGGCGATGGTGCGGAGCATGACCGTCCCCCACGCGCTCATCACGGCGGCGGGAGCGAAAAAGGAAATCTGGCGGGCGATGCGGTCCATTATGGTTTCAGAGAATAGAGCAGCGTCAGGAGAAAGGTAGCCGCAAGCGCCCGCAACCACAAGGCGTGGACAAACCGCGCCTGGAACGCGCTGCGGTAAAGCCAGTAGAGCTTGAGGTCGATGAGCGGGCCAGCCACGAGAAAGGCGATCTTCGCCGGGATGGAAAAGGGCGCGAAGGCGGCGATGATGAAAGCGTCCGTCGTGCTGCAAAGACAGAGCAGTTGCGCGAGAAGAATGCCGGCCAGCGGGCCGAGGATGAGATTCTGTCCGACCGGCGCGAGGAGGCTGCGGTTGAAGCCGGTGGAGAAGAGCGCGGCGGCCGCGGCGCCGATGACGAGAAAAAGCAGCACGCCGGTGAAATCGCGGATGACCGACCCGGTGAATTGTTGCAGGCCGCCGAGCGACTGGCCGGGACGCGGCGTCAGGACCAGGCCGGGATTGGGCGTCATCTCGGGCTTGGCGCGCGCCGAACCCATGACGGTTTCCGCGCGGAGCATGTAATCGGGACGCAGGCGGACGAGCCAGAAGCCGAGGAAAAGCAGGACAAGAAAGCTGAAGCCGAAGCGGAGCACGACCATCAGCCACGGGTCCTGGTTGCGGAAGGCGAGGAACGTGCTGAACATGGCCAGCGGATTGAGTCCGGGCGCGGCCAGCATGTAGGTCGTCGCGACGGCGGGCGGCACGCCCTTGCGGATGAGCCGTTGCACGATGGGCATGGCGCCGCATTCGCAGAGCGGAAAAATCAGCCCGGCGCCGATGGCCGCGAAGACGCCCTGCGTCTTGGAGCGGGGCAGCCAGTCCTTGATCATGCCCGCGGGCAGAAAGACATCGACCAGGCCGGAGATGATCGCGCCGAGCAGGAGGAAGGGCGCGCCTTCCAGGACGATGGCGAAAAAGGAGAGGGCGACATCGGGCCACGAGATGCCCGCGCTTGCCGGCGCGGAGGGAAGATCAAAGGCGGCAAAAAACACAGCCCGGAGTTCTAGCGCAGCTTGGCGGCGACCGGTGTTTGATCCGCATCAAGGAGGGGAACCGGCGGAACGGAGGAACCGGGGTTATGCGTCCAATCAAAAGCTTTTTTCTTCAGGGCGTAGAGAAACCCGACGAACAGGATGCCGATGAAGGTGAACATCGAGTAGAAAATCCCGAGGCCGTTATGGAGCAGTTCCCGGTAGACGACGGCCCACGTGTACATGAAAACGACTTCGATATCGAAGAGGATAAAGAGCATGGCCACGAGGTAAAACTTGATCGAAAAGCGGGAATGGGTCGGGCCGATGGGGTCCTTGCCGCATTCGTAGGGCTGGTCCTTGGCCGCGGTCCGGCGCCCCCGCTTGCCGATAATGACAGACGCGGCGAGAGTGCCGACGGCGAACAATAGTCCCGCCACGATTTGCAGAAAGACCGGGACGTAATCTTGAGGCGCCTGGGGCATGACGCCAAGTGTACCGGCCTTTGCGGAGAGAGCAAGGGGGAAGCTGTCATCTTGGTGTCGAGCGGAGATACTTGACGATGGCCTGATTTTTGGGAACTTGTAACTGAGATGAGTTTCGCAGAATTAAAGAGTGAAGCCTTACGGCTGAAGCCGGCTCAGAAGGCCCGTCTGGTGAGAAGCTTGATTAAGACATTCAAATTGGACGATGAGTTGGCTCTTAGCTGGGAAGAGGTGGAAAATCGTGCTGGCGACCTCAGTTCCAGGCGCGTGAAAGGGATTCCAGCCGAGGAAGTGCATGCTGCCGCCCGCCATCGCTATGGCTTGAGCTAAATTTTACGATTTCCCCAATAAAAGGGCATGCGGCTTGGATGACAAACCGCAAGCAGATGGACCTCATCTGCACCGGCAATTTTAAAGACCAGACTATACTTGTGTTTGGGCGTAGGCCCGATGCGAAAGTAGCCGGGTGGTCCTCCGCGAATAGCTTTGCCCCTTCCCCGGTGAATTTCTTGTTCAGCGGCCTCGATTTCCGCGATGAAATCTCGGACGGCATGGGTGGTCGCGGGGCGGAGGGCTATTCTGGCGAGAGAGCGGTCATATTCCTTTCTGGCCAGAGGGTGATAGATGATCCGCATGGTCGTTTTTGAACAATCGCCCAACGATCGGGTTTATTTCTTCTGGTCGATGATCCCGTCCATGGTGATGAGCGTGGTCTTCATGTAGAGCTTCGGAACGGTGAAGAGGCCCAGTTTGCCGTCGCGCGTTTTAGCCTCAATGAAACGGAAACTATTTTTGTCTTTGTCGCCGCCCCAGGCGATCAGCACGGGAGTGACCCCGGCTCGGACCAGCGCGTCGCAAACCGGAAAGACAAAGTCGGGGGCGATTGTGCGGACCGGCACCAGCGCCATGGGTTCGTTGATCGCGCGGAGACGTTCCATGGCGGCCTGAAGCTTGGGCAGCGTACCGTTGCAGCACCAGGCTTCGACGCTTTCGCCGCTTACGGTGTCGCCGGTCCAGCGGACGCAATCGAGGTTCGCGATGCGCTTCTTGTCGGTTGTGGAACGCCAGACGTAACCCGAATCGTCGGCGCCGGCCGACGAGGATGCGGCGTTCGGAGCGTTGGTGGCGGGGGATGCGGTGTCGCCGCTCAATCCTTCGTTGCTCAACTCCTGAAGACGCGCTTCGTGACGCTTGGAGTTCTCGACCGCCGCGCGGACCTCGGGCCAGGAAAATTCCCACCAGGTGTAATTGCGATGTTCCAGTCCCGTGTAGTGGTCGGTTTGCGGATTGTAGATGATGCTGTAGCCGTCGTCCGGCTCGTCAACGCGCAGCAGGGTGGGACCCGTGGTCACGACCACTTTGTGATTTTCACCGTCCGCGTGAAATTCAAAGTAGACAACATCCAGAAAGGCCGGAGCGGCCGCGGGCGGTGCGACGGGGTCCGCTTGATTGTCCGCAGCCTGCGCCGACAGCGTCGCGGCAAGGAGAACTCCGAGAAAAAAGGTGCGAGTGAGGAGCATAGCCGCAGTGCTAAGTAACTAACCAATGAGCGATGACGCCACAAGGCAAAAAGGCTTTGGCGAAGAGGAAAAAAGGGTGGGGCGAATTTGGGGCGCCCCTCAGGGCCGTTTGCGCAGCTTCATCGCGAGCCCAACGCCGCCCAGGCCGAGAAGGATCAGCGATCCCGCGGATGGTTCGGGAACCGGAGCGAGGGGGCGGTTATTAGGAGGGGTGATAACCGTGGAGGAAGACTGATGCACATTTTTGTCCCCAGCGTCGGAAACGGAAAGATCCTGCCCATGAGCGAGGGAACCCAGCGCCACGAGAATGATGCAGCACGCAAAACATCTTAATGTAAAATAAGCCTTCATTGTTTTACGTTGTATAATTTATACAAATATTCCATAATACCTCTTCGAGTCAAGAGGAAAGATGAAATCCCGTAGTTAAACTGGTATCCAAGAGGTTACGGCTCTTCAAGCTGGCGTTGTTGCTTGAGCTTAAGCCGTTCGCCGAACAGGGCGGTGCCGATTCGGACGCACGTGCTGCCTTCCTCGATGGCAACGCCGAAATCGCCGCTCATGCCCATGGAAAGCACGGGCAGGCGCAGGCCGGTGTCGGCCTCGATTTTATCCCGCAACCTGCGCAGGCCGGCAAAGCAAGGGCGCGATTTCTCCGGCTCGGGCGAATAGGGAGCGATGGTCATCAGTCCGCGCAGGCAAAGCCGGGGCAGGGCGTTCATCGTCTCGGCCAGGGCGCGCGCCTCATCGGGAGCGCAACCGAATTTGGCGCTTTCGCCCGCGATGTTCACTTGCAGGAGGACGTTCTGGATTTTGCCCAGGGCGTCGGCGCGGCGATCGATCTCCCCGGCCAGGTCGGCCCGGTCCACCGAGTCGATGGAATCGAACAAACGCACCGCGTC
>Ga0182030_10007427_pt1 | contig 22857 bp, 17 predicted proteins | sample 812S3MmetaG_FD_121299 | JGI IMG/M metagenome (GOLD analysis project Ga0182030, IMG submission 121299) | Permafrost microbial communities from Stordalen Mire, Sweden - 812S3M metaG (Illumina Assembly) | ecosystem: Environmental > Terrestrial > Soil > Wetlands > Permafrost | place: Sweden...
GAACCGGCCGCTGAGAAGAAGAGCTCAAAACCGGAGCCGGTCGATGAAAAGAAATCAAAGAAAGAATCAGCTGAGGTCAAGAAAGAAGGTCCAAAGATCAATCCCAAGGTCAGCAAGGCAGCTGGGATCTCGTTGGAGGAGTTTGAGGAAGAAACACTCGAAAAGCTTTCGGTTCTTGATCCAGAGAACAAGGATGACAAGGTGTTCCTGGATCTGTTGAAAAAGAGATTCCTCTGCCAAGCGGATTGCGAGGATGGGTTCATCCACCCAACGCTTGGAGTTCTGAAATACGACGAAGGATATTTGTTGTGTTGTGCGACAGCAGAAACAATCGGCACTCCGGCTAAGAAAAGCGCCGCTTTCTGGGACCCAGAGAGTGATCCAAAGCACCACGAGATGATCGTCGAACATCTTGAGGATGCAGAGCGCTTTTCTAAGAAAGACGTCTTGAAAATGAAGGCTGCTCCCAAGAACGACGTCACCAAGCTCTTGAAGAAACTTAGGAAAGAAGAAAAATTGTTCCTTACCAACGAAGGAGGCGGCATTTGGGACGGGGCATACATTCTTGAGTTTGATGGAAATGTGTTGATCGCTCATCAGCGTTAAAAAAATAGAAAAATAATCAGAAATTTCTGGTTAGACGTTCTGGCCATCCAACCTTATAAAGACTTACAGCAGAATTTTTTACTTCTGATAAAGAATGGGTGACAAGCTTACTAATGAAGAGATTGAAAAGGTTCTAAAATGGCTAAAGAACGACGTGTTTAAGAGTGAATTTCCAGAAATTAACCGGGCAACCGCTGACTTGTGGAAGAAGAGATTGACCTTACAACTGAAAGCTCAAAAAGCTCCGTGGAGAGGAAAAGAGAGGGAGAGACAAATTGTCAAACTATCCGCTATTCTTGAAGAACAGTTTAACCGGAGGTTAGTAAAACCGAGGTATGCCGCGGGTATTATCGCTGGTCAATCATACGGTGAAAATGCCACGCAACTCAATCTCAAAATCAAAGGTAACTCTGGAACAAACGCTTCCGGAAGATCGACGACTTTAATTGGTCAGTTTGAGACGTTGACCAGCGCTCCCAAAGAGTCCAAGAACTCAAAGAACCAAAATGTCGAGATTAGATTTTTGAAAGACTTTTCTTACACTGAGTTGGTTCTGAGAAGACGTTTTTTCCAAAGTGTAACATTGGGTATGGAAGATATGATAAAATCTAGTCAAATAATGAGTAGCGAAGATATGAACGACGAAGATTGGTATCCAATTTTTGAGAAAATCTATGGATTGGAGATTCCGGAAAGTGACGTTGGTCTGCGCGTATACTTCAATACTCAATCATTATTTTCTTACCGAATCACACTTGAGGAAATAGCTGATAAAATGAAGAGTCCAACATGGGTTATTGCTTTTAGCCCCCAACATCTAGGAATTCTCGATATTTATCCAAGGCCAAACTATGCGACGATGATAACTCGCAATATCGAGACAGAAGAAAGAGAGGAAGAAGAGGAAGATGAAGAGGAGGAAGATGAAGAGGAGGAATTTGAGGAGGAGGAAGAGAGTGAGGAAGAGAGTGAGGAAGAGATGGATGAAGATTTATCAGAAAATCTCAGGAAAACATTCTTCCTAAGAACTATTGTTCTCCCCAGACTTATGGAGACTGAATTTGGAGATATCCCATCGATTCCGGAAGTATCAATCGGTTGGGATCCGCTCTCATCTCTTATTTTGAAGGAAAATTTAATGGCCAATCGATCTTACGAACTCATTATCAATCAAAAGGTCTTGAGGGAGAAGGGAATCACTGTCAAAAAACTTAGGAAGTTCTTGGAAAAAACTGAATGGATAACAGTTTCTGAAAGTGATCAGAAACTGGTGGTGCGGCATCCCTATTCAGACACCAGAAGTCCGAGATTAGATATCGAAAAAGCTTTAGATGATCCAATTCTGTTCGATACGGCGGTTAAACCCTTCCTAATAGCTCTTGGGAATTTTTCCAAATTGATTATTATGGACCAGGTTGATGTCGCGCATAGTTTAACGGATTCTCTAACCGCCATGAAGAATCATTTTGGAATTGAGTCAGCGCGCGCCACTTTCAACCGTGAAATGGCAGAAATTCTTCAAGGTGATCAATATGTCAGCCCGGTGCACGGTCTCCTGACTGGTGATTTTATGACTTCTTCTGGAGAAGTCGTTGCTCTAACTCGCCATGGACACGGAAAGGGAAGAGATCCGTTGGCTCGTGCAGGGTTTGAGGAAGCTCTTCCCGCATTGAAAGCTGGAGCCCTCTTCCCAACTTACGAGGCAAAGTCAGTCGTAACTGCGGAGCTCTACGGACAGTTACCCCCAGTAGGGTCGGGGGCTGTAGAAGTTTTCATTAGTCCTGAATATACGGAATCATTCAGAAAAGGAATTAGTGAAAGTTCTGCAACCACTGCATCGGTTGGGAGAGAAGATTTAGTAGGAAATCTATTGAGAGATGAAGAGGATGAAGAAGTCTTACCAAATGTTAGGGAAGCCCCACAGCCAGATATCTTTGTAGAGATCCCAAAAATAATTCCAAGCTTTAAACCAGTCAGTATCTCGCGTGCCAAGATATCCAACCAACGTCGTCCAAGGGAAGAAACCATCGAAACACCTCCAAACTCTCAATTCCGAATTCCCACTGCTGGAAATCTCCCAGAGTCGATTTCACTACAAGTTTCTAAATCAACAGTCACTCCACTACAACAACCGGGAATGGCACCCAATGGAAGAATGCCACGACCAATGATTCCTTCAGCGTCCCCGAATCCTTTAAAATTTATGACCCCCAATGCGAGGAGGCCAGCAATTCCAGTTGGTAATTTATTGAAAGTTCCAGCAACTACAAAATTACCGAATACACCGGTTGCCGGAATTCGAAACTTTCAACGAGCGGATAAAATCCCGACGCGAGGAATTCTCCCCTTTGGAGATGGAGTTAGTCAAGCTCAGCAAGAGGGAGGTATTCTTTCCGAAGAGGAAGAAATTGAGAAGTAATCTTTTATTTTTACCAAGAAATTTCTTGGTATAATACACTCCGTTTCAGAAGTGAAAACTCCTGGAGACTCCGGCTTCAGAAGTGAAACTCCTGGAGGCTGCGACTTCAGAAATCTACCTGCCCAGTGCACGGCAAATACAGCATCGAGACAATAAAAATGGAGAAAATGACGATAGTCAACAAACGAGGGAACACGCTACTCACTTTTTCATTAAATGATAGTTTTTCCCATGTTTCTTTTGATTTTTGAAACTCTGCAAGGTGACACTGTTCTTCAAATTTTGCTACCTCTTTCTTAATTTCATCTTCTCTCGCATAGGATTGAAGAACTTCTTCTCTAGGGATCGTCGAATGTAGGTTACAATAGCCTAATTCTACCTTATTCAACTCCTTACGATGACAATATTTGTTAATTGCCTCTTGTTTTGGCTCAATTGCATTACTTTTAGATACCCAAACCACGAGACAGATTATAAACAAAAATTTTCTGGTAAGCCCCATTTATATTTTTAATTTTGGAATTCCAAAATATTATTTTAAGGTACCCTACTTACGAAGCAGTTCTACATATTGGAGTAGGTTAGGATCACCCTGTGGCCAGCGAAGCTGATCTCCATTTGCTCTTTTGGCAAAATCTTTTAAAAAATGATGAACGGTATTTTCATGACCCTCTGTACGGGATTCAAAGAAATCCCGAGCTTTGTCCCACGCAGTGTTGACAGACAAATTAATTGTTACTCCCGGATTTGCTTCAATAAGCATCATTCGAGCAACTGCATCAATAAAACGAGTTTTTTCAGTCTCTGTTAACTTAGATAACTCTGTAGACATTTTTAATGTTTGGTAATCAGTTATTTTAAGGTAGTTCTATTGGAATTTAGTCCCTCATTTTCACGAAATAGTGTTTTCAGCTTGGAAAGAATATTGATTACAATTGTAATCAGTTGAAAAGATATTTATTTAACGAAATTTTTGATGAAAGAATGCTTCGGTTTAACAAATGAGACGAATCCTTTTCCCAAGTTGATTGATAACGGTTCAAAGTGGTTACCCCCTACCCATAGAATCATTATGTAAATCCAACTCTTGTCGTAGAGGTCTTCTTGAGTTGCCTTATACTCCTCGATCTCTGCTGGAGTTGTTCCTTCCTTACATTTGAAGAATATCATGTTAACTTCAAAGTATTCAGAGAGATATTGAACTTCTTCATTCCCTAGATAGATTGACGGATTCTCGAGCCTTTTTACAAGCCAGTCGTGAGTGTAAGCTTCCTCTTCATCATCGTCCACCGTTGTGGGGCCAATTTTCGAAATATGTAATTCGTTAAACCTTTCAACGGTTAAATCTTCGGCTAGCTGTTTTCTGAAGGACTGGACTCTCTTGGTTCTGTCTTTGGAGTTCATGCCTTGGTATTCTTCATCGGCAGAGAGCAAAATAGAGTGGATCAAACAACCACCGTCCGAAGGAACGCCTGTTCTTTGGATTGGATATCCCATAAAATCTGCCAAATTCTGAACTTCACTGATGGGTAGTATTTGACACGTTTGCACCTTTTTAGACTTCGGAGTTCTAAGAGTAATTGGCTTCGAAACTCTTGGGGTTCTCACCACCGAGCTCGAAGATCCCGGGAGTTTCACCTCCGAGCTCGAAGATCCCGGGAGTTTCACCTCCGAGCTCGAAGATCCCGGGAGTTTCACTTCTGGAGTTTTCTCGCTGATCACCTTTTTGCCAGCCTCGCTAATTTGACGAACACCTTTCCTTCGGAATACCCAACCGGAAAATAATCTCGTAAGGTATAACTCCACAGGGTTCAAAAACGTCTCTTGATCAAAAATCCAAGTTTTGACAGGGAAAATATCTATCTTTGCCAGCAATGGGAGTAATTTTCTCATAAAAACTGGACTCTCCTTTTGTTCGCTGACGATAGTTCCAGCCAATGTCGTTTCGATATCGAATCCATAAGGATTTCTGGAGGTAAAATTATGAATTATACTAACACTTGCTCCGGCTGGAAATACCAAAACCTCTTCTTTGGTTTTTGGATTTGCTAGTTTTGGCCAATTCTCAAAAGCACTTTCGAGCAAATCTCCCTCAAACACGGCGAGGAGCAAAAAACCACCAGGTTTTAGTAAAACATCCACATTATGTAAAAGATTCTGAAGTTTGTTCTTTTCTCCGAAGAAACTTAAACTGAACATCATCGAGATGTTATCAACTGGTGGAATTTCAATTTTATCTTCTCCATTTCCTTGTATTTGGATGACTTTGACACCCTTGTGCCCACCTAATCTTCTTTTCCCCTCAATGTTGTATTCTTCAGAAGGTTCTAGCGCATAAACCACCTCAAAATCTTTCCAAAAACGTAAATCACCAAGTCTTCCAGAACCGATATCCAGAAGTGATCCACCTCTCGCATTTGACAGTATTACTCCCTTCATGCGACGGTGAAATCTCTTATAAAGTTCTAGATCCTGCCCCATTAGAGTTGTTTCCAAAATGGGATCTCGTAACAGTACCAAAATACTCTGAATCTGTTGATAGTTGTTCGGCATACGTCGATTTGTTCGTTCCTGATAGATCCTCCACTTACTGCCACTGTCAAGAGGTTGAAGTTCATAGATGATTCCCTCCCTAGCCTCGCCTTCGACATCTATTTTCATCTCGACTAGGTCTCCTTTCTCCCCCCGTTGTAACCACTTCCCCCCTTGGTATAACAAATCAATTGTATTCTGTTCCAATGGCTTCCATTTGAAGATTTTAGAACTCAAATAATCACCACTCGGTGTGAAGATGAAACCATCGGTCTCGTAATTTGGGAGTGTCTCACGGTTGGTGATAAGCCCCTGCATCGTTTGATAAAATTGATCCGCATTTTTGAACGGATAGTGTTTTTTACAAACAATTCGTGTTATCGCACCCACATCGCGGTTGATCAATCCAACAAAATGTTCTCTCCACTCCAACCTCTCATAGAGCGGCAAAGATGTAATATTTTTCCCGGCAAATACCAAGCAATCATACACCTCGACCAAATATTTTTCCTTAAAGGTGGTCCCATTATTCCGCCTTTTGTCTCTAGGAACAAATTCACCCTCTAACAACATCGGTAGGTTATCTTCAGAAACCTTTCCGTTAGAAGGATACGCAGAGACGTCCTTACTAACCCATATGAAGGAAGTTGTTCCGAGTAGAAAAACTCCCTCATGATTTATGTAGACAAACACTCTTGTGCCATTCGGTTTGTATGTTACCGAGTAAAAGTCTTCCCCTTGTAGAGAGATCAACCCTCCAAGCTTCAGGTCGTTGAAAGTTAGGGTTGACAGACTCGTAACTTTGGATAAATCGATTCTTCCGGATACCACGTTGCTTCCGAGAAAGTTGTTTATCTCTCCGGCTATTTTCCTCTGAAAAGTCGGTGTGTAGAATACGGGACTTCCTGTGACGAGGAAGAACAGAAGCTCCGAGAGAGAAGCAACATTCGTCGTTTCGTTAACAGAAAAAGGATTCAGAAAGAAAGAAATATTTTCAGTCTGGTCGTCAAAAACCAATGTCCATTTTTCAAGATTTTCAACTTTAAAGGCTATCTTTGGATTCTGTGTCTTTGCATTATCACGGTCGAGAGTTGCCAGATTAACCTTGAATTGTGTCTGATAATCTCCGGGTAACACGCTATTGATCTGATAGATCGAAGATTTATTCTGGGAAAATTCGAAAGTTGTTCTCTTCCATTTTGAAGGCACTCGCTTAATCGCTGCCAAAAAATCGGCAGTGTCAACTTTTTGTATCGGTGAGATTTCTAATGCGATTATAGCTCTCGGGTATTTTCCCGACAAAGTAACAAATGCTTTATTAGCCATATTCTTTAAAAATGCTGAATAATCATTCAGCGTTTTTCATTTTCTCTCAAAGTCGGTTGGAAGCGTTGATGAGAGCTGCTAGTTGTGCGGCTCCGTCGAACGGGGCACAATCTCCGCCAAAGACGGGCAGGCTGACCGGGAGGACCGGAACGATGGGGATGGGCGTTGCGGGAATTGTGAAGGTCAAAAAGGTGGTAATAGCCACGGGGGTGGCAAATGGCGGAGCCTCCTGGTCACAAATGCTGGCAAGGTAAGCCAGGATGGAGTTGAAATAGGTCAAAAGGAGAGGACCATCAAGCGATGCGGGGGCAGTAAGCGTTCCGGGAGTTGTCAATTGACCAAAGATAGCCTGAAGTGAAGCAATTGCAACGGTTGCTCCTGCGCACACCTTCTCATCGCACGATTTCTTGTTGTCACTGCAGGACGAATCGCTGCTGGACTTCTTGCACATGGAGGAGAGCGACTTGCCGCAGAATTCGCTAGTAATCTCACACTCACAGGGAGACCTCGAGTGCCATGGGAGCGAGCAACCACCACCCCAGCATTCAACGAGTTGGCGAATGTCATTGGCAATGTCGTTCTTCTCGCAAGCGAATGAATCGTTAATGGCAACCGTGCGACGGGCGGCGTTGTGGCAGGCCGTGTAGACCGGAACAATTCGCCAGAACCAACGCAAATCCATGTAGTTTCCAACGAGGAAATCGCAGATCGTGACACTGCTGGCAAAGTAGCAATCGACCTCCTGGCAGTCATCACAGCTCGAGGAGCTCGACTCACAACACTTCTTCTCGCAGGGTTTGCAGCAAGAGCTCGAGGAGCTTGAGGAACTGGAGTAGCAGTTAGAGGCTGAAGAGACGCTGGAACTGCTGGAAGAGTGGCAACCGCACGACGACGAGCTGCTCTTACACTTCTTGCACGAAGAAGAGCTCGACGAGCTGTCACAACCGCATGACTTCGAGCTGCTCGAAGAATGGCAACCACACGAACTGGAAGAGCTAGAGCATTTCTTGCAGGAGCTGGAGCTGCTGGAAGAGTCGCAACCGCAAGACTTCGACGAGCTGGAGCTCGAAGAGTGGCAACCACAGCCGCAGCTGGAGCTCTTCTCCGACGCCGTGGAGGGAGACTCGCAAGAACCATCACAATCACACTTCAGGCACTTCTGCGGGCAGAAGTTCTTCTTGGGTTTCTTGGGGCAGCAGTTACCCACCAATGCAGACTCATAAAGAATGCGATAGACGAGCTCGGTGTCCGTATAGCTGCAGTCGTTCGGATTGGAGCTGGGGATGCCGAAGATGCTTCGAGCAATCTGAGCGCGATCGGTCTCGAACGGCTTGCCGTAATACTTACGCGCGATCTTAATCAAGTATCTACGCTGTTCCTTGTCCACGCACTTGTTGCAGCTGCGGAGCTTGGGGCGAATGCCTTGGGAGGTGATCAGTTCGTTCTCCGAAAGTTCCTTCAACTTGTAGAGCTTGACAACTCCGCCGTAAAGAACAGTCAGGACGTAGGGTTCGGGTTTCTTCTCCTTGTTTCCAAGTTGAAGGACAATACCGATAAGTGAGTATTTCTGTTTGGCAGCAAGGGAACGAAGAGAACCATAGTAGGATCTATACTCCGCAAAGTACAAGGAACCGGAAACGATCTTATCGAATTTGCAGTAATCGTAAACACATGGCGGTTCGCAGGATAGACCACGAGGTTCTGCCCAATAGCCGAAACAAACCTTGCACTCGCTTTTACAACCACATTTCGATGAAGAGGAAGAACAGCAGCTCGATGACGAACTTGAGGAACTAGACGACGAAGAAGATGAGCTCGATGACGAGCTCGAACTCTTGCAACCCTTTTTGCATTTGCCCATTTTTCAGAAAATCACTTTGTAATTTATAGTGGTTAAAAAATTATTTTGGAATAAAAAATCGTTGAATTACAGAAATCAACAAAATATAAAATTTAAATTAACCATAATGCATTTATCAATCACATCAAGATACCAACCATGTAAGCTGTTTCCTATTTTGAAGTTTTTCTCAGAAATTTCCAAATTAAAGAATGGATGAAAAAGAAATAAAATGGGATGGGAATATGGTCCCGAGAGAATTTTGGATAGAAAAATTCTCGGATGCATTTGAAGAAGCAGGTCATGACTTGTCGGAACTAGGAGTGAGAAAGAGTAAGAGCAGATCTGGAGCCAAATCTGAATGGAGAATCCTAGAGGGCCAATTAATACGCTACATGCAGTGTGTCAGTTGTCTGCAATGGAAGGAAAGAACGTCGGATAATTTCAAAGCAGAGGTCGGAGATGAGGGTAAGGTAAGATGGTTTACTGATTCGATTGCTGGTTATGAATGTTTTGCCAATAGCCAAAGTTGTCCATGTAACGTATGTTTCAGTGAAAAAACATGGATTTGGAGTATTACCCACAGATATACAGGACTTCATCCTCCTAAAAATTCTAGTTATAGCGATACACCAATCGGTTGGTTTAAATACAAGTGGGATAACTTTGACTTTTGTTCAGTGACTGGACTTCCGAAGTCGTTTTTTGAACTAGGGCCGAATAGAAAAAATGGAATAAGTGTCAATAGTATAGTTTTAGATAAATTTCAGGGACGGAAATACAGTCAGAAAAACCATAAACCCGAAACTACAGAACTTTGTGCTGTGTTCGCAAATGTTATACAAGGCGAAACTGTTCCGCTTCTAGATTGGTCACCGCTATATGAAAATTTGATTAATCTCATTCAAAGTAATGATGAATTTGAAAGATTTGAAGAAGAAACGATGATAGAAACTGCTCGAGAAAATTGGAGCAGCAATCCACAAGAAAACGGAGTTACAACTATTCCCAAAATAGACAAAACTTTATATCAAAAACAACTTCTAGAGTGTCATTTACCTCAGATTCTAATACACATGGTGAATGGGCATCTAATAGCAGATAGAAATTCAAAACGCCATAACCCTCATACCAAGCCTGAGCTCAAAAAGATTTATTTTGATTTATTAATCGAACAAGGATTCCGTTGTGCTACCTCCAAAATGATGATGACTATCGAAAAAGGACCATATCGTTTTTCTTTTGATCGAATTGACAATAATTTTGGACATATTTCCGGAAATATTCAAGTCGTTTGCAGAATTCTTAATCCGGGACATGGTGGTAACATGAATCTCAAGAGATTTCTGCATATTTTCCTGAGCCAAGTTGTTGTTGATGTTCCCAATGACGTGAGGGATCTTGTCTCAAACTGGTATGATGAACTTTAAATAATTTTGGTAGTAATTACTACCAAAAAACTTCCTTTAATACCGACGGCGACGGTTGTTTCGGCTTCGGTATCTATCAGAACTTGAAACTGAGCTTTCGAGCAACTCTCCACGACTAGGGACTCGTGGATTGTCACATGGGCGGTTCCAATCTCCGGGGTTTGGGTAAGGTTGAATGTTAAAATCACCATTCCCGCAACTAAAGTTTCCGTAGACAATCTGAGTTGGGTAAAAGTTCCCGGTATTCTCAAATTGATAGGGAATACCCGCTGAGTCCAAAATCTGTTGGGGATACAGAGTGATGGAATTTTGACCCGGTGCGATGCTGACATAATTGGTCACATCGACCGATGTGCGGTCGGATCTTGGTCCTCCATCAACGGTCTTCGTCAAAACCGAATAATTTTGAATAAAGGATCCCCGAGGACATGACAAGGTTACGCGCTCACTACGCTCGGTTCCGACGGCGAATGTTTCTCCAGAATTGGGACCAATATTTGGGCATTCAGGGCAGATGGGACAGTTTCCACCCGGTGGACAAACCGGGCATGGAGCGGTGTTCTCGATTTGGGTTTGCAGCAGGAAGGTCTGGTTCCTCTGCCATACGAAAAGCCAAATAAAAACAATGGCAAGTATTAAGAAGATGATGAATAAGATTAAGAAGATAATAGTTCCAGCTGAAAAGTATCCCTCCTCCACTTCATGAGACATTTTTGTATCTTTAGTATCATTATAAAATGTCTCAAGAAAATATAGAAACCGCTAGTCGCTTCAAAAGTAATTTTACTAATTTACTTGCTGATTTAAGCGATACAATGCAGGCAAAACCAGAGATTGTTGCCGGTTTACAGGTGTTAAAAAAAATGGTTCAAGACTGTCCGGCGCCATTCCTTATTCGGTTATTTTTGGACCACATCAACGAGCGCCTCACCCCTGAATCGACCACTCTACTGGAGGATTTCAACGAGGGGAAATTTTTTTCGGTTTTAAGAGCATTTTTAGATAAAATTCCGGTCTCTGACACTCTGAAGCTCGGGAGTGAGATTGATTTTATGTCTTTTGATGATGATGACAAAGACATGTATGTGAATTACTTACAAAGTTTTTTCAGACAGGGATCAAAATATGTAGTTTGAAAACGAGAGGTGATTAAAATAATAAGTTTGTGAATATATTAAATAATTTTATCAGAAAAATATTTCTTTTCTATCTAGAAAAAATGGCAAGTTCGTATAACAGACTTGTATCTCCGATCTACCAAGGACCTCCGAGTAATGCTAATTTTACACCGGAAAAACTAGGAAGTGGATGTTGGTGGCTCCTTCATACCCATGCTTTTGAAAAGAGTCCATTTTTCCCTGATTTGGTCAAATCAACGGCAAAAGTCTTCTTTTGCCCAGAAAAATGCAAACCGCACTTTCTATCGTATCTGAAGAATAACCCGGTCCCTTCTAATTCGAACAATTGGTTCGATTGGACAGTAGATTTTCACAACGATGTGAATAGACGCATTGGAAAACCTATTGTATCGAGGACCCAAGCTTATGAAATGTATTCTAATCCGGAAACGTGTGCCTCTTGTGCGCGCGACACTTCCCCCCAGAGAATGACAACCGAACCGTCAAGACAATCTGTTACAAATGATCCATCATTTGTAGACGGGTATGCTATGCCAAACAGTCATTCAGCCAAATATAGAGTATTACGCCGATAGAAAATCCGCCCCTGGAATACAATTGTATTCCAACTTTAAAATAACACTTTTAAATAATAAAAGGAGAAAAATGTTGAATTATAGGAAGGGACTTAATCAGTTGGAGAAAGTAGCGCAAAAACATCAGACTATTCCAATTAATTTGTCCGACACATGGAAGACAGATTACAATATATCCAACTTGGATCGTATCGTTCGTCAATATCTGAATCAGAATATGTCCAGGATCAAGAATCTGGAGACTGAGAAGGCAGAGATAGAGGAGCAACTAAAACTCGTTAAGGGAAGAATTATCTCACTATCATTACAACGACGGGTTGAAGAGATTTCAAATCAAATTGTGACAATAAAAACAGCCCCTGAAGTGTATGAAAAAATTACATGTGGGTATCTCAGTTTGTATAAAAAGATGGGAAATGTAATATATGGTCCAGTAAGAATACAAGTAATCGAAACTTACTTGACAGTGATTAAAAAATTTTACCCACACAATATTACGAGAGATTTAGGACAGATGGTTGTAGACAAATGTGTCGAACACGACGTCTTACTAGAACCTCTGCAAAGTCAAGAGGATGAATTCGTAGATGATCGAATGTATTGTCCAATTTGTCAACGTGTTTATGATGGATGGATGGATTGGAGTAAAATAACGGTCGTAACTAAGAAAAAGGACTACGATGTTATTGCCAACTTTGAAAAGATATTGGATCAGTTTGAGGGGAAGGTTATAATAGATTTTCCTCAGACTCTTTGGAATGAATTAGATGAAAAAGTCTCTGAAAAAGGTTGGAAGAAAAGCCAAATGAAGAAACAAGACGTTAATATTCTGCTAAAAGAAACTAATAACTCAAATTATTACCCCCATCTACCATTAATATCATTCCTTTACTGTAAAATACCACTCCCTGACCTGACAAGATATCGAAGTGATTTGATCGATGACTATAGAGATTATTGTAAGGTCTATAGCACTATTGACAAAACAAGAGGCTCTGCCTTGAACGGTCTATTCATCGCTTGGAAACTTCTCGAGAAGAGGGGGTATAATGGAGATCTCGATTCATTTAAACCATCTATATCCAAACAAACTTTAGCGATTTACGACCAAATTTGGTTTCAAGCATGTGAGAAGTTGGGATGGGAGTTTATTCCAACGGTCTAGACAGTCCCTGCAGCCTGTTTCTAAAAAACTAGTTGTTTCTCATTTTTCTTTTTCAAACCGAAAAACAAGTTTTTTAGAGAATGGTGAACAAAGTCTTCTGGGATCAGATCGATTACAAGGCCATTACGGTCAATGAACCGAAAAAGATGCTTATTACTGACAAGAAAGGCAAGGAAAAGGCTCATTGGTATTTGATTGGAGTTTCTTACACCTATAGCAACGGAGAAGTCGACCAAATGCGCGTCGAATTTCCGGAGATGAAGACCAGCGGCATCGAAACAAATGAATTTGAGGATCCGAAGACTGGTCAAGTCACTGTTAGCTTCCAATTTGCTCAACAGGGATTTTTGGATGACAAGATGGCAAAGATGTTTGACAAGGTTCGTAAGACGATCTGTGATCTGGTAGCTCCCTACGCTGAGCAGGTCGAATACTTGCAAGATTTCAACCCCGATGCTAAGCGCGGTGGCGTGAAGAAGTTTTACTGGACGGATAAGAAAGACTCGAAACGTCGCCGCTGGTATATGTCCATTGATAAGAAGACTGGTTTGTTCCTCCCCTCAAAGAAAACCAAATCGGGAGTTACTCCCATTTCACAGAAAGATCTTCTGGAAAACGAGGCCAAATTCTTGTTCTTTAGCTTGGAGCAGAAACCAATCTGGCAAATTCCGTATTTCAATGCGGGAGGTCTTGCACTCAGTATTAAGAACAATTTGTATCAATCCTTGGTTGTAAAAGTTGAAGCAAAAGGCGTTAGTTCTGCTCAAGCTGAGGATGCGGCAAAACATCTTGACAACAATCCAGACCTAGAAGACGAGAATGAGGAAAACCTCCGGACAGCTCGAGCAATGCTTGCGAATGCCGATGTCGCGGGATCTGATGACGATTCCGATGCAGAAAAAGACTCTGACGCAGAATCAGATGACTCTGATAAGCCAAAAAAGAGTAAGAAGAAGTCTAAAGCCAAGGATTCTGATTCGGAGTCGGATAAGCCTAAGAAGAAATCGAAGGGAAAGGCCAGCTCAAGCAAGATTCCGGCGTCGCTTAAAGGCCTCATGGGAGATGATTCCGACGATGAGAAGCCAAAGAAGGGGAAGAAGAAGTCAAAGAAGGATTCCGATGATGAGGAAGAAGAAAAGCCAAAGAAGGGGAAGAAGAAGGAAGATTCTGACGCCGAGGAAGATGAGAAGCCAAAGAAAGGAAAAGGCAAGAAGGAAGAGTCGGAAGACGACAAGAAAGATGAGAAGCCAAAGAAAGGAAAAGGCAAGAAGGAAGAGTCGGAAGACGACAAGAAAGATGATAAGGACAGCGATGATGAATAAATAAACTCTAATTATACTCAATTGAGTATAAATGATATTCTGGGTAGAAAGCCCGCGTCCATTTTTTAGTTCTTTCCATTATCTAAAATAAAAGAAAAATGGAGCAGACCCGTTTCTTTTCGACCCCCGGTGAGTTGGCGGAGGCCCTGCCGGCTCTGTCCGACTCTTACCGAGTTATTCGAACATTGTCGAAGAGTCTTCAAGGAATTACCATCAAACTTGAAGAGCCGATGGAGCCAATTTTCGAGAAGAAGGACGAAAAGAAGGAGTATCTTTTCCTCGAGAAATACAGAAAAGCGTTTGGAGATGTTGATCTTGAAAAGATCATGCAAAGTGCGTATAAGGAGCTGTCTCTGGGACAAATTTACAAGATGTATCAGGAGGATAGGGAGTTTTTCAACAGTCTCCTCAACAAGTTTGAGGAAAAGAAGTTCACGGTTGATGACGTTTACTTCATGGCAAACGTCCAGGACAAGGAGTTCATCGACATCTTCGCACCCAAAATGCCAAAGGCTGAATGGAATCAGGTATTCACCTCCAAACTTCTTCAATCAGGGAATGAGTATCTGGTCTCAAGTCTCGCATGCCTGTGGGGAACTTCCTTTACAGGCTCGCAGATCTTGATCGACTTCTACCACGCGGGTATGAAGACATTCTTCTTCGAAAATCTTCCGAAATGCACTTCGTTTCAGGACTTTCTGCAAAACGCATTAATGATGCCATTCACCCCTGAAGAGGCGCAAAAAATCGTCGATATTTTTCCGAAGAATGGCGCCGTAGAATCCTACGTGATTCGTCGGACTAAACTCCTTCGTGATTCTGAATTGGCGAAATGCATTCTGAGAAATGCGGACAAGATGAATCTGACCTCAGATGCAAAGAAATGTCTCTAAAATAAAATACATTACTCAAAATTTTGAGTAAAATGTGTGCTTTTTAACTCGCAAATTCCCACCTGTAGCCATGGTAGAGTTCCTTCTCCCCATTACAGCACTTTGAGATCGGACCTCTTTGGTATGAGAGGATCTCTGCGGCAGACACTATCGAGTCAAACTCATTCAATATCTTACCTTTTAGATCTTTTTGAAGAACTTTTCTAACAAGAGGAGCCTTTTTTGGCAATTGGTTCGGAATCGAATCTCCTTTATAAATCCAGAAATAACCTTTTGATGTTTTGTTTCTTCCAGCGAGAACATGTCCGATAGCTGCATTGTTTCCTCCGATTTCTCTGGCTGCCTGAGATGCCGATTCATACTCCGCGACAATTTCTCCCTGAAGACTAATCTGCTGAACTTTACGACATACGTTATCTTGATTATGGGGAAGATTGTCTCTCGCGTGTTGCGAATTTTCTTGTGGGGTCATCCATTCTAAGTTTTCCGCATTATTGTCGTCTTTGACCCCATTTTTATGATTGACAAAAATCTTATTTTCAGGGTCAGGATTATCAATAAATGCTATGGCGACCATAATATTAACCCGACAACTACTAACCGTCTTGTATCCCTGTGCGTTCGTCGCTCCATAAGTCGCTCCGCTATAGTAATACTCCCGATTTCTGTTCAAAGAACGTATTCTAACTCTTCCCATAGTCGAGACCATAAAGTTTTTCTCTTTATACTCTATCTCTTTCCAGATTTCCCCATCAATAATGTCTTCTTCCGCATATCGTAGATTGTAACCGAGGTAACTTTTCCGCTGCATGCTGAGGGCGACGTTTAGAGAGTCGTAATTTGGCTTCTTCCCAAACTCATCTTCGAATTTTTCCATAAATTCGGTTTTCCCACTCCATGTTCGAATCAGTTCTCCATCTTTGGTTCTTTGCTCGATCTTTCTACACGCCCTTTCCCTAATTTTTGATGTATCGCGATTTTTATTCTGCTCAGCTTGAGTGAACCAGCGTAAATTCTTCACATGGTTATTGGATCGATTACGATCGATATGATCAACAGTTTCTTTATTTTCTGGATTGGGATGGAATGCTTGAGCAACTAAGACATGAATCCTTATCTTCTTACTTCGTTTTTTTGACAATCCAATATAAACATATCCATTTGAATCTTCCTGACATTTAGAAATTGTTTTGTTTTGTAGGGAAAGTCTCCCGTGACTTGATATTTTATATTTAGGATAACCTTTGATCTCTCTCCACTCTTCGATGTCTCTATCCTTTTTAAGAAATGACAAGAAGAAAAGGGCAATCGCAATGATTCGAAATTTCGACATTTTTATCTTTGATATAGTTTCAAGAATTCTTGAAATTTAGAGCCAGACTATTTATCTATTACGCTCAATCATGGCCACGTCCGTCAAACCAGGTGTATTCGCATTTAGGGGAATTTTAGACTCAACGACAGTGTGAGTGTTGGTTGCTGGATTGTTCCTGTCGATCGGGATGACTCCTAGAGGAGTCCGAACCACAAAAACTCTCATATGGACTATCGTCCTCGGATCGGCTCCGATGTTTTCAGGAAGTTGCACGTAACCCCGTTCGATAATTCGAAAACTACCGGCACCGTATGAGAATAAAACATTATAATATAAATTATTTTCGGCAGGGATTTCTGAATCAAACCCATATTTGATGTCATTGTCATAAATTGTTATGGAACTGTAGAAAGCTCTTTGAGTCGTAGTGTGATTCACGGCTAAGACTAAAATACTCTGTGTTTGTTCCGTTGTGAAATCATCACTAGGTATATAGAATGTATCTCCTGTGTCCCCGGCGCAATTAACCCCGTTTCTGATACAATCGTATCCTGTTTGAAGTAAAAACCCATATTGATTAACAAATGCTGGGGCTACGGGAATTTCCTGAACCACAGTATATGTCTTCAAAATGTTATTGACATAATTGCCGAATTGATTTTCAAGTGGTAATTCTGACGGTTCCAGTGGGGGGGTCTTAAAGATAATGGGAAGAACTCCGAGGGGAACTTTTTTCGGATCTTGTCCTGGTAAAACAGCCTGTGTTGGTGAGAATCCTATGTTGGGATAAGTACTTCTGTAGGTCGTAAATCCGGGATTTGCTATGAAATTCTCATATGTATTCCCTAAAAAGAAAGCCGTTCTGACCAAAACAGTTAAAGGAGCATTTACAGGAGCTTGATTCGGGATCCACAACGGGATGCACGTCGCATTAGGCTGAACTGACAGTATTCTTTGTTTCTCACGATTGAAAACGTTTTGATTTCTCGTCACTACTACAGCGAGTAGAGAGGCATTCGGATAATCAAAATTATTCACTCCTTGTGTTAAAGAACTGAATGAAATAGCACCTCTTTCAGTAATTCCAGCATTAGTTACCCCATTTTGTTCTGCGATTAAGGCTGCTGCGGAAGGACGGGTTCCAGTTCTCCAGAGATACGGGGTCCAAGAATAGTACCTGCTGGTCGGAGCGGGACCAATCATAACTAGGGCTTGGTTGGGGGAAAGGAGAAATGCCCCAAAATATTGATCCAATGCGGTGAGACCCGGGTCTGGTTTAAGAAGCAAGGTTCGTAAATCTACCAATACCACCCGCGAGTATGGACTTAGACTGTTCTGATAAAAACAATTCTGAACTTGCATGCATTGGTCTAAATCAACTACTGAAAATACCCCGGGTTCGATAGTAGGTTCCTGATTGCCGCCTAGGAAGGCTAGCCCGACAAAACCCAGACCCCCTAACAAGGTTCCCCCTAAAGCTAAAAGTTCCATCCTATTTTAAAGAATGTCTAAAAAAAGTCTTGGAAAAGAAAATAAAGATGTCGGTTATCTGCAAACTGGAATCTTGGGAGAAGGATCCTTCGGAAGGGTTTTTTCTGCCAGGGCAAAAAACGGACAGTCCGAAGAAGTAGCTATCAAGGTCAATTTTATTGATCCGAAAATTGATGGGTATGGAAGGGTTGCAGAATTGCAACTGATGGCATGTTTGAGGACTCATCCATGCATTCTATCATATCAAGAGGTCTCCTTAGTGTGTCCTCTTGATCGGAAGATAGAACTTCCAACTGACGATGAGGGGGAGCCCAAGAATGTTAAACTTGACGAGTTATACTATGTGATGCCCAAAGCTAATTGCACCCTCGATAAGTTTTTTGCAAAAAAAGATACGTTTAAAGAAATTATTCCGCTGATCCATTCTATTCAGTTGCAGATCCTATTGGGTATGGAATTTCTTCACGTGAAGAAGATCGGACATCGCGACATTAAACCGGACAACATTCTAATAGTCATGGACCAAAAGAATGATACGATGAGCGTTAAAATAGCCGATTTCGGTCTCGGAAAAGCTCTCGATCCACATTTGGGAAATACTACGACGATTCTTAACAAGTATTACCGAGCTCCGGAGATCGCAGCGAGATGCAAGAGATATACATTTTCCGTTGATACCTGGAGTTGTGGAATTCTATTCTATCGACTTCTTACTGGTGGAAAATACTTATATGAGATTAAAAGAGATGATGACTATCTCGTTTTGAAGGCAATTCATCAACTCGTATCTCTGAAGGATGTAAAATATCCTGACTGCGCGAAAGACGGTCTAGAAAATATTAGGAAGGAACCTTCAGCCAACATGTTATCTTCAATGCTTAAAAACAACATTCTACCAGATGTTCTTGCAGAATTCGAACACCCCGAAGATGTATTTGACATGTTGGTGAAGATGCTGGATCCACAAATCGATAGAATTACACCAACACAAATCCTAAATTCCCGTTTGTTCGATGGTGATAGAGAATCCATTGTTAATCTTCGAACACAAATGAAAATTTCCGAAGATGGAAAATGGATTGGGAAATTAGCAACCATAACCGTAGATCCAAGTATTGATGACCGCGGATTTCAGAAATTCCGCCGCTTTGGTTTTAATGAGGCTATCGATATTTACAATGACAGAGACAAAAAGGATGTGAAAAACAAGCGAATTTATCCATTTTACACCGAACAGGTTTGGTTCTCGACACTGGATCTGTTTGACCGTTGGTTGGTCTGGCGGCGTTTACCCGAACAGATCGAGGCCAAGGGTGGGGACACAAACAACGAGGAGGTCAAGGATGCATATTACGTAGCCCTATATCTAATTGTCAAAATTTTGTTCAGTCGAGCACGTTATTCATTTTCCGAAATTCATCGTAAACTCATAGGCAAGTGGAAAGATGTAAAACATATCGAGGAAGAGATGTTGATCGATGTCTCAAATCTGAGAGCTTATCGAACAACTATTTATGAAGAATTGACTGAATTTAAACCTGAAATGATGAAAAGTTTGGTAGAACTCGTCACAAAGCATCTAATCGTGAATAATGGTAAAACTTGGAAAGAGTTAGCCGAGAAATTCATGGAAACATATGAGGCGATCAAGACCCCCAAGAAAGTCAGTTCTCAAACCACCTCGTCTAAAAATTCTAATTCAGACTCTTAAAACTTTCTATAGTTCTAAAAAATGGATAAGATAGGTCAACACCATCTCCGCATCCTGGCGAACGAATTCGAACGCCAAAAAAGTATTCCCCAAAAGTTTGATTCATTCGAATCTCTTCAGAAAGAAAAATTGAAAAATCCCCTAGACCTAGACGGAGTAGAAGCCGGTGGTGCATTCCTTTCTCAAGTTCTCTTGGAAAGGAATTCACTGAAAAATACCAATGATTTACTCGATAATTTGGATGAAATTCTAGCATCACAGTTGGAAAAGTCTTTTCGGAGGAGGAGGACCATCGAAAATGTGTTGACACTAGCCGATTCAGAAACACAAGATCGTATCAAGTCGATTATCTCTAAACATCCCGAGAATTTAAATCTGGAAAAATTAATGAGAGTTGTCACTGACAATCTAAGGTCAAAAATAATTAAAATTTTAAGGAAAAGTTATCCAAACCGGGTGGACGATTTCCTAAAACATGTGGAATCTAGTCTTGCCGACTCTGCAAAGTGGATGATGAGCTTTCCCCGAGGAACGAGACATTTAACCAAAGTTTTAAAGAATGCCGACCTAAAAAGAGAGAGGGTATACCTAATTCCGGGTGTAATTGCCATTAAATTTCCGGATAGGGAAGATTTCAGAGATGAAAATGTAAATGAAGCATGTGTAGGGTTACAGGTCAACACTCTGCGGAAAGAATGCCCCAACTTTGTTTGGACTTATGGAATCGCAAGAATTTCCCCTCCTAGGCAAATGAAAGGATACTCCTCTGATAAAGAATATTTATGTGTAGTGACTGAAAAAATTGATGGAACTTCTCTCACGCATTATGCGAGTCAAAAAACTTTCCAAGAAATATATCCAATTTTTGTTCAAATTTGGTTTGCACTAGCTTTCGCAAGAAAAATTGGACTGACCCATTATGACTTGCATTCAGGAAATGCCATCGTTATCGAACTGAAAAAACCGATGACCATCCACTATCCATTTGGCAGTATTACAGTCAATCATCTGGTCAAGATAATCGACTGGGGACGGTCTTTTACCTTCTCAGCCGATGAAGCGAGAGTTCCTATTGGAAGAGTCATTCGCGGACAGAATGTTAGGATGGTTCCCAATTATTTCTATGACTGTTACTTCATTCTAGAAAGAACTCTCCCATCTTCTTCTTACAAAGAGAGAGAAGTTTCAAGTTTTTTGAAGTTCTTTGATGTATTTCCATCCGGAAAGATTTACACCGATATGCAAAAAGTAGCAAACACAGAGTACGATTGGGATAAATGGCTGGATTTGGTTGTAAATTGTCCGAGCGGCAAGAAACATATTAGACCAACTATCTCTAAAATATCGAAAACCGTCAGAAATCTAGAGAAAGACTTTTCCTTCAACCAATTAAGACAATATTTGAATGTCTGGGAAGCTTCTGATATACCATTGGTTAAAAAACAACGTAACATCGAAGAACAAAGACTCTCGCGGTTGGTGGGCGTGCGACAATTTCTCGCCGAGAACTCAACACTACCAGTTCCGATTTTTTTCAAAGACCCCGACGTTCGCCCAGAGAGTGTTCAAGAACAATTTGTAGACCTCAAAGTTCAAATCATTGAAAAATCCCGTAGTAAGCACATGACAGAGGATCTGGAAAAAACAATAAGTATTTACAGAGGTAGAGTCGAATATCTAAACCGTTGGATAAGTTTTATCCCATAAATAATAATTTTTTAATTTTCTAAAGAAGTAATAATGACGGCAAAAGGAAAAGGTGGTTATCGTCCTATTAATTATTCGGTCCCGTCTGGGCGATCTAACTCTTCGCGATCGAGTGTCGGAGATGGGTCACACACACGTAGTTATGCCGAGGCTCTAGATTTAGTTGAACAACTCTCAAATTATCAAACTTCGAGTGCGAACGATTCAAATGTTGCCGGAAAGCTTGAAAGGTTCAAATCTCTATATTTGTCACTGACTGGTGGAGAACAACGTAATATCAACGATTACTTGAAGAAAAGTCAGTGTACTTCTATTGACCAGGTCCGACCAGGAACTGTTGGAGCATATTTGTGTGGTTGTTTCATGCGCGCTGGAGCTTACGGCGGGCAAAATCCCGGTTGTGCGGTATCATGTGTTGGAAATCCGATCTCTGATCCAGAGCAGAACTGTGGTGAAACTGTTGTGTTATGGACGACAAACGCTTCTGGTGACCCAACATTCAAAATTTTACAACAGGGAAATGGAAACTGTAGAATTAACATTGATCCATCTTTCCCCAATGTCAACGCAGAGAAGAGGCAGGAGTTCCTAGCAGTGGCTGGGTGTCAGAGTTCAACAATGTTCAATGCAATCACTAATGCTCCAATTGGACAACAAACTCCGACAAATCCAGTATATACAATGCCGGCGTCTTCCGTTGCAGCAGCCCCTATCTCTCAAGCCTACTCTCAAAATCTGCAGGCGGCAACTCCTGCGATTTCACCGACTACCGGAGGCTTTGGATGGGTTGCGTGGGTGTTTGCGCTGTTTTTCCTATTTCTTCTAATTGGAATCATAATTTATGTTTGGTGTAGGGAATAAATACACAACTTTCAATTATTTTGTTGATTATTATCAACAGCGTAGACAGCCTCGTAATTATTGATCTTTCCTCGATCAACTGTCGCGAAATGGCGAAGTATATATCAGACGATCCGAAGCTCTCGTTAGAGTTTCATCCGACAAGGAACGGATTTACATCAGATAAAATTACTCTAGGTAGCAATTTGAAGGTTTGGTGGTCTTGTTCGATCGAGAAGGAGTGTGAATGTCTTCACGAGTGGGAATCATCAACACACAACAGAAATAAAGGTTCTGGATGTCCTTATTGTTCTAAACCTCCGAAAAGATTCTGCAAACATACTTCTCTCGCCGGAAAATATCCCGAAATAGCCGAAGAATACGCAAAGGAGAATTTAATTCCCGTCGATGAGATTGGTCCAAAATCTGGAAAAATCGTAAGGTGGAGATGTTTGAATAATAAGGTCTGTGATTGTCCTCACGAATACGATATGAGTGTTATCGCAAGAACAAAGGCGGTCCAGGGTTGTATTTACTGTTCTAAAA
>Ga0182030_10007428_pt1 | contig 22857 bp, 24 predicted proteins | sample 812S3MmetaG_FD_121299 | JGI IMG/M metagenome (GOLD analysis project Ga0182030, IMG submission 121299) | Permafrost microbial communities from Stordalen Mire, Sweden - 812S3M metaG (Illumina Assembly) | ecosystem: Environmental > Terrestrial > Soil > Wetlands > Permafrost | place: Sweden...
TCGGCGCCGGAGCCAGCGGGACCGCTTCTCGTGGGAACGGATCACGAAGCTGGCGGACGACTGGCTCCCCAGACCCCGTATCCTTCATCCATGGCCGAGCATACGCTTCGCCGTCAAACACCCGAGGTGGGAGCCGTATGCGGGAAAGCCGCACGTACGGTTCTGTGTGGGGGGCGCCCAGTAATGGGCGTCCCTACCGCGATCTGGACGCCCGCGCGAACGCTTGCCGTCAACCCGCGCCGCCATATACCGTGGAACACGGCGTTCCCGATCCCTCCAAAGACCCGATCCCCTCGAACGCCCCCCGCCCTCGAACCCAAAGGACCTCCAGCATGAGCGATCATCCGGCGCTAAGCCCAGGACGGGTGGCGGTGATAAGCGGGGCGGCGAGTGGGATCGGGCTTGCCGCGGCGAGGCGTTTCGCTAGCATGGGCCTGAAGGTTTGCCTCGCCGACCTGTCCCCCGACGCGCTGACCCGCGCCGCCGCCGAGGTCGCCGCGGCCTCGCCCCTCGGCGCCGAAAGCGTGCTGACCGTGCCGACCGATGTCAGCCGCCCGGACGCCGTCCTGGCCCTCCGCGATGCCGTCTACGCGAAGTTCGGCGAAGTCGCGGTGCTGATGAACAACGCCGGCACCGCGCCAGGCGGCGGCCCGTGGGACCACATGGACCGCTGGCGCCGCGTGCTGGAGGTCAATCTGTGGGGCGTCATCCACGGCGTGCAGATTTTCAGCCCGGCGATGCTGGCGCAGGGCACGCCTTGCGCGATCGTCAATACCGGCTCCAAGCAGGGCATCACCTGCCCACCCGGCGACACAGCCTACAACGTCAGCAAGGCCGGCGTGAAGGTGCTGACCGAGGCTCTGGCGCACAGTCTGCGCAACGAAGCGGGCGGCCGGATCACCGCGCATTTGCTGATCCCCGGCTCGACGTTCACCGAAATGACGCGCGGCGGCCGCGCCGAGAAACCGCCGGGCGCCTGGACCCCGGATCAGGTGGTGGACATGCTGATCGCCGGCATGAACGCCGGCGACTTCTACATCCTGTGTCCCGACAACGACGTCATCCGCGCCATCGATGAGCGGCGCATCCTGTGGGCCGCCGGCGACATCGTGGAAAACCGACCGGCGCTGTCCCGTTGGCACCCCGATCACGCCGAGGCCTTCGACCTGTTTCTCAAAGCCGCCAACGACCCGGGTTAGTCAGGACGGCACGAAATTCATCGCCACGCCGTTAATGCAGTAACGCAAATGCGTCGGCGGCGGTCCATCCTCGAACACATGTCCCAGGTGACTGCCGCAGGTCGCGCAATGCACCTCGACGCGGACCATCCCATAACTCCGATCGGTGCTCGTCCCCACCGCCCCCTCGATCGGGTCATTGAAACTGGGCCATTCAGTCCCGCTCTCGAACTTTCCATTCGACTCGAACAGCGGCGAGTCGCACCCGGCACAGGAAAACCGGCCGTGGCGCTTTTCCAGCAGCAACGCGCAACTTCCCGGCGCCTCGGTGCCGTGGTCGCGCATCACATGATATTGTTCCGGAGTCAGACGCTTGCGCCACTCCGCGTCGCCGCGTGTCACCGGCCAGATTTTGTCCATCGTTTATCGTCCCTTTCGCACGTTAGTCCGCTTTCGCCACCAGCACCGGATCGGGGCGCCACAGTGACGGGAACGCATCCTTCAGCGCCTCGATCTTCGGCAGGTCATTATACATGATATAGGGCGCGTTCGGATGCAGTGTCAGGTAATCCTGATGATAGCCCTCGGCCGGAAAGAATTCCCGCCCCGGTTCGATCTTCGTTACGACCGGGGCGCCGAACACATGCGCCTGATCGATTTGCGCGATGTACGACCGCGCCACCCGCGCCTGCTCATCGTTCACCGGGAACACCGCCGAGCGGTACTGCGTGCCGTAGTCGGGCCCCTGCCGGTTCAACTCGGTCGGATCGTGCGCGACCGAGAAAAAGATCCGCAGCAACTGCCCATAGCTGATTTGTCTTGGATCGAACGTCACCCGCACGGATTCCGCGTGCCCGGTGGCGCCGGTGCTGACCGTCTCATAATGCGCCGCCGACTGGCCGCCGCCGGCATAGCCCGACACCGCGCTGGTCACGCCCTTGACGTGCTGGAACACCCCCTGCACGCCCCAGAAGCAGCCGCCGGCGAACACCGCGACCTCGGCCGGAGCCGCTCCCGCCGGTTCATCCATCGCGGGCGGCGGCACCACCCGCGCCGTTTCCGCGGCCGAGCGCCCGCCCGGCAACAGCAACGCGGCCAGTCCAAACAAGCCGGCGACCGCGAGCCCCTGACGGATGCGGCGAGCGTTGAGAACGATACGATCCATGGTTGCTCCGTGACAGGCTGAGGAAAGGACGGGGACGACAACCGGAAGACTCGCGGCCCGATCCAACATTACATGGCGTCGCCAAAAAATCGCACCAGCCCCGGCTCCTTGGTTCGTCGTCCCCTGGGTGCGTCCTGGCGTGACCAATGCGCTGATCGGCCTTCTTTTCCGCGTCATCCCCGGGCCGAGCCCTGGGTCGAGCCCGGGGATCAGTCGCCGCGCGCGCCGCGCCAGATGGTCAGGTCCTGGCCATGACCGAGGCGCTTGTGCCAGCGCCCATCCGATCGAGCCCGACGCCCGCGTCACAAACCCCCGGCCGTCGTGGTTGCATGAATATACCGCTCACCCCGCCAGCATTCGCTTGCGCTGTCCGGCTTCCATGCTCCACTTAACGGCTTCCCCAATGGAGGCCGCGTCATGAGACTTTCCGCCCGCAACCAGATTCCCGGCACCATCAAGACCGTCAAACCCGGCGCCACAACCACGCACGTGACGATCGAGATCACCCCCGACGTCACCATCACCGCCTCCATCACCAACGAAGCCGCCGAGGAACTCGGCCTGAAGGTCGGCATGGCGGCCAGCGCGGTGATCAAGGCCTCCGACGTGATGGTCGGCGTCTGATCAAACCGAAGCGTTCGTCCCTAACGGCCGCAACGCCGCCAGAAACGACGTCGCTCCGGCGGACCGCGGCGGAATGAACCGCTTGCCGGCCTGCCGGCACCGCCGCTTGACCATCAGCGCGGCGTCGTGACTAACGCAGTCGATGGGAAACAGCACGACATCGGCGCTGGACGTCAGGCCGGCCAGCAAATCCGGGTGATGCTCGATGCCGCCGTCACGGTGCTGCAGCGCCGCGATCCTCGGACAGCGCGCGCAGGCCCGCGATCTGGGTGGGCCGGCCGCCGACATACAGCTGTGACAGCCTGTCCACGCGCCAGGAAGCCGCCTCGTTCTCCGGCCGCAACTCCGTCGCGATCGCGGCGAGTTCCGCGCGCAGCGACGTGGCACCGGCTTCGACCCGGACCCGCGCAGCGCGTTCTCGCGCCAGGTCCTCCCGCGTGTCCGCCAGTCGCGCTTCGACCGCCACGCGCCGGTGGCTTTCGGCGGCGTGGCGCTTTTCCAGATCCGCCACCAGCGCCCGTAGCGCGGCGTCATCGGCGTTGGCGACGGGCACATCCCCGCTCTGCCGTTCGCGTAACGACCGCCGCAGGTCGTCGATGCTGGCGTCACGCGTCACGATGGCCTGACGCAACGCGTCCCGCTGCCGCCGCGGTTTCGCCTCCAGTTCCGCGTTGCGTTGGTCCAGATCGCACAACCGCCTGATGTCCGCCTGGTTCGCGGCCCCCACCAGATGCGACAGCATGTGCACCTCGCCGAATACGCGCTTGACCAGCGCCTGCGTCGTGGCCGGGTGAGTCAGCACAGCCCAGTACGCCCCCGGAATGTCGCCGCGCTTCACCGGGTCCCGCCACTGCGCGCCCACGTCACTCTCGGTGCATCGCGAACAGCACCGCTGAGCCGTACAGGAACACCATCGACAGCATGTGGAACGGATTGTAAAACAAATTGCCGTAACGGATCGAAAACGCGGCGGTCCAGTTCAAATGAGGGAAGATACCGAACGGCACGGCCTCGGCCCAGCTTCCCATCAGCAGCGGGCGGATGAAGCCGAGTACTAAGTACAGCCAGATCGCCGACGCGAACGACCAGGTGGTGTGGGTCCCCAGGCTCAGAGTGACCGCGCGGCGATACATGCGCAGCCACCACAGCACGATCGATGTCGTGAAAAAGAAGCCGGCCATCAGCCACCAGCCGCCTTGCGCCAGCGGCGGGATGTGCAATCCGTAAGCGGGCGGCGGCGGTTCCAGTGCCAGCCGCGGCAGTTGGCGGATGAACTGGATCAGACTCCCGTTGACCGAGGCCCACAGGTCAGGCCAATGATTTCGATGGCGATGAAGCCGCGGATCAACGACGCCATGCCGGTGGTGCCGAAATAAATCGGTCCGACCTGCGCGTCGCCGATAAAACCCAAAAAGCGTGAGTGGAACGGCGTGCCGGACCCATATGTCCTGGGCCGCGGATTTGCACGCGTGTGAAGATGTTCTGATATTCGGCCATGACGGTCCCCCGGTCCCTGATCAGTGCGCCTAAATCGGAAGATTGAGCCACCAGGTCCACCATTCCGGCCAACCCCGGCTCCAGAACGGTCCGCTGATGATGAAACGACCTCGCGGCCTGTGTCGCGCCCATCCCGCGCGACTGGGATTGCCGTGACGACCAGGCCACGGCGCCCGTTCCGCGCGGGGTCACCGCCCGGAACCTCTCTGGGCTCGCCATCGCGGCGGCTCTGGGCGGCATCGTGAATGAGACAGCCGATCCGGCCAGCGCGAGACTAACACGTTCGACGGTGACGCGATCCTCGCCGGCCTCGCGCATGTCACGTTCGATCCGGTCGCGCAGGCGTTTGGCGGCCGAGATGCGAACCAGGAACGGCCCCGTTTCCAGATGCTCGTCGAACAGCGCCCGCGCGTCGTCGTCCCAGGGACAGCTCGCGGCGTGCAGCACAGGCGTCGGTTCGATACGATCCAGGTCCGTGCCAAAAGGGAGAATACTGAGCAGCGCGTCGAACAGCGCGTTGCAGAATTCCTGCACGATATAGGTGGCGCCGGCGTATCCCATGAACGGCCTGCCGGTGGCGCGGCGGATGACGGCACCTGGGAACGACGCGGGGATGTATATGCTCCGGCCGCCGGCCTCGGCGGCGTACATGCGTTCGTTGTCCGACCAGAACAACACCTGAGGCGGCTTCGCGCGGATCATCGCGCGCAGCGCCGCGTTGTCCGGCTTGACGCCGTCGCACCGCGACACGGCGAAGGAGCAGGGGATGCCCATGCCGTCTTCCAGGAACCGGCGCACGCCGCGGGCATACGCGTCGGTCGCCACGATGGCGAAGCTGGCGGTGGCGAAGAAATCCTGCGTCACGCTGCGCCACAGATCCCGGATCGGCTTGATCGTCGTATGCTTCTCCCGCTCGATGAACGGCTCGGGATCGACGCCCGCCAGCTCAGCCAGTTTGCGCAGGAAATTGGTGGTGGAAAAAAACCCGATCGGCGCTTGCAAGTACGGCCGATCAAGCTCGCCGCAGAGCTTGCGGCCGAACTCGCGGTACATGCAGACGTTATGGATCATCGGGTCAAAGCCTGAGCGGCGGTCAGGTTTCGATAGCCGCGCGAGGCTCCGAAAACATCGTTTGCTTCCACCCCGCCTCCGGTTGGCGCAGCCGCCAGATGAACGCGTCCAGCACGTAATGCGTGATTTGCGGCAACGCCAGCAACGGCACCAGCCAGACCAGGATATCTCTGTCGCCGATCGCCGGCAGGCTGTCGAACAGGCGGAACAACGTCGGATGCTCGGTCCACACCAGGCCGTCCCACAAGCCTTCCTCGACATAAGCGAACAGGATCGGCAGCGCGACGAACAGCGGCACGAACGCCAGCGAATAAAACCGGCCGGACGGAATCAGTCCCAACAGCGGCCGCGTGCTGTCCCGGCGGGCCGAATTGCGTCCATACAGCCAGATCAGCGCCATGTAGGGAATGCCGTGCGCGAGCACATTAGTGGCGGTGAACGCCAGATCGCTGTCCAGCACGATGATGCCGGTCCACCAGGACAAAGCGGTCCCCGCCAGCAGCAGGTTGCGCGGCACGTTGAACCGGCCCGACGCGCGCCACAGAAGCCATTCCTTGACGCCGTAAGCCGCCAGGATCGCCAGATAAACCGGCAACGCCGCATTGGCGATCCAGGGCCGGTTCAACCGGAAGAAATCGCCTTCCACGAACCAGGAAAAATGCCGTTGATGGCAGTGCCACCACAGCAACGGATACAACGTCGCCGCGTAGATCGCCGCCCGGTCGAGCGCCGGCGATCCCCGCTCATGCCGGCGATAAATCATCATGAAACCGTATTGTTGCCGGATGAAGTGAAACACCGCGAGGTAGGCCAGGACTCGCCAGAACACCATGGAGCCCAGGCTGTAGAGCGCGACGAAGGCCAGCCAGCCGAGCAGCGGCGCCATCACATAAAGCGTGCGCCGTTGGCGGAACTCCACCGGATCGAAATAGGTACGGTACAGCGTACTGTAGACGTGCGCGACATCGACGCCGACGATCAGCGCCGCCCACAACAGTGGCGTCACCTCATGACTTCGGAAGAAGCCTGGAAAGCACAGCACCAGCGCGGTGATCGCATAGGCTGGAGCGATGATGAAGATCGTGTCGAATGCTGGGCCGCCGATCCAGGGCCGCATGGTCAAAAGCCCAGATATGTGGCCGCCGCGTCGGCCGCCGTGACACCGCGGTAATTGGCTTCCTCGAACAGCGACAGTCCGCTCATGTCCGAGTGCGCGAAAAACACCGGCGGCGTTTGCGCGCATGCCTCGGCGCGTGCCGTGCCCCAAAGATATCCGGGTGTCGGCCGGATCATGCCGTGACCCCAAAGCCAGACATCGACGTTGTCGATGGCGCCGCGCAGTTCGGGATGGATGTGCAGCAACTCCTTCAGCACCATCGCCTGCCATTCCGCCAGTGGCCGGGCCAACGCCGCGCGCCGCGCCTCGTCCGGCGGGAGGTCGCACAGCGGCCAGTAATACGTCAGCACCGTTTGGGTGCGCACGCGCCGAAGCGATTGATGCGTGGCGACGACATAGCCAAGTGAGGCGCTGTCATGTACCACGTTGTCCCAGCACAACGGAATTCCAACGCCGCCCGGCATCTTGCTCGTGGTGACGTTCGCCACCATCCAAGGCGCGTAGCTGTGCGCGTCGTCCGGTTCGCGGTTCAACAACCGGTCCGCGACGAAGCGAGGCACCGCCAGGATCGCCGTCCGCGCCATGACGCGGCGCGATTGATGCGTCGCCGGGTCGAACAAATCGACCGCGACGCCTTTACCGGTGTTGCTGACCCTCCAGGCAGGCGTCGCGGTCGTCAGATGCTTCGCCAGCCGCAGCTTCAATTGTCCGACGATCCACCCGTTGCCTTCCGGCCATGTCAGGATCGAGGGCGTGTCGTCATCCGCCGCCTTGCCGTCGCGCGCGGCGAAGTAATGAATGCCGGCCCAGGCGGAGATTCCTGAAGCGTGGGTACCGTAATCGTCGCGGCAACAGTAATCGACGTACCAGCTCAGCGGCTCGGAGTTCCAGCCGTGCCCGCGCATCCACTCGGTCATGCTGACGCGGTCCAAAGCGCGCAGGTCAGGATCCGCCGAACTGAATTCCATCGGGATGGCGAAGGCTTTGCGTCCGTCGGCGCCGCGACGCATCCGGAAGGCTTCCGTCGCCGCGAAGAACGTTTCGTATTGCCGTCGATCGTCTTGTGTGACGCCGATCGACGGCAGCAGATCCTCCTGCCAGCGGCCGAACCGAAACAGCCGCTCGCGCGGGTCGGCGCACAGATAAAATTCGTTGTAAATCGGGTCGCCATTGGCGCCATGGCCGGTGATGACGCCGAGTTCCTCGAACAACGCGGCGGCGTGAACGGCTTCGCGGGTGAGGCGAGGGACGTAATGCGCGCCCCAGGGATACGCCGACACATCGTTGCGCCCGGACGCCGCGTTGCCGCCGACCTCGTTCTCCAGTTCCAGTAAGGTGAAGTCGATGCCGCGTTTCGCCAGCCGCCAACCGGCGGACAATCCAGCGATACCGCCGCCGACGATCACGACGTCTTTCGTGGAGGTGGACGTGGGTTCTGGACACTTCCCATCCCGCAACATGTGCCCGAGCGCGGCGTTGGCGCCCATCAGGCGGCCGGGAACCGACGCATCGCCGTCCCACGCCCAGCCGCCCGCCGCGAGACCGGTCGTCGTGCCCAGCAACACCTGACGCCGTTTGGCCGCCATCAGTTGACCCCGTACTCAGCCCACTCCGTATCGAAATAGCGGACCAGGACCTGGCTATCCAGCCGATTGACCTCCGCCGGCACGCGATCCATGTCCGCCGGAAAATGCCGCATGTCCGCCATCGTCGCCGCCGAGACATAGCGCAGACCCGCCGGGTAATCGTCCCGCGGCACCGGCGGTGTGCCCGCGGCCAGAACGAACCCCCATTCGCCGAACGAGGGGACGTAAACGTGATAGGGCAACGTCGCGAAACCCGCCGCCTCCAGCGTGGCGACGACGCACCAATACGACCTTCGGGCGACATAAGGCGACGTGCTCTGCACCACGATCGCGCCGCCGTCCGCCAGAACCTGGCGCAGCAGCCGGAAGAAGCTCAAGGTGTAGAGTTTGCCGATCGAGTAATTCGACGGGTCGGGAAAATCGACAATGATATAGTCGAACTTTCCTGGGTTGTCTGACGCCGTCCGCGCCTTCAGCCAAACGAAAGCGTCCTCGTTCTCCACATGCAACTTCGGCGACGCGAACGAATCATGATTCATCGCCGTCAGCAGCGTGTTGCGCGAGAACAGCCGCACCATCTCCGGATCGAGCTCCACCTGCGTGATGCTTTCCACCGACGGCTTCTTCAAAACTTCCCGCGCCGCCAGCCCGTCGCCGCCGCCAAAAATCAACACCCGCTTCGGATCGGCGATCGCGGCCAGGCCAGGTTGGACCAAGGCCTCATGGTAACGATATTCGTCGCGGCTGCTGAACTGCAGGTTGCCATTCAGAAACAACCGTAGATCGCGGTGCGTCGAGGTCAGAATGATCCGCTGATACGGCGTCGAGCGCGCGTAAATCACCGGGTCGATATAAATCGCCGCCTCCGACATCGCCATGATCCGATCGGCGTAAACGAACCCCGCGACCAGGATCATCAGTACGATCACCGCGGACACACGATGCACCCGCACCCACCGCATGCCCTGCCCCAACGTGAACAGCAGCCACAACGCCACCACGACGTTAAGAATGCCAAACATGAAGCTGGAGCGGATCAATCCCAGATGCGGCACCAGCACCAACGGAAACAACAACGACGCGAACAACGCCCCAATATAGTCAAACGTCAAAACCTGAGCCACCAGATCCTTGAACACGATCCGATCGCGAAGAATGCGCAACAGCAACGGAATTTCCACCCCAACCAGAACGCCTACGACCGCCAGGATGCCGTAAAGCGGAATGCGAAACGACGCCACCTCCCCGAACAGCAGGAACATCGCCGCGGCGGAGAAACCGCCGACGAGGCCGATCAGGATCTCGGTGCGCACGAACAGCACCAGCAGGTCGCGCTCCACCTTGGCGGACAAAAACGAGCCAACGCCCATCGCCGACAGATACACACCGATCACGGTGGAGAACTGCGTGACCGAATCGCCGAGCAGATAGCTCGCGAGCGTGCCCGCGATCAGTTCGTAGACCAGCCCACAGGTCGCTATGACGAAGACCGACGTCAGCAGCAGCGCCGGCATGGCGGTCTGGCGTTCGCTCATCCGCGTACGGCGGCACTGATGATGATGGCGATGCCTAACGCGATGGAGCCCAGGAAGATCGCGATGGCGACGTTCTTTTCCTCGTTGATCTCACGCCAGATATGCACCTTTGGCGTCAGCAGACTGAGGATGATGAACCCCAGTGTGTAGACCGCCAGCCCGATGCCGGAGAAGATCAGCGCGCTGAGGACATTGTGCCAATTGATGGCGGTGTCGATTTCCATTGAGCTGTTCCCTTATTTGTGGCCGCCGAGGAAAACTCCGGTCCCGTGGCCGCCGCCGCTCGACGCCGTGGCGTTGCTCGCTCCGAACAGCGCGAGACCTTCAACTTTCGCGTAGATGAACGCACCCAGCACCAGCAGACAAAACACTGAGTAGAACGGCGGAACTTTCATGGCGGAGGTTTCCATGTCGATGCCGGCCAGGGCGAAGCGTCCGGCTTTGGCGCGGGCGGGGTGCTGGGGAAGAAGTAACGAAAGATCGGGTACGGGATCAGCAACAACAGCGCGATCCAGAAATTGCCCCAACTCGGAACGTGCCGCGTGACGGTGACCGTGAAATCCACTGGCGTGTTCGGCTTCCATGCGTTGGGATTTTCCGGGTTCGCCCGATAGGCGCCGGCGTAAGGCTCGATCAGCAGCCGATAATCGCCGCCCGGTACCGAACGGAACGTGACGCTGGTCGATTGGGAGCCCTCGCTCCACGATCCATCGCTGTCCTGACCGTAATAATATTCGATCGACGGCGTGGCGTTGAACGTGATATCGTCAGGTCCCACCATCGAAATGCCCAGTTCGACCCAGTTGTTGAAAACGGGGGCCTGGGCAGTGATCCGGAGGTTGCCACCTTTCGCCGAGATCGTGAAAACCTCGGTCGTCAGCGTGCTGCCTTCGTTGGCGGCGGTGGTGTGGAACGTCCGCCCGAACACGACCGCGGAACGGCTGGTGCCGAACGGGATCATGTGCAGCAGCAGAAGCATGATGACCGCGGCTACGCCGACCCATATCACGCCGTTGGTCCGCTCATTCCGCGACGCTGCCTTGCCCGACACGCCGCCCGACACAAAATCGGATTGCAGCCCGAACGCCGTCCCGACCGTTTCGCCTTCCAATTGAATGCCGCGGGACCAGATGATCTCGTCGCCGTTCTGCTCCCGCGACAGCAGCCAGGGGCTGTCGATGTATTCCGCGGTGGAGACCTCGTCGCCGACCCGCGCGCGCCAGTAGAATTCCCCCAACACATAAGTGGTGCGCGCGATGCCGGTGCCGCGCTGCGTGTAGCGGCGGCCTTCGAAGCCCTGGACTGGGTCGGGTACGTCCTGACGCAGCATGCAGTAAAGCACCCAATCGTCGTCATCCTGCACCAGAAAGCGGAATCCGCGATACGGATTGAACAACAAATACTCGTCCCAACTCCACCCGTTCGTGGCGTCGGCGCGAGATTGGAAGCCGGCGACCTCCCACAACGTGCCAACCAGCAAGCCGCGCATGCCGATGGCGATGGGCGGTTCGTGTGTACGACGACGTACTTCCTCGATCAGCCGGACATCCGGATTGCTGACGTCCAGCGTGCTGCCACAGGAAGAGCAGACGGCGGTGATGCTGATGCCGTTGGCGCGGACCGTGACGCTTCCGCCGCACGACGGGCAGTTCAGCACCCGCGCGCGGGCGGCTGAAGGGGCGCGCCATGGGGGAGACTGTGTGTCGCTCATGACCCCGGCGGAAACTCCGGATCGCCGTCGCTCCGGGCTCGGCGAGGCGGCTCGACCCACCCTTCGACCGGCCGCAGATTACTGAAGCCGAGATCGTCGCCGTGGACGTTCGCGCCGGAGGAAAACCGCCGTCCCTCGTCGGAGTCTTCAAGGCTGACAAAACCGCCGGCCGGACTGTTCAGGTCGGCGTATCGCACGACCCGCCCGCTCGGCGCGGCGAACGGCAACTCCCCCTCGCTGCCGCGGCACGTCGCCTCTTTCAGGTCCGACACGCGGTAAATCGTTCCACCAAGATCCAGCGTCGCGCCAAGGACAGGCCATGGCGCGTCCACAAGGACCGGCGGCAACGGCAACGGGAACGCGACCGAGAAAAATCCCTGTGCCTCGACCAGCCATCCCGGCGTCGTGCCGTCATCGATGAACCATTCGTTCCAGGCACCGTCAGCCCAGTACATGCGGATCCGGCCGAGCACGACATACGCGCGGTCATCGACCACGAGGCCGGTGCCGATCCGCAACGGACTGATGTCGTCCGGCAGGCTGGCCATCGTGCCGATCGCCGCCACCGACACATCGGATCGCACGACCATCGATCCGCACGACGCGCAGACCGCGCAGACGGTGACGGAGGAACGAAAATGCAATTCGGCGCCGCAGGACGGACAGGGCGTCGCCAGCGTCACGGCCGATCGCGTCGGATGTGGGTGCCGATGATCACCGTATCTGCCGCAGCAACTCCGCTTTCTTGGCGTCAAATTCAGCCTGGGTCAGGATGCCCTTCTGCAACAACCCGCCGAGGCGTTCGATCATGGCGACCGGATCGGATTCGGCACCTGGGGTCGAAGCCGCCGCCGGCTTCATCGCGCCACCGATCGCCTGCGCCATCGCGAGGCCGGCGCCCAGACCTGCCCCGGCTCCGGCGATCCCACCCGGATTGGCGGCGGCCTCCTTCAACGCCTCCGCCGCTTCGAACTGGGTGTATTGTTTCATATCGCCGACGATACGCATGGACGACGCGCGGTCCAGCCTGGCCTGCACCTCCTCCGGCAACGACAGGCTTTGCAGATAGAACGTGGTCAGTTCCAGACCATAACTGGCGAATGTCGGTTCGATCCCCTGCTTCAGACGCGCCGAAAAGGTTTCCTGATTCGCCGCCATGTCCAGAAACGCCACGTCGCTGGAGCCGAGGCAGGCGGCCATCGACGTCAGGATGGCCGCGCGCAACTGACCCTCGGCGTCCGTCACGGTGTATTGTGGGGTCGTGCCGCTGAGCCGGGTCCAGAACATGCCTGGATTGGCGATGCGGTAGGAGTAAACGCCGTTGGCGCGGATCCGCAGCGCGCCGAATTCCTTGTCGCGGATTGTGATCGGTTGCGGCGTGCCCCAGCGTTGATCGATCTGGTCGCGCATGCTGAAGAAAAACACGTCCGACTTAAACGGCGACTCGAACAGCTTGTCCCAGTTCTGCAAATACGTCAGCACCGGCAGCGTTTGTGTCGTTAGCTTATACAGTCCCGCGCCAAACAAATCGGCGACCTTGCCCTCATTCACGAACAGCGCGTTTTGCGTATCGCGCACAGTCAGCGCCGCGCCGTTCCGGATTTCGCGGTCCAACATCGGATAACGCCAGGCCAGCACGCCAGGCCCGTCTTCGTTCCACTGCAGGACATCCACGAACTGCTTGGACAAGAAGCTCATCAGGCTCATCGTTCGCTCCCGGGGGTGATCGCGGATACGCATCATGCCGCGAGAATCGTCCAAAAGTCCACGAGTATCGGCGGCCCCCGCTTGATCCGTGCAGCATCCCTCGGCAGTGTGCGGTGCACAAATCAGGATCACGGCAATGAAATTTGGCTGGCTCACGCTCGCGCTGTCACCGAGCCCCGAGGAGGACGCGGTCCGCATCGACCAGCAGATCGAGCAGGTCTGCGCCGCCGAAGCTCTTGGCTTCAACGACGTGTGGCTGACCGAGCACTATTTCACCGGTGAAAGTGTTTACAACGACGCGCTGCTGTTCGCGGCTGCTCTGACCATGCGCACGACGCGGATTCGCATCGGTTTCGCGGTCATCCAGATGCCGTTCCACCATCCGGTCCGCCTCGCGGTGCAACTGGCGCTGCTGGACAATTTAAGCAAGGGCCGCATCGACGTCGGCATCGGCAAAGGCACCGTCTACAACGAATACGAATTCGTCGGGCACGGTCTGCGCAGCGACGACAGCCGCGAACGCATGGCGGAAGCGATCGAGGTGCTGGAGCGCGCGTGGCGCGAAACTCCGCTGGTCTACGAGGGCAAGTACTTTAATCTGCGCGTGCCGGAACTGCGGCCCAAACCGGTGCAACAACCCGGCCCGCCGCTCTGGCGCAGCGTCATTTCCCCCGGCTCTTTCACCGATTGCGGCCGGTTGGGCATCCCCATCCTGACCGCCCGCCTCCCCGTCGAGCGAATCAAAGAACGCTGGGCGCTTTACGAAGCCGGGATCGCGGAAGGCGGCCATGACGCGCGCACGCGGGAGCGGTTATTGCAGCAAGCCGCTTTATGGCGAAACGTGTATGTCGCGGAGACGGATGCCCAGGCGGAAGATGAGGTGTCGATGCTGCTGTTGAAGACACGGGCGCATATGATGCATGTGCGTCATGAATACAATCCAGCGGACTTCGTGATTGAGCCGGTGATGCTGAACCCCTGGACCAATCCCGCAGTCGGCGACGCCGAGGCGCTGAAGTTCGTGCTGGCGACCGGCACGTTGTTCGGCTCCCCGGCGCGGGTGAGGGAACAGGTCGCCGAACTACGCGACGTCGGCGTGCGGCATCTGCTGTGCCAGACCGGGTTCGGCGAAATGAGTCACGAGCAGAACCTGTTGTCCATGCGCCGCTTCGGCGAACAGGTGATGCCGGCGTTCGCTCAGTAAGCGGCTTCCAACAAGCTAAGCGCGTCCTCGACCTGATCCTTGGGGGAGCGCGCGCCGGCGTTGGCGTTGAAATTCTTCACCGTCTCATTGGCGATGGCGGGCAGGTCGTCACGCGGGATGTTCAGTTGCCGCAACCGGGTCGGCACGCCGATGCGCATGTAAAGCACCTCCAGCGTGTCAGCGACGGCGAGCGCGGCCTGTCTGGCGTCCATGTTGCCATGCCAGACGCCGAGAGCCTCCGCCACCTGCCGCGCCGAGCGCGGATCGACCTGTTCGGAAAGCCTGATTTTCGCCGCGTGAACGACGGACGTCGACTCGCCCTGTCCGACATGCGGATACCGCACGTGCAACGCGGTGGAGACTGCGTAGTTGCCCGAAAACGCACCGCCGCGGAACCGCCGCGATCCGTCGTCCTCGGCGCGGTTTTGCAGAAACGCGGCGATGCAAAGATCGATCCGGAGCGACGGGTTGTCGAGTTCATCAACCAACCGCGGGTAAGCCCGGTGTGCCAGGCGGAACGCGTGATCGCGGTCGCCTTGCGCCAGCGGGTTCATATCCAGTTGCGCCATCGACCCGACAAGCCCAGCGAATACCGTTGTCGCAGTGGAACGGATCAGGCCCGGCGGCGCGCTGAGCAACGCGCCGTTATCGAGGAAGATCGAATGCGGTCTCGTCCTGGGATCGAAATATTCCATCCGATGATCGAGGTCGGGATTCTTCAACCCCGTGCCGGCGCGATTCATGGCGCTGTTCGGCGTGGTTGGAATGTTGACGATCGGCGGCTTCGGCGCCAGTAGCCGAGGGCTGTAGGCCGGCTTGCCCTCCGGATATTGCGTCATGAGCTGAAACGGATCGCCCGGCTCCGCCATGAAGATCGCGACCGCGCGCGTGGCGACAATGACGCTGCCGCCGCCGACCGCGATCAGCATGTCGGCGGATCCCTCGGCGGCGGCGTTCTTCGCGGCGAGGACGGAGGCATAGGTGGAATCCTTCTCGATCCCGTCATAAACGCCGGCGTAACGATCGCCGATCGTGGCTTCGATGCGTCGGACGATGTCGGTGCGGCGATTGACCGAGGGCGAACACACGACGAACGCGCGTTTCGCTCCGGCCCGGGTGACGGCTTCGGTCAGGGATTGCTCGATGACCTGGGGGCCGGCGTAGAGGCGCCAGGCATAGCCGGCGGCGCGGAAGGTATGGTCGGTCATGGGCGTCCCCATTGAGGTCTACCACAAGCGTCGCACGTCGGCCGTATCGTGGCGATTCACCCCTCACTACCCCGCCCCAACCGCCTTCTCATCGACCAGTCGCTCAATCTCCCCGTCGCCATATCCGACCTCCCGCAGGACCTCCCGCGTATGCTCCCCCAGCCGCGGCGGCAACCTGTGGATCCCAGCCGGGGTCTCGGAAAACCGCGCCGGCGGCCGAGCCTGCCTGATCTTCCCCTCCGTCGGATGATCCAGTTCCGGAAACATTCCCACCGCCTTCAAATGCGGTTGCTCCATCACCTCCGACAACTTCGCGAACGCGGTATGCGGCACGTCGATCCGGAGCAGCAACGTCTCCCACTCCGCGGTCGTCCGGGTCGGCGCGATATCCCGCATCCGGTCGTAGATCTTATCGATGTTCCTCGCGCGCGACACCGGATCCCGAACCGAGAACTCGTCAATACATTCCGGATGCCCAACCGCTTCGAAGAACGCGCACCAGTTATCGCCCGAGTAAGGCAGCATCGTCAGCCACCCATCCTTCGTCCGCACCGGCCGCCGCGCCTTCATCCGTTTATACCCGGACGGCCCGATCGGCGGCACGAACGCCAGCCCGCCGAACATCTCGATGCTGTTGAACGCCGCCAGCGTCTCCAGCATCGGCACCTCCACCATCTGCCCCTGACCCGTTCGCTCCCGATGCAGCAACGCCGCCGTCACCGCCGACGTCAGCGCCATCCCGCACAGTTTATCACCGATCAAACTCGGCACGAACGCCGGCTCCTCATCCGTGCCCATCGCCGAGGCGAACCCTGATGCCGCCTGGATAATTTCATCGAATGCCGGCCGGGCGGCCCACGGTCCATCCTGCCCGAACCCGGTGGCGACGGCATAAACAAGCCGCGGATTGTGCTCCTTGCAAATGTCATAACTGAAGCCGAGCCGCCCAAGCCCGGCGGGCCGGATGTTGCTGACCAGAGCGTCCGCCGTCGGGATCAACCGGCGCAGCACCGCCTTGCCGTCCGGATGCTTCAGGTCCAGCGCCAGGCTGCGCTTGTTGCGATTCGCCGCCATGAACTGTCCGCTCATGCCGCGATTGCGGAACTGGCCGGAGTTGCGCCAGGTGTCCCCGGTCAGCGTCTCGATCTTGATGATCTCGGCGCCCCAGTCGCCCAAAATCTGCGTGCCGAACGGGCCAAACAGCACGGTCGTCAGGTCCAGAATACGAAAGCCCTTCAGCGGCCCGGTCGGTTCGGTCATCGCGATTCCTCGGTCGGTTTCGCGTCAGTCTAAACCAAACCGCGACCGGGTCACCCCGCGATGCGCGGCAACACCTGGTCCGTCAGCAAGCGAAACGACCGCCCGCTCATCGGCGCCGCCATTAAGTACGTCATGCCGATCTGTTCCCCAAACGCCAGGATCTGATCGGCCACGCTTTCCGCCGTGCCGTGGATCATCACATCATCCAAATAAAATTCGACCGGATCCTTGCCGCCGAAATCCCGCGCCTCCTGCCGCACGTTCGCGTGCTTCGGACCCACATAAGACGCGATCGTCCACTCCGCCACGCGCCGCGCGACCGCGCGCGCCTTTTCCGCCGTCTCATCGACCGCGACCAGGCGCGACATCGGAATGTCGCGGCCGGCATCGCTGAACCCAGCCTCGGCCATCTTAGCCGCATAGTGCCGGCGCTTGCGGATCAGGTCGGCGCGCGACGAGTGTGGATCCATCAAAATCGAGTGCCCCTGTCCCGCCGCCCAATCAATCGCGGTCATGGACGACGCGGCCATCCAAACCGGCGGATGCGGCGTCTGGAACGGCTTCGGCAGCACCTCGACGTTCTCGTATTGGTAGAATTTCCCCTGGTACGACAGCCGCTGATTGGTCCAGGCTTTCAGCACGATATCGACGGTCTCATGGAACCGCGGCGCGCTTTCCTCGCCGGGGATGCCGAACGCCGCGAACTCACTGCGTTCGAAGCCGCGGCCCGCGCCCCAGTTGACCCGGCCGCCGGACAGAACGTCCAGCAGCGCCACTTCTTCCGCCAACCGCAGCGGGTTATAAAACGGCGCCAGCGACACGGCCGTGCCGATGCGCAGTCGTTTGGTCCGCGCCGCCGCCATGGTCCCCATCATGTGCACCGACGGGCACACGGAAAAACTGGAAAAGTGGTGCTCGGCGAGCCAGACGGCGTCGTAGCCGGTCTGGTCCATGATGGAAAACCGCTCGAGCGCCGTTTCGTAAACCGAATTGAGTGGCACGGACCGGTCGCGCCACCCGAAAAACTGCAAAATGCCGACTTTCATGATTTTCCCCACTGCGTCCGCCCTGATAACGTCGTGTCCTCTGGGGCGAAAGTCCAATGCCGGGAGAACAGTCTGGTTCCCTCATGTATCAACAGTTGAAGGCTCTGATTGGTTAGCGACCGCCGCCCGCGCCCCTCAATACGGTTCCCTGACGAAAATAAACGTCGTTCCCGTGACGATCGGCGCGCTCGCCCCAACGAACGAGACATTCGCGTCCTTCACCTGCCGAGAACCCGCGCGCCCGGACGCCTGCAACGCGCCCTCGATGATGTGCCACAGCCCGTGGATGCGTCCGGTCCCCAGCGAACCGCCAAACGTGTTCAACGGCAATTCCCCATCCAGTTCGATGCGCCCGTCCTGGATGAAATCCAGCGCCTCGCCTTCCTTGCAAAACCCGTACGATTCCAACCCGTAGATCACCGACGCCGAGAACCCGTCATAGATCTGCGCCACGTCGACATCCCGCGGACTGAAGCCCGACCGCTCCCAGGTCAGTTTCGCCGACGAACCGCCGCCCTCCATATAGCTCGACAGGCTGCCGATCCGTCCCGCCGTCTCGAAGTGCAGCCGTTGTCCATAACCCGCGATATACGCGGGCGTCGGTTTTAAGTCCCGCGCCCGATCCGCCGTCGTCAGCACGATAGCGACCGCGCCCTGCACCGGAATGTCGCAATCGAACAGACAGAACGGGTACGCCACCATCCGCGAAGCGAAATAATCCTCCCGGGTCAACGGCGTGCCGTAAAAATACGCGTGCGGATTGTGCTGCGTGTGCTTGCGCTGCGTCACCGCCAGGGTCGCCATCTTGTCGCGGGTCTGCCCGTTCTTTTCCAGCCATCGCGTGTACGCCACCGCCATCCCCTGGCCGGGCCCGCCGAACCCATACGGCGCCGTGAACTGAGTGGCGCCGGCGGCGTACGCGCCCGGCAAATTCTGATACGTCCCGCGCGGGTTATGCATCGCCCGCCACACCACCGCGTATTTGCACACGCCCGCCAGCAAGGCGTTCACCGCCTGCTGCACCGCGCCGCCGATATTCGTCGTCCCCACCTGAATGTGCCAGGTCAGCGCTGGCAACTTCAGCATCGCCATCATGCAGTTGACCGACACAACGGAAATCCCGTCGACTTCGGCGTGCCCCGTCGCCGGCAACTCCGGATAGGTCGCCAGTCCGTCGATATCGTCCATCTTCAGGCCGGAATCCGCGACCGCGCCCTTTACCGCCTCCAGCGCGTGCGCGGCCAGCGGAATGTCGGCCATCCGAGACACCCTGGAATATCCCACGCCGCTGACGGCGATCTTGCACCGATTGTCCCACATGCGATTTTTCTCCCTCAACCGCGCGCGAGACGAAACTGCGGCAGCGTGATATCGTCGTTGAGTTTCTCGAAGATCACCTCGACCCGGCGCCCGACCTTCGCCTCGGTGTATTCCGCGTCCAGCAGGTTGCCGGCGAGCAACGCGCCCGGCGCCGCGTCCAGTTCGACGATGATGCTCGCGTACGGCACGGCGGAGGCGAAACGTTTGTCGCCGGTATGATACATGATGGTGTAGGCATAGATCGTGCCGCCGCCGCCCACCGGCTCGAACTTCAGGTCGGTGCCGATGCACTGGACGCAGGTCGCGTACGGCGGATGCTGAAAGTGGCCGCAACTCTGGCAGCGTTGCAGCTCCAGAACGTGCCGGTTGGCCGCGTCCCAGAATGGTTTGGTCCATTCGTTAGGAACAGGAATGGGGCGGGTGACGTTGCTCCAGTCGCTCATGCTCTTCGCCTTGTCTCCGCGGTTCGGGCACAAGTCTAAGGCGACGGCCGAAAATAAACGAGTCGTCTGACGAACCATCGTGTATCGTCATCCCCGGGCTCGACCCGGGGACCAATCACCGCACGGTGCCTGGATGGATCCCCGGGTCGAGCCCGGGAATGACGGGGGGAGGACGGTAACCCGACGCGATAATTGTTGGGCGTCGCCTCAGATGCCGCCACCATGGGGGATAGTCTCGCCGTCATGGGTAAAAAGTTAATTGCCCCGCCGCCGCGTCCGCGTCATCTCACCTTACGCGGACAGGCCGCGTCTACCGGAGCCTGATCCTTGAACGACCAACCTTTGCCCTCGATCGGCCTCTCCGGACTGCTCCGAGCGCGGACCACCGACTCGCACGCGCGTGCCGAACGGTCCGGTGTCGTCGCCGCCATCCTGGCCGGAACCGTAACCCGGCCGCGCTATGCACTCTGGTTGCGCAACCTCCTGCCGGTCTACCAGGAACTGGAACAGGCCGCGCTTCGTCACCGCGCCCGCCCGGGCTTCGCCTGGATGGCGGACAGCCGTTTGCATCGCGCCGGCCGGATCGCGGCGGATCTCGACGCTCTGGCGGTGTCGGACGCTGTCTTCATTCTGCCGGCCGGCCAGGGATACGTTCAGCGGGTCAAATCGGCCGACTCGGGGGCCGGCGACCGGCTGCTGGCCCATGCGTACACCCGCTATCTGGGCGATCTGAGCGGCGGCCAGGTAATTCGTCGGCATTTGCTGCGTCAGTTCGGCCCGGACATCCCCACCTCCTTCACTGAGTTCCCCACCATGCCGCGAGTGGGCGCTTTCGTCGCGGACCTGCGTGCCGCCCTCGACGAAGCCGGCCATCATGTCGCCGACCGAGAACAGGTGGCCGAGGAAGCGGTGGTCGCTTTTGAACTCAACATTGCCCTGTCCGAAGCGGTCGCATCCTCCGATTGACGAACGGCCCCTCTGGTCGCCTCTCTTGGGCCGCCCCGCCTTCCTGGGAATCGGACCCGGGCGCCGGACCAACCGCCCGCCGCCGCCATTTTCCGCCATAGGTCGCGATTTTCGCTTCAATTCCAGGCAATTCATTGCGCGATCATTGTAAACCGCGCCATGATGTCCGCATATGGGATTGGGTGTCTCCAGGAGGTTACTTTCACTCTCGCGCCACTTTCGGGCATCAATATCGCCCAGCCGGACGTCACCCTGATGCTCGATCTGCAAGGTGTCATCCTGGATGTCAGCCTCTCCAACGCCGTCTCCGACGAAGCGGTCGATGACTGGCGCGGCGTCGCGGCGCTTGATCTCGCCAACGGCAATCGCACAGCGGCGGCGGAAATTCTGGGGATGAGCCGTCAGGGCTCGTCACGACGCCGGCCTTCGGGCAGGCGGATCTGTCGAACCGCGAACGCGAACAGGTCCATCTCGCCGGTTCGATCCACCCGCACGGCGCGCTTCTCCTGGTGCGGGAGCCGAATTGCGATATCGTCCAGGCCAGCGCCAGCGCGACTTTGCGCGGGCTGTGCGACGAAACCGCGCGCCTCGGTCGCCCGTACGGCCGTGATGTTGGGCTACCTCGTGTGGCACGCCTCGCGCGGCGATAAGGATGCGCGATCTTGTGTCAGGTTGACTTGACAGTTCGGGCGACGGACTGACAACGAACCTTGACGTTTTCGATCTGTCGCCTGATAAATGCCGGGTGCGGTCCGACCTCGCCATCGACCCGGATTCTATCGTCATCCTCGGGCTTGACCCTGATCTTTCCCCACAAATCCGCATCGGACAATCGGCTGTTCGCATCGTTTTGTGTTGCCAGAGGATAACGACTTCGGAGTTTGGCTGGCCCCGGATCGGCGTTCCCGGCTGTCAGTCCGGTAGTGTGTAGGCCTCGCGGAAGCCACGGAACGCGATGGCGATATCGTCGGCGCGTTGCAGCCCGCGCCAGAGCGTTTGGGTGCCCGGCTCACCGTCGGATTTACGGCCGAGGAAGCCGCCGAGGCCGGCGATCATACGGATCATCTCGCGCAACGAAGGCGGCTTCTGAGCCTGCCCCCGGGTACTTGACCCGGGGGGTGACGGCTTGCGCGTCCGGAACACGATGACGGCTTTCCACAGGACGTCCTCGAACACCGTATCGCAGGCAAATCCGGCGTCGCGCGGGCCAGAGGAGCCTGCCTACCGGTTTAACCGGTAGGTGAGATGATGGATCCGCCAGGCCACCACTGCGTCGATGGCGAGACAGGCCACCAGCCGGTCCGCCGTGCCGAGTTGGCGGTCCTCGATCTGGCAGCCGCTTTTGAGGATGCGATGGAACACCTCGATGCCCCAGCGGCATGCATAGCATTGGGTTCGCTCGACGGCGTCCGCCAGGCTGGCGACCGCCTGGCCGCGGTCAGGCCAGAGAGTGGCGCGGTGCTCAGCAACAGCCATTCCAGCGGTTCCTTGACGCCGGGCGGCGGGGCTTCCTCACGGCTCAGCACGACCACCAGCCGGCTTCAGCGTCACTGTATCGAAGCGCACGCTCAGGCTCGCCTGGCGGGCCAGCTCCTTGCCATGCCTGGGCACCGTCAGGTCGATCCTCGGGTCAAGCCCAAGGATTCCCGCTTGTGGCCGCGCCAGCATGCGCGGCCGCAGTTTCAGCACCTCGCCGTCCAGCCGCCGCTCTTTGTGCCTCGCCCGGACCACGGTTTCCAGCCGGCGCTGATGGGCGTCCAGCAGGTATTCGTAAATGTCGGCCTCGCGCGCGACCCGCCAGCGTGACGACGCGGGAGTTGGGGCAGCGCGCGGCGGCGGCGGCGATGGGCTACAGCGCGGTCAGCCATTTTTGGCTTTCCTTGTCTTCGATGGTTTTGCTGGCGCGGTCTTCGCGTTTACCGAACTCGGCGGGATCGCGCGCCCAGGCCGCGATGTCGAGCACGCCGAGCGGCAGGCCGCCGAGGGTGAAGGCCTGCGCGGAGCGCACTGCGATCCCCCGTGGGATCCCCTGTAGGCCATCCACTTTGTTGCTGATGGGCCCAGGACCGGTCATCCCCGGATGGGTCGTGTAATACCAGCGGCCCCTGACCCCGACTCTCCCCTGTACCCCCGATTCCCAAACGGCGCGAAGTACGATTCGCTGCGTCCGACGCGGCGATTCGCCGCTTGGGAGGATCGCATGAGTGCCGCCGTCAAAA
>Ga0182030_10007429_pt1 | contig 22854 bp, 20 predicted proteins | sample 812S3MmetaG_FD_121299 | JGI IMG/M metagenome (GOLD analysis project Ga0182030, IMG submission 121299) | Permafrost microbial communities from Stordalen Mire, Sweden - 812S3M metaG (Illumina Assembly) | ecosystem: Environmental > Terrestrial > Soil > Wetlands > Permafrost | place: Sweden...
CGCGACCGCCGCGACCGCCGCGACCGCCGCGACCGCCGTGGCATCGCGGCCGGCGCGTCCCGCCGTGGCGTTCATCGGCGCGGGCAACTACGCCGGACGCGTGCTGATTCCGGCATTCAAGGCGAGCGGCGCGCGCTTGTTCGCCGTGGTCACCGCCAACGGGATAAACGCCGCGCGCTACGGACGTCAATATGGATTCGAATCGGTTTCGACTGATGTGGACGCGGTGCTGGCCTCGCCCGAGATCGACGTCGTGGTGATTGCCACGCGGCACGATACCCATGCGCAATTCATCGTGCGCGCGCTTGCGGCCGGCAAGCACGTGTTCGTCGAGAAGCCCCTTGCCATCACGCATTCCGAGATCGATGCCGTCGAGGCGGCGTTGCGCGGCTCCCGCGCGGAAAGACCCCGGCTGATGATCGGCTTCAACCGGCGCTTCGCGCCGCTCGCGATGCGGATGAAAGCGCTGCTCGGCGCGGTTCGCGAACCCAAGAGCTTCATCGTCACCGTCAACGCCGGCGCGGCCCCGCCCGGACACTGGACCGTGGAAGCCGGCGGCGGCGGGCGCATCATCGGCGAGGCCTGCCATTTCATCGATCTATTGCGGTTCCTCACGGGATCTCCGATCGCGACCAGCAGCGCGCAGCATACGAGCGGCGGATCGGGCGGGGCCGCGGACCCGTCCGTATGCATTACATTGGGCTTTGCCGATGGGTCGATCGGCACCATTCACTATCTGACCGGCGGGCATGCCTCTTTTCCCAAGGAGCGGATCGAGGCATTCGCGGGAGGGCGCGTACTGCAGCTGGATAATTTTCGGCGGCTGCGCGGATTCGGCTGGCCCGGCTTCAATTCGCACAGGCTCTGGCGGCAGGACAAGGGTCAAACGGCCTGCGTAGCGGCCTTCGTCGAGGCGATCAAGGCGGGACACCCATCTCCCATCGCCGCGGAGGAGATTTTCGAAGTCAGCCGCATGGCGATCTCGGTGAGCGAAGCGGCACACCATTGAGCAGCGTCGCCAATTACTTTCATACGCTGCGATATTTGCGCTCCGGCCAAATCCTGGGGCGGGCCCGGTTCAAGCTTTTTCGGCCGCGCACGGACGAGCGGCCGGCACCCGGGCTGCGCCTTCCGCGGCAGGCTTATGCCGCGCCGATCCGCGCGGCGCAATCCATGCTTGCTCCGGACCGATTTCGGCTTTTGAACTTCGAGGCTGATTGTGCCGGCGAGGCCGATTGGCAAGGCGGTGCCAAAGCGCAATTGTGGCTTTACAATCTTCATTATTTCGACGACCTCAATGCGCAAGGGGCGTCCTCGCGCACCTCCTGGCACAGGGACCTGATCGATCGTTGGATCGACGAGAACCCTCCGGCGCGCGGAATCGGATGGGATCCTTATCCCGCGTCGCGCCGCATCGTGAACTGGATCAAATGGTCGATGGCGGGCAATTCACCGACACCCAAAATGCGGCAGAGCCTGGCGGTTCAAACGCGCTGGCTGAGCCGCCGCATCGAATCGCACCTGCAGGGCAACCACGTCTTCGCGAATGCGAAGGCGCTCGTCCACGCCGGCATGTTCTTCGAGGGCGGCGAAGCGCAACGCTGGCAGCGGCGGGGCTTGCAGTTGATGCGCGCCGAAATCGGCGAGCAGGTTTTGGCCGACGGCGGCCACTCCGAGCGCAGCACCACGTACCACGCAGGGTTCGTCGAGGACCTCCTCGATACGATCGGAATCATGCAGGCCTACGGCGCGGCGGTCGATGACGCCTGGCGCGGAACCGTTTCCCGCATGATGGATTGGCTCGAGGCAATGTCGCATCCCGACGGCGGCATCGCCTTCTTCAATGATGCGGCTTTCGGCGTATCTCCGGAGCCCGCGCAACTGCGCGCCTATGCCGGACGTCTCGGCGTCCGGCTCAACGCGGCGAAGCCGCCGGGAACGGCGGGGATGCGCCGGTTGCCCGCGAGCGGCTACGTCAGCATCGATCTGCCGCCGTTTTTCCTGGTGTGCGATGTCGCCCCGATCGGGCCGGACCATCTGCCCGCGCACGCGCACGCGGACACCCTGAGCTTCGAAATGAGTTTCGAAGGCCGCCGCGTGTTCGTGAACTCGGGCACTTCGGAATATGGTTCGGGCGCCGAACGCCAGCGCCAGCGGGGGACTGCGGCCCACAATACTCTCGTGCTCGACGGAGAAAACTCGAGCGAGGTGTGGGCGGCGTTTCGCGTGGCAAGGCGGTCGCGCGCGCGCCTGCTCGCCGCGTCGTCGGATTCAGCAACGGCGAAGGTTGAGGGTGAGCACGATGGTTACCGGCGGCTGCGCGGAAGAAACATCCACCGACGGAGTTGGAGTCTCGATGAGCGGGAACTCGTGATCGAAGACGCCGTCGAGGGCGGCTTTTCCGACGCTCGATGCTATTTTCACGTGCATCCGGAGATTCGAGTGCGCCGCAGCGGTGAGTCGACGCTGGAATTGGCGGATTCGCGCGGTGCGCTGCTCGATGTCGGCTTCGAAGGCGCCGCCGCCGTGGATGTCGTCGATTCGACCTGGCATCCGGAATTCGGCGCCGCCCTCAAGAATCAATGCATCGTCGCGAGGCTCGAGGGAGCGCGAATGGCGACGCGGATCCGCCGCAGCGGTTCGACATGAAGATCTTGGTGCTCAGTTTCTATTTCCGGCCGGATTTGAGCGCCGGATCGTTTCGCGCGAGTGCGCTGGTCGAAGCCCTTCTCGAGGTCCTGCCCGCCGGATCGTCGATCGACGTCATTACGACGATGCCGAACCGCTACAGCACTTTCAAACAAGATGTTGCCGAGAGGGAGGAGGCGGGCCCGCTCAGAATCCGCCGCATCGCGCTGCCCTCGCACCGCAGCGACTTGCGGGGACAATCCCGGGCATTCCTGCATTTTGCGCGGGGCGCGAGCCGCGAAGCGGCGAAAGTCCGCTACGATATCGTGTTCGCCACTTCATCGCGGCTCATGACCGCGGCGCTCGGCGCGCGGATCGCCCGGCGTGCGCGCGCACGGCTCTATCTCGATATCCGCGACATCTTCGTCGACACCATCGGCGATGTATTCCCGAAGATCGCCGCCGTCCTGCGGCCGCCGCTGTCGGCGTTGGAGGGCTGGACCGTGCGGCGTGCCGATCGCATCAACCTGGTGTCGCGCGGTTTCGAGGGCTATTTTCTGTCGCGCTACCCGGACCGTTCGTACAGCTGGTTCACCAACGGCATCGACGATGAGTTCCTGAACGCGGATTGGACCACAAAAAGAACGGCCGACCCGCAGGGCCGGCCGCTGCTCGCGGTTTATGCCGGCAACATCGGCGAGGGCCAGGGCCTGCATGCCATTCTGCCGCAGCTCGCCCTTGCGCTCGCGGGACGGGTCCACTTCCGCGTGATCGGGGACGGCGGCCGGCGCGAAATGCTGCTCGAAGGGCTGCGGCGGGTGGGAGTGCAGAATGTCGATGTCCTGGCACCGATGCCGCGCCCCGCCTTGCTCGAAGCGTATGCGCAGGCCGATATCTTGTTTCTGCATCTCAACGCCCATGCGGCGTTCGAAAAGGTGCTGCCCTCGAAGATATTCGAATATGCCGCCACGGGGAAGCCGATCTGGGCGGGAGTGGCGGGACATGCGGCGCGATTCATCGCCTCCGAAGTGCCCAACGCCGCCGTATTCGCGCCCTGCAACGTGCCGGACGCGATCGAAAAACTGAATGGCTTGATTTTGGAGGATCAACCACGGCGCGGATTCATCGCGAAATATGCAAGGCGGAACATTGCAAGAGCGATCGCCAATGATATTTTGAGCCTCTCCCAGGCAAAATCGTAATGGCCCTATTGATTCTCATCGCCGGGGTGCTCAGTGATCCCCTCCTGCTGGCATTCGTCATTGCGGCGGCGGGTGCGCTGCTGTTGCGCGGTCCGCGCCGCCGGCTGGGCGGGTGGATCATTGCCGCAGGCGCCTGTCTTGCCTATCTTGCGTCCATCCCGCTGGTCGGCGATGCTCTTCTCGCGCCGTTGGAAAGCCGGTATCCGCAGTTCGCGCCGGACGCGGCCGCCGGCGTGCACGACATCGTGGTGTTGGGCAGCGGCTATGAGCCGCATACGGGTATTCCGGTGACCGGTGCGCTCGATGCCGATGGGATCACGCGCATCGTCGAAGGGGTCCGGCTGGCGCGCATGCGCCCCGATTCGAGGCTGCTGGTGTCCGGCGGAGCGCGGGCGGGGTTCACGCCGGGTGCATTGGGCTACGCGAGACTGGCGAAGGACCTGGGTGTCCAGCCTTCCGGGCTAGTCGTGATGGACCACGCGCTCAATACCGATCAGGAAGCGCAGGACGTCGCCGCGTTGCTCGGGCATTCGCCGTTCATCCTCGTGACCTCCGCGTACCACATGCCGCGCGCCATGCGTCTCATGCAGGGTGCGGGAGCGGATCCGATTCCCGCACCGACGGGCCAGATCGTGCATGCGTCGCGCGGCGGCGAGCAATTCGGCCTCATTCCCGGATCGCGCGGCTTGCGCAGGACGGAACTCGCGCTGCATGAATATCTGGGGCTCGCTGCGGCCGGTTTGCGACTCCACTCGAAGCGACGCTGACACCGGGGAGAGCCGCGTGAGCTTGATCACCAGAATCCTGGAACTCTCGCCCTACATAGAAGTCCTCGCGCGGCGCGTCTACTGGAGCAACCGTTGGTTCATCGCCGGCGCAAAGAAAATGGGATTCATGAGGCCCCGCGCGAGCGCCTCGGCGACGCAGGAGACGTGGCGGAAGATCGAGGCATTTCTCGGCGCCGCGGGCGTTCGCGAAGGCTCCCTGATGATCGTGCATTCCAGCGGAACGGCGCTCATGTCCACGGGCTATTCGCCGGCGCGGCTCGTCGACAATCTGCTCGCCCTGGTCGGTCCGTCGGGAACGCTCGCCATGCCGGCGATTCCAAAATATGCGGACGAGCCTCAGGGGATCGACCGCATACGCGCCGACGTGTCGGATCTGGAACCGGTCTACGATGTACAGAACTCCGTCCCCTGGACCGGAGTGCTGCCGCTGCAATTGATGGGCCATCCGGGGGCGGTCCGCAGCCGCCATCCGCTCAATTCGATGGCGGCGGTGGGGCCGCTGGCGCGGCCGATGATGGAAAACAACATGATGGGGGATCGGCCGCTGCCCTGCGGCGTGCAGTCGTCGTGGAAATTCTGCGCCGACCACGGGGCCGTCATCGTCGCCCTCGGAGTGGACATGGTCCACAGCGCAACCATGATCCATGTTGCCGAGGATTCGTACGAGCACGAATGGCCCATACGGGATTGGTACCGCGAGCGCAAGTTTCGCATCGTCGATCATGGAGCGACCTCCAGGGTCACGGTGCGCGAACGCCACCCGAAGTGGGCCGCTTATTATGCGGAGCGGACCATCGCCCGGGATCTGAAGCGCGCGGGCCTGATGGCGTGCGCGTCCATCGACGGCATCTCCATCGAATTGGTCGCGGCGCAAGATCTTCTGCGGCTGCTGGGCGCGGGCAGAGCGAAAGCCTACCCGTACTTCACCATCCCCCGCAGCCTGAAGAAAATCCGATGAAGCATTTGAGAACGCTTCGAGGCTTTCGGCCTCTGACCTTCGTTCCGGAGGGAATTCTGCTGGCGAAGGGATATGAGCTGTATGCCGCCAATCTGGACTGCACGTCGCTGCGTCCCGTCGGCGCGGTGCCGCACCCTGCGGTTGCCGCCGCCGCCCGCAGATTCAGGACCCTCGAGCGCATATTGCGTCTTGGAGTTCGATTCGGCTGCCGCATCGACGACAACCGCTATTTGCTGGCCGAGGGAAATCGTCTGTGGCTTCTCGAGCTGCCGAGCGGGGAGCTGCGCCTGGATCACATCGTGGAAAACGGCTCCAGGCCTCTTTGCATCAGCCGCATCCGGGATGTGAAGGGCTTTTCCGACTGTGCCTGCTACGGCGAATACTCGGAGAATGTGCCGAAGAATCCGGTCAACCTGTGGGTGCGCAGCAGCGAGGGCGCATGGCGCACCGCCCATACTTTTGCGAAGGGAAAAATCGAACACATTCATGCGGTGATACCCGATGAGAGCCGCGGCGTCGTCTTCATCCTGACCGGCGATTTCGGCGATTCGGCGGGGATATGGGCCGCGCGGCGCGACTTTTCACAGGTGTTCCCCGTTCTCGTCGGCAAGCAGGATTTTCGATGTTGCTGGATGGAGTTCTGCGGCGATCAAATCGTCTACGCGACCGACAGTCCGCTGGAGTTCAACTCGCTCAGGCGGCTGGTCCTGCCGCAATCGAATCTGCAATCGGAGGATGATTGGCGCGGCGCGCGCTCCGAGTCCTGCATGGAGATCAGCGGCAGCTCCATTTACGCCTGCCGGGTGCAAAATCAGGTGATATTCTCAACCACCGTGGAACCCGGACTGCGCACCGGCAAGGCCCTGCATGACTGGTTCGACAGGCGGCCGGGCCCGGGAATCAAGGGCATGTATGCGGACCTGGTGGTGGGCACCGAAGCGCGCGGGTTCGCGCTCGCGGGACGATGGCTCAAGGATCGATGGCCGGGCCGCCTGTGCGAATTTGGATCCATCAGCTTCCCCGTGGGGCCCAATCCGGGCCGATGTCTGTATGCCTATTTCACGGGCGTGGCGGACGGCGACGGAAGCATGGGCGTGTTCGAACTCGAATAGCCGAGAAGCGCGGCCCACATTGTTGGATAATCCTCGTCCATGGATTCCAAGCCGGCGCCGGCATCATCGCGAATACTGATAACGGGAGCCGGCGGTTTCATCGGGCGCACGCTGTTGGCGGCCCCGCTCCGGCACCCGGCACGGGCCGCGGTACGCTCGCAGTCTTCGCCGCAGCTCGGGCCCGATCAGGTGGTCGTCGGGGACATCGACGGGCAAACCGACTGGTCCCGTGCCTTGGCCGGCATCGATTGCGTCGTGCATCTCGCGGCGCACGTGCACGTGATGAATCCCACGCCGAAGGATCGCATCGAGTTCGAGCGCACCAATGTGCTCGGCTCGGAGCGTTTGGCGCGCTCGGCCGCCGAATCCGGCGTCAAGCGATTCGTCTACCTGAGCAGCATCAAGGTGAACGGCGAGCACACCGCGGCGCGGGCATTCCGCGCCGACGACGTGCCGCACCCGCAGGACGATTATGCGCGGTCCAAATTGGAGGCCGAACGCCGCCTCGCCGATATCGGAGCGAGTTCGGACATGGCCGTCGCCGTCGTGCGCCCTCCGCTCGTGTACGGCGCCGGCGTACGCGCGAACTTCCTGCGCCTGCTGTCGCTGGCTCACAGCGGCCTGCCGCTGCCGCTGGCGTCGATTGCCAATGTCCGCAGCATGGTGAGCGTGTGGAATCTCTGCGACCTCATCCGTGCACTGCTGCAGCATGGGCAGCCGATGACCGGCGTGTTCCTGGCCGGCGACGGCGAAGATGTATCCACGGCGGAACTGGTGCGCCGCCTGGCGAAGATCATGAACCGCCGGTCGCGCCTGTTTGCGATGCCCATCGGTGCGCTGCGGATATTGGCGGCGTTGGCCGGGCGGCGGGCAGAACTCAGCCGGCTGTGCGAATCGCTGGCCGTGGATATATCGGACACCTGCACGCGGCTGGCATGGTCGCCCCCATTGTCGCTCGATGCCGGATTGCGGCGAACCGTATCGTGGTATCTGCAGCGTTCGACGGAGCTCGAGGCCGCATGAATCCGCTGAAAATCCACTTGATCGCGGCGGCGCGGCCGAATTTCATGAAGATCGCGCCGCTATACCATGCCCTGTCCGGCGAGCGCTGGTGCCGCGCCATGATCGTGCATACGGGGCAGCACTACGACTACAACATGTCCGCCTCGTTCTTCCGCGATTTGAAGCTGCCGGAACCCGATTTTCATCTGGAAGTGGGCAGCGGTTCCCATGCCGAACAGACGGGCCGCGTGATGATCGAGTATGAAAAGATCGCCGAGTCCGGCCGGCCCGACTGGATCGTCGTGGCGGGCGACGTGAACTCCACGCTGGCCTGCGCATTGGTGGGCGCCAAGCTGTGCATTCCGGTCGTGCATCTGGAGGCGGGTTTGCGGAGCGGCGACCGGAGCATGCCCGAGGAAATCAACCGGCTGGCCACCGATGCGATCGCCGACGTCTTGTGGACGCCGTCCGCCGATGCCGATGCGAATCTGCTGCGCGAGAATGTGCCCGCCGGCAAGATCGACCGCGTCGGCAACTTCATGATCGACTCCTACGAAATGCTGCGCGATTCCATCGCCTCCGCCGGGACGGTGGAGCGGCTGGGGCTTTCGCCGCGCGGCTATGCCGTAATCACCCTGCACCGTCCTTCGAACGTGGACAGCGCCGACTCGCTGTCGGCGCTGATCGGACAGCTGGCCAGGGCGTCCGATTCGCTGCCGCTGGTGTTCGCCGTACATCCCCGCACCCGCAAGCGCCTGATCGAGTTCGGGCTCATGGCGGTACTGGAGAATTGCGCGAACATCCGGCTCACCGAGCCCCTGGGATACATCGAATTCATGAACCTGGTGTCGAACGCCAGACTGGTGGTGACGGATTCCGGCGGCGTCCAGGAGGAAACCACGTATCTCGGGATTCCCTGTCTCACTCTGCGCGATTCCACGGAAAGGCCCATCACGATCGAGGAAGGCTCCAATCGGCTGGTGCGCACGCACGAGTTGATCGATGCATTTTCAGAGGCGATGAGCAGGGGTGTCCGCACCGATCGGCGGCCCGCACTGTGGGACGGAAAAGCAGCCGGGCGTTCCGTGGCCGCCTTGAGGCGGCGGGCAAACCGATCGTGAATTTCGCGGCGACCGTGACTTGCGTCGCCGCGGCGACCTTCCTCGCCGCGTGGGTCACAGCCGGACTGGCGCGGCGCCACGCGCTTCGCCATGCGATTCTGGACATCCCCAACGTGCGCAGCTCCCACTCCACCCCGACTCCGCGCGGCGGCGGGATTGCCATCGTCATCGCATTCAACGGCGCCCTGATATTTCTGCTCTGCACCGAACTGCTCCGGTTCGATGTGGCGCTGGTGCTGATTGGCGGAGGCGGCGCCATTGCGCTCGCGGGTTATTTCGATGACCGCAAAGCGCTGCCCGCCAGCATTCGATTTTGCGTTCACCTCATCGCCGCGGCGCTGGCGGTGATGGCCGTCGGCGGCATTCCGGAGCAGACGCTCCGGGGGCTGGCTCTGCATGGGGCCTGGGCGGGCGGCTTGCTCGCCCTGATGGCGCTGACCTGGTCGACCAATCTGTTCAATTTCATGGATGGCATCGACGGCATCGCAGGCAGCGAGGCGATCTTCGTGGCCGGCGCCGGTGCTTTCCTCAATTCACGCTACGGCGGCGACAGCGGCCTGACTGCGGCCATGCTGGCCTTGGCTGCTGCAACTGCGGGCTTTCTGCTGTGGAATTGGCCGCAGGCGCGGATATTCATGGGCGACGTCGGCAGTGGATTTCTGGGCTTTACCCTGGCCGTCCTCGGTCTCGCCGCGAGCCGGCACAGCGCCGTGCCGATCGAGGTCTGGGCGATATTGAGCGGAGTCTTCCTGACCGATGCGACGGTGACGCTGGTGCGGCGGATTGTGCGCGGCGATCGGTGGTTCGAGGCGCATCGTCTGCATGCCTACCAAAACCTCGCGGGCCGCTGGGGGGCTCACCGTCCGGTAACGCTCCTTGCAATCGCCATCGACGTATTTTGGCTGCTGCCGTGGGCGTGGGCCGCGGCCGCCGACCCGGCGCGCTCGATGCTTTGCGTCGCGGCGGCGCTCTGTCCCCTGGCGGCCGCCGCATTTCTGGCGGGAGCGGGCCGCAAGCCATGAACCCGAACGGCGCGAACGGGTACTCATCTGCATATGGGCGACACAACATCGGCTCGACCGGCCGTCATTCCCGCGCTCGGGAAAGTCGCGGCCGCTCTCAAGGAAGTCACCGAGGTATTGGCGCGTGAAATCGCTGAGCCGACCCGGCACCCCCCGCCGTGGAACGATTTCGAATGGCGCATTGCCCGCGCGGTCACGGCCATGCAAGGGACCGCTTCGATTCTCGATGGCCGACTGCGATGGACGCGGCCGCCCGCATGGAGACGTTTTCTCGAAGAGCAGCGCGATCACATCGGGCGAAGGCACGGGCGCATCGAGCTGTTGCTGGATGCGCTCGATTCGAAAGCGCGCAGCGGCGGGATTTCATTGGTCGCCCTCAAAGGCGCGGCCTTGCACAAAATGGCCATCTACGCGGCCGGCGAGCGGCCCATGGCCGACATCGACCTCCTGGCTCAGGAGTGCGATGCGAATGCGGTCTCGAAGCTGATCGAGGATTGCGGCTTCGAATCGACGCTCGTGACCCGGCGCGACCTTACTTTCGAGCCCCGGCGCGGCGATGATTCGGCGCGCGCCGGGCTTGGTGGGGACGCCGGACTCGCCGAGCCCGGCATGCTCGCCGAGCCCGGCGGACTCGGCGAGCATGCCGACGGTGCGATCAAGATCGAACTTCATACCCGCATCCGTGAACCGCTGCCGTTCAGCGAGATCGATATCACACGGCATGTTTCTCCACGGCCGGCGCGCGCGGGAATCAACGGTTATCCGTCGAATGCCGCTCTGATGCTGCATCTCCTGCTGCACGCCGCGGGGAATATGCGTGCCCACGGCTTGAGGCTCATACAGCTCAACGATATTGCACGGCTGGCCGCCGAGTTCAGACCGGCTGATTGGGAGAAACTGCTTTGCGTCGCGGACGACGATGGCGGCCTTTGGTGGGCCGCGGCGCCTTTGATGATGACGGCGCGCTATTTTCCGGCGGCGATTCCGCGGTTTGCCACCGCCCGCCTGGAATCCGTCTGCCCGCGGTTGCTCCGCAGGATCATCTCCGGCCAGCGTCTGTACGATGTCTCCTGGTCGAATATCAGGGTCTACGCCTTCCCGGGAATCGAGTGGTCGCGCACGCCCAAGGAGGCGTTTCGCTTCATCATGAGCCGTGTGTTGCCCGCGCAAGAGGCTCTTCGGGAACTGCGCGAGTTCGCGTCGCACCAGCCGGGTGTTTCCGCCGTGCCGTGGTACGGCGTTTCGCACGGCACGCGCATTCTGCGTTGGGTTTTCTCCAAGCCGCCCCGCGTACAGTGCATGCTGGCCGTGAGGGCAGCCCTCGATCTGCCGAGCTGACCACCTGAATTGCGCGGCAATAGCTCCGCACCCGTTGCTAGGTTTCACAATTGCTGCGTATATTGCACCGCTATAGCGATGTAATCATGCGTGTCGGAGAGTCAAGTGCAGAAGAAGGCGTTAATCACGGGAATCACAGGCCAGGACGGCGCGTATCTTGCGGAGTTCCTGCTGTCCAAGGGATATGCGGTGCACGGCATCAAGCGCCGCGCTTCTTCGTTCAATACCGACCGCATCGATCACCTGTATCAGGATCCGCACGAAAAGGATGTGCGTCTCAAGCTGCATTACGGCGATCTGACGGATTCGACCAACCTGATCCGGATCATCCAAGAGGTCCAGCCCGACGAAATCTACAATCTGGCCGCCCAGAGCCATGTCGCGGTGTCGTTCGAGACGCCGGAATACACGGCGAATTCCGATGCGGTCGGCACGCTGCGCGTGCTCGAGGCAATACGTATTTTATCGCTGGAGCAGAAAACGCGTTTCTATCAGGCCTCGACATCGGAGATGTTCGGCAAGGTTCAGGAAATTCCGCAGCGGGAGACGACCCCCTTCTATCCCCGTTCGCCCTACGGCGCGGCCAAGGTATATGCCTATTGGATAACGGTGAACTACCGCGAAGCGTACGGGCTCTTCGCCTGCAACGGCATCTTGTTCAACCACGAATCTCCGCTGCGGGGCGAGACCTTCGTTTCGCGCAAGATCACACGGGCGCTGACCCGGATCAAGGTCGGATTGCAGGAGACGCTGCATCTCGGCAACCTGGATTCGCGGCGGGATTGGGGGCATGCACGCGACTATGTCCGGGCGCAATGGCTGATGCTGCAGCAGGACGCACCGGAGGACTTCGTCATCGCCACGGGCAAGCAATTTTCCGTCCGCGACTTCGTCGCGGCTGCGGGGTCGCTGCTCGACATGAAGATCGAATGGCAAGGCGAGGGGGTGGACGAAGTGGGCATCGACGCCGCCACGGGCCGCAAGCTGATTCATGTCGACCCCCGCTATTTCCGGCCGACCGAGGTGGAGACTCTGCTGGGCGACGCCACCAAGGCGCGGCAAAAACTCGGCTGGACGGCGGAGGTGACATTCCCCGAATTGGTGGCGGAAATGGTCGAGGCGGACATGGAATTGGCGAGGCGCGATGCACTGGTCGCCAAAGAAGGCTACAAAGTCTACAGCCACCACGAGTAAGAGCACGTGCAGCCGACTCAAGCCTCACGAATCTATGTAGCCGGCCACCGCGGATTGGTGGGCTCGGCCGTCGTCAGAGCCCTGCGGAAAAAAAACTACGCCAACCTCGTGCTTCGCACGCACGGTGAACTCGATCTCACCGACCAGGCGGCGGTGCGCAAGTTTTTCGACGACGAGCGGCCCGAGGTGGTCATCATGGCGGCCGCCCGGGTGGGCGGCATCCACGCCAACAATTCCCGCCCGGCGCTGTTCATCCGCGAGAACCTCATCATTCAGGACAACGTCATCGATGCAGCGCATCGCCACGGCGTCGCTAAATTCGTCTTTTTGGGGTCCAGCTGCATCTATCCCAAGCTTTGTCCGCAGCCCATCAAGGAGGAATATCTTCTCACGGGGCCTTTGGAACCCACCAATGAGTGGTACGCCATTGCCAAGATCGCGGGTGTGAAGATGTGTCAAGCCTATCGGCGGGAATTCGGCTTCAACGCGATTTCCCTGATGCCGACCAATCTATACGGACCCGGCGACAATTTCGATCTGCAGAACTCGCATGTGCTGCCGGCGCTGATCCGGCGTTTCCATGAAGCCAAGGTCCGCGGCGATGAGAGCGTGACGATTTGGGGAACGGGCACACCGCGCCGCGAATTCCTTCACGTCGACGATCTGGCCGATGCGATATTGTCACTTTTACATTCCTACGATGCCGAACCGATCGTGAACATCGGCTGGGGCGAGGATGTGACCATCCGCGAGCTGGCTGAACTGACCATGTCTGTGATTGGCTACAAGGGCCGCCTGGATTTCGATCCGACCAAGCCGGACGGAACGCCGCGCAAGCTGTTGGACGTTGCGCGCTTGAAAAGTCTCGGCTGGCAGCCGCAAATCCCTCTGCGTTCGGGCATAGAGCACACTTATGCATGGTTCAAGGAACATTCCGCCGAAGCCCGACTCTAGACCTTGAGACTGCAGTCAACGCGCTTTTGCCTGGCGCGTTAAATGCATTAACTCGCTGTAAGCTTGCAAGACCGACGTGACTGGTTAAATAAAATCGGTACACTGTGGACAGGAGATAAAAAAATCCTTGTCACTCGCGAATCTGGACGGCCAGGGTCGCATGCAGGGTGAATGCGTGTCAGGGAGGTTCACATTGGGCACGAAGACCGTGGAAACGACTGGCGACTTTGCGCGGCAAACCGTCGAACTGCCGAGCTGGCTCAAACGCCTCATTGCGATTTGCGCGGATTCGGTCATGATGCCGCTGGCCTTGTGGGCGGCGCTCAGTCTCAAGAGCGGCGCGCCCGACTTCTCGATTGCCGACTGGCCCGCCTACGTGGCCATCGTTGCCGTCAGCACCCCCATTTTCGTAAGATTGGGCCTGTACCGCGCCGTCATCCGTTTCCTCGGGCACAAGGCGGTATTCGCCGTCGCCTTCGCCGTCGTGTTGAGCGGCGTTCTGCTGGGCGTCGCGGGGTTCGTGCTCAAGATACCCGCGCTCTCCTGGAGCGTCGTCACCATTTATTCGTGTCTGGCCTTGCTGTACGTCGCCGGTTCCCGCTTCGTCGTGCGCTATTACCTGCTGACCCATTACATCCAGCCGACCGTGGCCCGGGTCGCGATTTATGGAGCCGGAGACGCCGGCGCGCGCCTCTCCACGGCATTGTCGACCACGCGGGCCTTCGACCCGCTGGTGTTCATCGACGACAAGAAGAGCCTGCACGGGCGGATGGTCAACGGGATAAGGTGTATTCACCGGAGCAATTGCCGCTCTTGATCAAGGACCGGAACATCGACCGCATTCTGCTCGCGCTGCCGTCGTTGACCCGGCGCCGCCGCCGGGAAATCCTCAGCGGACTGGAGCCCTTGGGCGTGCATGTACAGACAGTCCCGGAATTCGAGCAGCTGGTCACCGGCAATGCGACGCTCGGGGACATCCGCGAAGTCGATGTGTGCGACCTTCTGGGCCGCGATTCGGTGCCTCCCAAGGCAGGTCTTTTCGACGCCTGCATCCGCGACCGCGTCGTCATGGTGACCGGAGCGGGCGGCTCGATCGGTTCGGAACTTTGCCGTCAAATCATCGGCTTAGGGCCGAAACGGCTGGTTTTGTTCGAGATGTCCGAGCTCGCTCTCTACAACATCCAGCGGGAGCTGCGCACTTTCGCAAGCCAGCATTCGCTGGCGGTCGACCTGGTCGGGCTGATCGGCAACGCGCACCACAAATATCGCCTGCGCGACATCCTGCAGGCATACCGGGTACAGACCGTTTATCACGCGGCCGCCTACAAGCACGTGCCCATCGTCGAGCAAAACGTGATCGAGGGAATTCACAATAATGTAATCGCCACCTGGTATGCCGCAGAGGCAGCCCATGAGACGGATGTCGATACCTTCGTTCTGGTATCGACCGACAAGGCGGTCAACCCCACCAATGTCATGGGAGCGACGAAACGGTTCGCCGAGATCGTCCTTCAGGGCCTGCATCGGCGCGGCAGCAAGACGCGATTCTGCATGGTGAGATTCGGCAACGTCCTGGCGTCTTCCGGATCCGTCGTGCCCTTGTTCAATGAGCAGATCAAAGCCGGCGGCCCGGTGACCGTGACGCATCCGGAGGTGATCCGCTATTTCATGACGATTCCCGAGGCCGCGCAGCTCGTGATTCAGGCGGGTTCCATGGCCGAAGGCGGCGACGTGTTCGTTCTCGACATGGGCAAACCGGTGCGCATCGGCGACCTGGCGCGCCGCATGATCAATCTCATGGGTTTGACCGTACGCGATGAACAGCACCCGGAAGGAGACATCGAGATTTCCTATACCGGCCTGCGTCCGGCCGAGAAGCTTTACGAAGAATTGTTGATCGGCAACAATGTCACCGGTACCGAGCACCCCATGATCCTGCGCGCCATCGAGCATTCCATGCCGTGGGAACGCGTTCAATCGCTGCTGGAAGAGATTCTGGTCGCCATGAGCCGCTTCGACTGCCACCGCGCGCTGCACCTGCTGGGAGAGGTCGTCGAGGAGTACAAGCCCGCGCCCGAATCCCACGATCTGGTATGGGCGCGCCAAACCGCCATTACTGCCGACGACCGCAAAGTCACCAGTCTCAAGCCGCGGCGCATTGTCAGAAACACCGGTCCCACGGATACTGCCCATCCTTGAGGGCAGCCGCCCGCGGATGAGGTATGGGTGTGTCAAACGGAAGCATATTGGTCACCGGCGGTGCCGGTTATATCGGCAGTCATGTCGTCCGCCAGCTCGGCGAGGCCGGTGAGCGCGTCATCGTCCTGGATAACCTGGGCAGGGGCTTCAGGCAGGCGGTTACGTCGGGTGAACTGGTGGTCGGAGACGTGGGGGACTATGCGCTGGTGTCCCGGCTGCTGGCGGAGCACCAGGTAGACACGGTGATGCACTTCGCCGCTCATACCATCGTGCCCGAGTCGGTGGCGCAGCCGCTCAAGTACTACGGAAACAACACCTGCTGCACCCGCACCCTGCTGCAGGCCTGCGTGGAAAATGGCATCAAGAACTTCGTCTTTTCGTCGACCGCTGCGGTGTACGGCATGCCCGATCAGGGATTCGCGGACGAGGAGACGCCGACGCGCCCCATCAACGCCTACGGCACGTCGAAGCTGATGAGCGAATGGATGCTGCGCGATGTCGCCGCGGTGAACCCGCTGCGTTACGTTGCTTTGAGGTATTTCAACGTCGCCGGATCCGACCCGGGCGGCAGAATCGGTCAGGCCACGCAGGGCGCCACGCTGCTGACCAAGGTGGCGTGCGAAGCCATGGTGGGCAGGCGTCCTCATGTATCGGTCTTCGGCAGCGATTACCCCACTCCGGACGGAACCGGCATGCGCGACTATCTTCACGTCGAGGATCTGGCCGCCGCGCACTTGAATGCCTTGGACTATCTGCGCGGCGACGGCAAGTCCGCGACGTTGAACGTCGGCTACGGGCATGGATACTCGGTGCGCGAAGTACTCAAAATGGTCGAGCGCGTCGGCGGCAAGCCATTGGTCATTCGCGAGGAGGCCAGGCGCGCGGGTGATCCCGCCTATCTGGTCGCGCGGGCCGATCGGATCCGTGCCGAACTCGGCTGGAGGCCGCGCTACGACGACCTCGAATCCATCGTGACCCACTCTCTTGCCTGGGAGCGAAAGCTGCTTCAGGAACCTTGGGCTTGAGCGGCGCCGATGTGGGCGCGCAGCCAGGGTACTAAGATCTCGAAACTGAAGCCGTTGGTGGGATACAGATCGGCGATGAACGCATATGTATCTGCGGCATTCGCACTCAATTCGACGCCGTTAACCGCCAGAAGCGTATAAGTGGCCGCGAACGCCGTGCGCTCGTTGGCGCTGACGAAGGGACGGTATTGAGCCAGGCTCTCCCAAAGCGCGGCCGCTTCTTCGATCACATCGAGATAGCGGCCGGTTTTAGCGCGGTATAAGGCTGCCTCGAGGTGCCCGGGACCCCGCATTCCGGGTCTGCCCCCATAGCGGGCGATCTGATCGGCATGGATGGAGAGCACCTCGGGCAAGGTCAGGAGGTCGGTCATTTCGCGAGCTTCCGATATAGTTCGGCGAATTTTTGATGAGTGGCGCCGTAGGCGTTCATCACATGCGCTCGCGGCCGGGTGTTTCTGCGCTTCTCGATCAGGTCGACCAGGGCCTCATCGACCAGCGCCTGAAGCTGCCGTCCCTCGCTCTGCGCAATCGCGCGCACCTCGGCGAGGATGGGCGAGGACACCTGAGTTGCGAATTTTTCCTTGGGTGCGGACATGGGACTCCCAGTGATAATCCAGGCATCATGATAAATCATGATTCATCAAGATGTGTCGCGAAGTCCTCGCCAGGCTTTACTTGATCTGCCAAAACCGCTAGTCTTTCGCGTACTTTTCCCAGTTAAATCAGAATATTACGAATGAAAATTACCATCTTCGGCTCGGGCTACGTGGGCCTCGTGACGGGAGCCTGCCTGGCGGATGTCGGCAACCACGTCGTGTGCGTCGATGTCGATGAGGCCAAGACGGCAATGCTCAACCGCGGCGAGATCCCGATTCACGAGCCCGGTCTCGCCGCCGTCGTCGAGCGCACTTTCAAGGCAGGACGCCTGCGTTTCACCACGAGCGCCAAAGAGGGCGTGCAGCACGGGTTGTTCCAATTGATTGCCGTCGGCACTCCGCCCGATGAGGACGGTTCGGCGGACTTGCGGTATGTACTGGCGGTTGCGCGCGCAATCGGCGAGCACATGACCGAATACCGGGTGGTGATGACCAAGTCCACGGTTCCCGTCGGCACCGCCGACAAGGTTCGTCAGGCGGTGGCCGGCTCTCTGCAGGCGCGAGGAGCCAGCATTGAATTCGACACGGTTTCCAACCCCGAATTCCTCAAGGAAGGAGCGGCCATCGCCGACTTCATGCGGCCCGACCGGGTGGTCATCGGCACCGATTCCGACCGCGCCGCCGAATTGCTGCGGTCCTTGTACGAACCCTTCACGCACAACCGCGACCGCATGATCGTGATGGACGTGCGCTCGGCCGAGCTCACCAAGTACGCGGCCAATGCCATGCTCGCGACGAAGATCAGCTTCATGAACGAGCTGGCCAATCTGGCGGAACATTTCGGCGCCGACATCGAGGATGTACGGCTCGGCATCGGCTCGGATCCGCGCATCGGCTATGCCTTCATCTATCCGGGCGTGGGATACGGCGGCTCGTGCTTTCCCAAGGACGTGCAGGCGCTGAAGCGGTCGGCGGACGAAGTGGGCTACGAGGCCAGCATTCTCACGGCGGTCGAGAGCGTCAACAACCGCCAGAAGCACGTTCTTTTCGACAAGATCAAGGGGCATTTCGGCGACGTGCGCGGCAAGACCATCGCCCTGTGGGGATTGGCTTTCAAGCCCAATACCGACGACATGCGCGAGGCGGCGAGCCGCGTGCTGATGGAATCTTTGTGGGCGGCCGGGGCGAAAGTCCGCGCCTACGATCCCGTTGCGATGCCCGAATGCGAGAGAATCTACGGGAAGCGCGCCGATCTCATTTTGTGCAAGAACAATTTCGAGGTTCTCGAGGGCGCGGACGCACTCGCCATCGTGACCGAATGGCGTGAATTCCGCAGTCCGGATTTCGATTCGATCAAGAGCGCATTGCGCACCGCGACCATATTCGACGGGCGAAATCTCTACGATCCGGCGCGGATGGCCCGCGCCGGCTTCAGCTATTACGCGATCGGCCGCGGCAAACGCTCAGCGGTCAAACACTCATCGGCGGCGAAGCCGTGACGCTGCTGATTCCGGTGATCCTATCCGGCGGCGCCGGTACGCGGCTGTGGCCGCTGTCGCGCGAAATGTATCCCAAGCAACTGCTGGCGCTCACCGGCAAGCAGACCATGCTGCAGGATACGGCGGTGCGCCTCGCGGGAATTGCGGGTGCGGCGGCGCCCATCGTGGTGTGCAACGAAGCGCATCGCTTCACGGTGGCCGAGCAGATCCGGGCGCTCGGGCTCACGGCTTCCGCGATTCTCCTCGAACCCATGGGGCGCAACACGGCGCCCGCGGTCGCGCTCGCCGCGCTCAAGGCGCAGCAGATCGATCCCGAATCCACGATCGTCGTGGCGCCCGCCGACCATGTGATTCGCGATGCGCGCGGCTTCCAAGCCGCGGCCGAGGCCGCGGTCGAATTGGCGCGCCATGGCAAGCTCATCACCTTCGGCATCGTGGCGCACGCGCCGGAAACCGGCTACGGCTACATCCGCCGCGGCGAGGGCGATGGTCCCGCGTATCCGGTGGCCCAGTTCATCGAGAAGCCGCCGCTCGACGTGGCGGCGCAGTTCGTCGCGACGGGCGACTATTACTGGAACAGCGGCATGTTCGTGTTCAAGGCCGGACGCTATCTGGCCGAGCTCGGCACCTTTGCCCCCGACATTCTCGACGCGGCCCGGGCGGCGTTTCACGCGGCCAAGACCGATCTGGATTTCGTGCGGATCGACAAGGCGGAATTCGCGAAATGCCGCAGCGAATCCATCGATTACGCGGTGATGGAGAAGACGCGCGACGCGATGGTGCTGCCCCTGGATGCGGGCTGGAGCGATGTCGGATCCTGGTCCTCCCTGTTCGACGCCCTGCCCGCCGACGAGGAGGGCAATGTGCTCCAGGGCGACGTCATGGTGCACGATACGCACGATTGCTACGTGCATTCGACCAGCCGCCTGGTCGCGGCCGTCGGAATGGACGATCACATCATCGTCGAAACCAAGGATGCCATTCTGGTCGCCCCCAAGGACCGGGTGCAGGACGTCAAGGACCTCGTCGCCATGATCAAGAAATCCGGACGCAGCGAATCTTCGCTGCATCGGGAAGTCTTCCGGCCCTGGGGCAGCTACGACAGCATCGACAACGGCGAGCGCTTCCAGGTCAAGCGCCTTTCGGTGAAGACGGGCGGCGTGCTGTCGCTGCAGATGCACCACCATCGGGCCGAGCATTGGATCGTGGTGCAGGGCACGGCGCGGATCACCTGCAACGACAGGACATTTCTGCTGTCGGAGAACGAGTCCACGTACATTCCGATCGGCGCCACGCACCGCATCGAGAACCCGGGAAAGATGCCGCTGCACATCGTCGAAGTGCAGTCGGGGTCTTACCTTGGGGAGGACGATATAGTGCGCTTCGAGGACAACTACGGCAGGCAAGGGACCACGACTTGAAATCGATCACCTGCTTCAAGGCATACGATTTGCGCGGGCGCATCCCGGGCGAACTGAACGACGATGTGGCTTACAGAGTGGCGCGCGGCTATGCCCAGTTCCTCAGGCCGAAACGCGTCGTCGTCGGCCGCGACATTCGATTGTCGAGCGCGGGGCTTGCGGACGCCGTGTGCCGCGGCCTGACGGACAGCGGCGTCGATGTGTACGACATCGGCGTCTGCGGCACCGAAGGGGTGTACTTCGCGACCTTCGACGGAGGCTACGACGGCGGCATCATGATCACCGCGAGCCACAACCCACCCGACTACAACGGCATGAAATTCGTGCGCGAGCAGTCGAAACCCATCAGCGGCGACAACGGCCTGCAGATCATCCGCGGATTCGCCGAGCAGGGCGAATTCCCCGCGGCTGCGCGGACGGGCGAGCGCCGCCGGATCGACACGATGCAAGCCTACGTGTCGCATCTGCTTTCCTATGTCGATCTTTCGAAGCTCAAGCCGCTGAAAATCGTGGTCAACGCCGGCAACGGCGGCGCCGGCCTCATCATCGACCAGCTCGAGCCGCACCTGCCGTTTACGTTTTTCAAGCTGCATCACGAACCCGACGGGAATTTTCCGAACGGCATACCGAATCCCATGATCGAGGAGAACCGCGCGCCCACGGCGCAGGCCATCGTGCGGCACGGTGCCGATTTCGGCATTGCCTGGGACGGGGACTTCGACCGCTGCTTTTTCTTCGACGAGCGCGGCGGATTCATCGAGGGTTACTACATCGTCGGCCTGCTGGCCTCCGTGCTGCTGCGGGGACGGGCCGGTGCGAGGGTCGTTCACGATCCGCGCCTCACCTGGAACACGGTGGAAGTCGTCAAGGAGAGCGGCGGCGTGTCGGTGCTCTCCAAGTCCGGCCACGCGTTCATCAAGGAGCGCATGCGCGAGGTGGACGGCGTCTACGGCGGCGAAATGAGCGCGCATCATTATTTCCAGCGCTTCGCCTATTGCGACAGCGGCATGATTCCCTGGCTCATCGTCGCGCAGATCCTGTGCGAATCCGGCGTGCCGCTGTCCCGGCTGGTCGGAGAGCGCATCGGCCTGTTTCCGGTGAGCGGAGAGCTCAATTACCGGGTGCCCGATGCCAAGGCCACCATCGCCGCGTTCGAGGCGCAGTATGCGCCGCAGGCCATCGTCCTGGACCGCACCGACGGCGTGTCGTTCGAGTTCGCCGATTGGCGTTTCAACTTGCGCAGTTCCAACACCGAACCGTTGATCCGGCTCAATGTCGAAGCGCGCGGCTCGGTGCAGCTGATGCGGGCCAAGACCGATGAACTGCTGGCCAAGCTGAAAACCCAGGGCGCAGTCGCCGCAGACCACTGATCCGCCGCCGATGTCCGCCACTCCCAAGCTCAGCGTCGTCATTCCCGTCTACAACGAAGAGGCGGTCCTGCCCACCCTGTTTGCGCGCCTTTACCCGACGCTCGACGCGCTCGGCATCCCCTACGAAATCGTGTTCGTGAACGATGGCAGCAAGGACCGCTCGGTTGCGCTGCTGCGCCAGCAGTTCGGGGTGCGCCCGGAGTGCACCCGGGTGGTGCTGTTTCATGCAAACTTCGGCCAGCATTCGGCCGTGATGGCGGGTTTGGCGTACGCGCGCGGCGAGTACGTGGTGACCTTGGACGCCGACCTCCAGAACCCTCCGGAGGAGATCGGCAAGCTGGTCGGAATGCTCGATCAGGGCTACGACTATGTCGGCACGATCCGCCAGCAGCGCCAGGATTCGCTGTGGCGCCGATGGTTTTCCAAACGCATCAACAAGCTCCGGGAGCGGATCACGCCGGTGCGCATCACCGACCAGGGCTGCATGATGCGCGGCTATGCGCGCTCGGTGGTCACGGCCCTCAATCAAACCCGCGAGGTGAACACTTTCATTCCCGCGCTGGCCTCGCTGTACGCCATGAGGCCGATCGAAGTTCCCATCGCGCACGAAGAGCGCTTCGCGGGAAAATCGAAGTATTCGATGTACAGCTTGATCCGCCTGAATTTCGATTTGATCACGGGCTTCTCCGTCGTGCCCCTACAGTTGTTTTCCATGGTGGGTATGGTGGTATCGTTTTTTTCCGCCTTGCTGGTGCTGTATTTATTCGTGCATCGCCTCATCTTCGGGCCGGAAGCGGAAGGTTTGTTCACTCTGTTCGGCATTATGTTTTTCTTGGTTGGCGTGGCGCTGTTCGGCATCGGCTTGTTGGGCGAATACGTCGGCCGCATCTATGCCCAGGTGCGCGAGCGTCCGCGATACATCGTGGAGGCGGTCCTGGAGGACGGCGACGCCGCATCCGCGCAGATCGGTCCCGCGGCGGCATCGGCCCCGGCCATCGAGTTGCCCGACCGCAGCCGGGTTTCACCCCAGTGACCCGCGCCGTGGTGTTTGCCTACAGCGAAGTCGGAGTTCGCTGTGTCCGGGAGCTATTGGCGCAGGGAGTGGAGATTCCGCTGCTGTTCACCCATGACGACGATCCCGCCGAATCCGCGTGGTTCGGCAGCGTGCGGCGGCTGGCGGAGTCGCATGGAATCCGGGTGGAGTCTCCCGACAGCCCGAACACGCCGGATTGGATTGCCGCCGGCAGGCAGGCAAGTCCCGATTTCCTGTTCTCATTCTATTACCGCCACATGCTGGACAAGGAGTGGCTTGCCGTTCCACGCCGCGGCGCCCTCAATATGCATGGCTCGCTGCTGCCCAAGTACCGCGGCAGGGCGCCCGTGCATTGGGCCATCATCAACGGCGAGCCGGTCACGGGCGCCAGC
>Ga0182030_10007431_pt1 | contig 22853 bp, 18 predicted proteins | sample 812S3MmetaG_FD_121299 | JGI IMG/M metagenome (GOLD analysis project Ga0182030, IMG submission 121299) | Permafrost microbial communities from Stordalen Mire, Sweden - 812S3M metaG (Illumina Assembly) | ecosystem: Environmental > Terrestrial > Soil > Wetlands > Permafrost | place: Sweden...
AAAACCGGCCCACAATTCGTTTTACCACCGAAGCCCCGGGCAACAACTGTGCGTTTGACCGCACAGACGGGGCAGCGCTCGTGCCCGGGGGGCGTTTCCCCCTTTCGCGCCCCGCCCGGCGCGGGTAGATTGGCCGGGATGGCCGACATTTCCGAGCATCTGCGGAAAAAGCTGGGCACCCTGCCCCACAAGCCGGGGATTTACCTCATGCGCGACCGCCTGGGGACGGTCATCTATGTCGGCAAGGCCCGTGACCTGCGCAAGCGCGTCAGCCACTACTTCCAGCCGTCCCGCCGGATGGGCTGGGACCCGAAGTTCCGGGCGCTGACGGAGGCGATCCATGATCTTGACTACCACACGGTCCGGAGCGAGCCCGAGGCGCTGCTGCTCGAGGGGAAGCTCATCAAGGAGTTCCACCCGCGCTACAACGTCAGCTTCCGGGACGACAAGCAGTTCCTGCTGCTCAAGGTGAACCTCCAGGACCCCATCCCGCGCTTCACCCTCACGCGGCTCCGGCAGGACGATGGGGCGCGGTATTTCGGACCGTTTCCGAGTAGTAGCGCGCTCCGCTCGACCCTGGCGCTGGTCCGGCGGCAATACCACCTGCGCGGCTGCCGGCCCCTCACGCCCGGTGAGGCCGATTACAAACACTGCCTCTACGCCCATCTCCAATATTGCACCGCCCCCTGCATCGGAAACGTGACGCGCGATCAGTACGTGGATCAGGTCAAGGCCGCGGCGGACTTCCTGGCCGGCCAATGCGCGGAGATGGAGACCCACTTGGAGGCGGAGATGCGCAAAGCCTCGGCGGGGCAGGAATACGAGCGGGCGGCCGAAATCCGGGATCTGCTCACCGACATCCGACGGACCACCGAAAAGGTCAACCGGTTCGAGCGCGTCCCCTACAGCCTGCCGGTCGCGTTGGACACCGTCCGGGACTTGGCCGAACTGGGCGAGGTGCTGAAGCTGGCCGGCCCGCCGGCCCGGATCGAGGGCTTCGACATCTCGAACATCAGCGGCACCTTCAAAGTGGCCTCGCTGGTGAGCTTCCGGGATGGGCGGCCAGACCGGTCCAACTACCGCAAATTCAAGATCAAGGGCGTTGAGGGTCAGGACGACTTCGCCTCCATCGCCGAGGCAGTCCGGCGGCGATATTCCCGGCTCTTGAAGGAAGGGGCCGGGGAAACGCCCGCCCAGGCGCCGGCAGGGGATGCGCCCGCCAGCCCCCCCGAAACGGGGAAAGCAGCGAAGGCGAGGGCGGAGCTGCCGAACCTTATCGTTATTGATGGGGGCAGGGGGCAGTTGAATGCCGCCTGCGCTGAGCTGGAGAGGCTTGGGTTGGCGAAAATCCCGATCCTCGGCCTCGCGAAGGAGTTCGAGGAAATTCACCTGCCGGGGCAGACGGAGCCGTTGCGGCTGCCGCACGAGCGGGGGGCGCTGAAACTGCTCCAGCGGGTCAGGGATGAATCCCACCGGCTGGCGAACACTTACAACGCCACGCTCCGGCTGCGGAAAATCTCGGAGAGCCTGTTGGATGAATTCCCGGGCATTGGCCAGCAACGGAAGGCCGCGTTGTTGAAGAAGTTCGGATCGGTTCAGCGTTTGCGTCTGGCGACGGTGGAGCAGATTGCCGAGGTGCCTGGGTTCGGGGGCAAGGCCGCGGCGGAACTGGCGGCGTTTTTGGAGGCGCGGGAACAGCCAAAGGAAGCCGGGCGCCAATAGCCAGGCGAAGCGCAGGCGTGGGGCGGGCATCCTGCCTGCCTCCCGCCACGGCTGCCGGCCGTGGCTCTGGGAGACTGGTAGCTCCAAGAGAAGGCAGGCAGGATGCCCGCCCCACAGTAAAATCAGAATTGCTGCGGCGGAGGAAGGATGGCTTGCCAGGCGCGGCGCGGCGGGTTTAGTCTGCGGCCATGAAGCCGGCCCCGACCCAGATGGCAGCATGCGCGAACCGCTTCCCGCCACCGGCCGCTTCCTTCCCCTACCCCACCCGATGAAAACAGCCCTCCGCTCCAGCCGCCGACAGTTCCTCCGCCGCACCGCCGCCGCCACCCTCTTCTGCGGCGTCGCCCCCGATTTCATCCCCGCCCGGCTCCTCGGAGCGGACGCCCCGAGCAACAAGATCACTTCCGGGTTCATCGGCGTCGGAGACCACGGCACCGGTTGGAACCTCGCCTACTACCTCCGCAACACCACCGCAAAGGTGCTGGCCGTCTGTGATGTGGACCAGAACCACCTGCTCCGCGCCAAGGAAACGGTCAATGACAAGTACAAGAACGAGGATTGCGCGGCGACCGGCGATTTTCGCGAAATCCTCGCCCGCAAAGACATCGACACGGTGATGATCTCCACGCCCGACCACTGGCACACGATCATCAGCCTGCTGGCGATCCAGGCGGGGAAGGATGTGCAGTGCGAAAAGCCGACGCTGACCATCGGCGAGGGGAAGATCCTGATCAACGCGGTGCGCAAGCACCAGAAGGTGTTCCAGACCAGCACCGAGGACCGGGGCTGCCCCGAATACCACCGCATGGCCGAGTTGGTACGGAACGGGCGGATCGGCAAGCTCCAGCGCATCGAGGTGATCCTGCCGAAGCAACCGGACGGCCCCGGCGACGCCACCCCCCAGCCGGTACCCAAGGTGCTTGATTACGAAATGTGGCTCGGCCCCGCCCCCTTCGCCCCCTACAACCGGGACCGGGTGCATTTCAACTTCCGATGGATCCGCGATTATTCGGGCGGAATCATCTGCGACTGGGGCGCCCACCTGTTCGACACCGCTCAATGGGCCAACGACACCGAGCGGAGCGGCCCGGTGGAAATCGACGGCAAGGGCACCTTCTGGTCGGGCGGCCTTTACAACACGGTCAAGGATTATGACGTCACGTACCGCTACGAGAACGGGGTGGTGATGACCTGCAAACCGGGCAACCCGAGCATCAAGTTCATCGGCACCGAGGGCTGGGTGGGGAACAACGGCTGGCGCGCCCCGGTGGAGGCCAGTTCGCCGAAGATCCTGGAATCCAAGATCGGCCCCGAGGAAATCCACCTCTACACGAACCCGGCGTTGGAACATGACGACTTCCTCAAATGCGTGAAGAGCCGGAAGGACCCGTATTTCCCGGTCGATATCGGCCACCGCGTGAGCAGCGTCTGCCATCTGGCGAACATCTCGCTGCTGCTGGGCCGGAAGCTGCGCTGGGACCCCCGCGCTGAGCAGTTCGTGAACGACGCGGAGGCCAACGCGCTGATGGACCGCAAGCGCCGGGATCCCTGGCAACTGCCCGAAGTATGAGCCCCCGCCGCGGCCTGCTCACGCTCGCCTGCCTGTGGCTCACCGCTTCCGCGCGCGGCGCCGAAACCACGGCACCGTCATGGGACATGGACCGGCTCGGCAAGGCCCCGGAGTGGAGCTATTGGGAACGCCCCAAGATGGAGGGTGTGCGCGCGGTTTCCTTTGCGGGCCTCCCCTTCCGCGGCAAGCCGACCCGGGTTTTCGCCTGGCTGGGCGTGCCGGCGGTGAAGGAGGGCGGGAAGGTTCCGGCGATGGTCCTGATCCACGGCGGCGGCGGGACGGCCTTCGAGGAATGGGTGCGCCTCTGGGTGGGGCGTGGCTACGCCGCCATCGCCATGGACAACTGCGGCCAGGTGCCGATCGGAAACTACGGCCACTGGGTCCACGACCCCGAGAGCGGTCCGCCCGGCTGGGGTGGTTTCGATCAGATGGAGCAGCCACGCGAGGATCATTGGACTTACCACGCGGTGGCCGACGCCATCCTCGCCCACTCCCTCATCCGCTCGCTGCCGCAGGTCGACCCGGAGCGCACCGGCGTCACCGGCATTTCGTGGGGTGCCTATCTCACCTGCATCGTCGGCTCGGTCGACCGGCGGTTCAAGTTCGCCGCCCCGGTGTATGGGTGCGGCTTTTATCGCGACACCATTTTTGCGGGGGAACTCGACAAACTCAGTCCCCCGGCGCTGGCGCGCTGGGTCGATTGGTGGGATCCCTCGGCCTACCTGCCGAGGGCGGAAATCCCCTTCCTCTGGGTCACCGGCAGCAACGACTTTGCTTACACGCTGCGGGCATTGCAGGAATCGTACGCCCTCCCGCGGGGCAGCCGCACCCTCTGCGTCCGGCTGCGCATGCCGCATGCGCACGGCGGCGCGGGGGAAAACCCCGAGGAGATCCGCGTGTTGGCGGACCACTTGTTGAAGGGAGGGGACCCGTTGGCGGCCATCACCGCCCAAGGGGCCGAGGGCGAGACCGCCTGGGTGGAATTCAAGTCGAAGGTGCCGGTGGTCCGGGCGGAGCTGAACTACACGAAAGACGCGGGTCGGTGGCAGGATCGGAAATGGGAATCCCTGCCCGCGACGCGGCTGGCGGAGCGGTTCTCGGCGCGCCTCCCGGCGGGGACGCGGGCGTATTACTTCAACCTCGTGGACCAGCGCGATTGCGTCGTGAGCAGCGAGCACCGGGAGTGGGGGCCGTAGGGAGTGCGGCCTCCGCCGCGATCCCCGGCGGGAAGCGGAGGTTTTGACTGGCTGAACCACGTCCCCTGGGGCAACCTCCCCCGGATGACACCCTACGCGTTGGCGATCTTCCTGGGGGCCTTCCTCCTGTTCCAGGTTCAGCCGCTGATCGCCCGGTACATCCTGCCCTGGTTTGGCGGGGGCGCGGGTGTCTGGACGGTCTGCATGCTGTTCTTCCAGGTTTTCCTGGTGGGAGGCTACGCGTACGCGTTTTTCGTCTCCCGGCGGCTCAGGCCCCGCGAGCAGGTGCTGGTGCACCTGGGGCTGCTCGGCATGGCGCTGGCGCTGCTGCCGATCATCCCCCCCGCCTCGGCCAAGCCGGCGGCAGACCAGGCGCCCGTGGCGAGCATTCTGTGGGTGCTCGCGCGCAGCCTGGGTCTGCCCTACCTCATCCTGTCGGCCACCGGGCCGCTGCTCCAGCAGTGGTTCAGCCGGTCCCATCCGGGCCGCTCGCCCTACCGGCTTTACGCCCTCTCGAACCTCGGCTCACTCCTCGCCCTGCTGAGTTACCCGGTCTGGTTTGAGCCGCACCTCACCCGCGCCAGCCAGGCGGGCGTCTGGGGTTGGGGGTTGGGGCTCTTCACGGTCGCCTGCGCCGTGTGCGGCTGGTCCATGTGGAAACCCGCCGCCGGGACGGCACCGGAGGCTGCCGCCGGGACGGAAGCGCCCGCATCCACACCGCCAGGCGAAACCGGGCAGACCGGCCGGGACTGGCCGCTCTGGCTCCTGCTGCCCGGCTGCGCCTCCCTGGTGCTGGTGGCCGGCACCAACAAGATCTCCCAGGAGATCGTCGCCATCCCCCTGCTCTGGGTGCTGCCGCTCTCGCTTTACCTGATCAGTTTCATCATCACCTTCGACAGTCCGCGCTGGTACCGGCGGGGCTGGTTCGCGCTGGCCTTGGTGGGCGCCCTCGCGGCGGTTTGCTGGGCGCTGCCGAAGGACACGCCGTTCGGGTTCAAGAAGATGATCGCGATCTACTGCGCCGGGATCTTCGCCTGCGCCCTGGTCTGTCATGGCGAACTCTACCGGCTCCGGCCCCCGCCGCAGCATCTCACGACGTTCTATCTGCTCATCGCCATCGGCGGGGCAGCAGGCTCGGCATTCGTCGCCCTCGTGGCGCCGCTCTGGTTCACCGGTTACGGGGAGCTGCCGTGGGGTCTGCTCCTCTGCGCCGTGCTCTTCGCCCTCTGCTGGGGGCGTAGCCTCTCAGCCCGCGGCCGCACGGTGGTTTGGGCGGGGGTTGCCTTGGCGGCGGCCGGCTTGTTCCTGCCCTCCGCACTCTCACCCGCCCCCTCGGTCCGACAGTTGCGCAATTTCTACGGGGTGCTCCGCGTCACCGAGGACGCGAAGGATGACCCCGCGGTCCATCATTTCGCACTCTACCACGGCGCCACGCTCCACGGAGCCCAGTTCACCCACCCGGTGGGGGCGACATTCCCCACCGTGTACTACACCGCGAAGAGCGGGGTCGGCCTGGCGGTCTTCGCCCTGCCGAAGACGGACCGCCGCCTCGGGCTGGTGGGGATGGGAGTCGGGACGCTCGCCGCGTACTGCCGCACGAACGACCACGTGACCTTTTACGAAATCAACCCCCAAGTGCCGCAGATCGCCGACCAGTACTTCACCTACGTGAAAAATGCCAAGGGCCGGGTGGACGTGAAACTCGGCGACGCCCGGCTGGTGCTCGAGCGGGAGCCGCCGCAAAACTTCGATCTGCTGGTGCTCGACGCCTTCAACGGCGATGGCGTGCCCGTGCACCTCCTGACCCGCGAGGCCTTCCAGATTTACCAGCGGCATCTCAAGCCAAACGGCGTCATTGCCGTCCATATTTCAAACAACTTTCTCGACCTCGAGCCAGTGTTGCGCAACGCCGCCCTCGACGGTGGCTACGAAGCCGTTCTGGTGGAGTCCAACGTCAACCACGCCGAGCCTTGGTGGGTCCTGCCCGCGCGCTGGGTACTCATGACCAAGGACGGCAGTTTCCTTCGCACCCCGACGATCCAAGCCGCCTCGCGCCCCCTGCGCGCCCCCGCCAAGCCGCTGCCGGTCTGGACCGACGATTACACCAGCCTTTATTCGATCCTGCTCTGAGGGGGGCGCTTTCCCGCTGGCACGCTGGCCAAGGCGGCTCTATATTGCACAGCCCGGCCAAGCGATGGCCGGAAAACCGTGCCAACTGACAAACTAGAACAATTGCGGGCCGTGCTCCGGTCCTACGGGTCGTGCGTGGTCGCCTACTCGGGCGGCGTCGATTCAGCCTTCCTGGCCTGCGTCGCCCACGAGACACTCGGCGCGCAGGCGCTGGCGGCCATCGCGGACTCTCCCAGCCTCCCGCGGCGCGAGCTGGCCTCCGCCCTCGAACTGGCGGAGCAGTTCCATTTCCCGGTGCGGGTCATCCGCACCAAGGAGTTCGACAATCCAAGCTACCTCGCCAACCCGAACAACCGCTGCTATTTCTGCAAGCACGAGCTGTTCACCCACCTCGCTCCGCTGGCGCGTGAGGGCGGTTTTGCGGTCATCGCTTATGGTGAAAATGCCAGCGACGCGGGCGACCACCGCCCCGGGGCGCAGGCGGCCGCGGAGTTTCAGGTCCGCGCCCCGCTCAAGGAGGCCGGACTCACGAAAGCCGACATTCGCGAATGCTCCGCCCGGCTGGGTCTGCCCACCGCGGAGAAGCCGCAAATGGCCTGCCTAAGCTCGCGCATTCCGTATGGCGAGGCGGTCACCCCGGCGAAGCTCTCGATGATTGAGCGGGCGGAGGATTTGCTGCGGGACCTCGGGTTTTACGATGTCCGGGTCCGGCACCACGAGATGGCCGTTTCGGTGCCTCCCCCCGCCCCGGCTGCCGGACTCCCGCCGGCTCTGCGGTCCCCCGTCCCACCGGCTACCGCCGCCCATCTGGCCCGGATCGAGGTGGGGGTGGCCGAACTGCCCCGGTTTCTCGCGGACGGGGCCCCCGCCCGCGTGGCCGCCGCCCTCCGGCAGATCGGCTATGCGCACGTCACGCTGGACCTCGCCGGCTACCGGCGCGGCAGCGTGAACGAACCGGTGCCGGTCCGGTCCTGAAGCCTCGACGGTCGGGGGGCAAATCCCCGCCCTCCCCGGCAGGCTGGCGTCGCGCCAACAAGCCGGGGGATTCCGACCGATTGCCCATTGTCAAACCGGGGCTCGGGGCGGACAATAAGTGTGACGGTTGGTCAGTAAACCTGGCGACCGGTGCCTTGGGAGGATTCCGGCGCGGGGGCGAGGTGGCCCGATTGGGCGGCACCCCGCCCGGTGCGCCGGCCCGCGGGGTGCCGGCGGCCCTGAAACCTATGAAAACGTGCGCCTACTGCGAAGCAGCGAATGACGAACACGCCCTCGCCTGCTCCAACTGCGGACTTGAACTCGATCCAGCCCCGACGGCCCCGCCGCCTGCGGAGGGGACCGACGATCACTGGGTGGTGCTGAGCTCCTATCCCGGCACCCTGGAGGCGAGCATCGTGGCGGGGCGGATCAGGGCGGCCGGAATCGAGGTTCTCATGCCCGAGGAACTCGGCCCCAGCCCCTACTCCACCCTGCCGTTCGGAGAGGTCACTCTGCGCGTAATGGAGAAGGACCTCGAGGCGGCGCGGACCGTGTTGGCAACGGAAGCGGCACCCGTGCCTAATCCGTGATCAATCCATCACCGCGCGGTCCTCGTCGGGGCCTTGCGCGGGGTGCAACCCGAACTGGACGAGTTTCGCCTTCATCGTGACGCGGGAGACCCCCAGCCAGCGGGCCGCCTTGGCTTGGTTTCCCTGTGCGAGCTCGATGGCCCGGGCGAAGATGGCGCGCTCCGCGGCGTCCAGCAACCGCGCGTGCGCGTCCGCCAGTTCCCCGCGTTGCGCCGCCGCCAGCAATTCTTCCACCAAGGCGGCGAGGCCCGCGGCCGGCGCGTTGGCGGGCCCGGTCTGGCCGAGGGCCGCGCGCACATGGTCGGCATTGATGGTGTAGCTCTGGGCGAGCAACAAGGCCTTGCGCACCACGTTCTCCAGCTCGCGAACGTTGCCCGCCCATTGCTGCGTCTGGAGCAGATCCAGCGCCTGCGGGTGGATGGACGGCGCGAGGTTCCCCAGTTCCGGCCCGTAGCGGTGCAGGAAGTAATGCACCAGATCGGGGATGTCCTCCCGGCGTTGGCGCAGCGGCGGCAAATGGACCACCACGACACTCAGCCGGTAAAAGAGGTCCTCGCGGAACGCCTTCTCCCGGATGGCCTCCTCGAGATCGCGGTTCGTGGCGGCCACCACGCGCACATCCACCTTGATGGTCTCCCGCCCGCCGAGCCGCTGGAGCGACCGCTCCTGCAGGACACGCATCAGCTTCACCTGGGTTCCCAAGCTCATGTCCCCGATCTCGTCCAGGAAGATCGTCCCGCGGTCCGCCTGCTCGAACCGCCCGATCCGGCGCTCGACCGCGCCGGTAAACGCGCCCTTTTCGTGGCCAAACAGCTCGCTCTCGAGCAGGGTTTCGGGGATGGCGGCGCAGTTGATGGCGATGAAGGGCGCGTGGGCGCGGTCGCTGTACTGGTAGATCGCCCGCGCGATGAGTTCCTTGCCGGTGCCTGTCTCGCCGCGGATCAGCACGTTCACCGGTTTCGTGGCCACCCGGCCGATCTCCTTGTAGATCGCCTGCATCGCCGGGCTCCGCCCGACCAGCGCGTCCCGCCCGCCCTCCTCCCCGCCCAGCCCCACCGGCTCGGACATGAGCCGGTTGCTGTCGGCGGCCTTGCGGATCAGCGCCAGGAAGTCCGGAATCTCGAACGGCTTCAGCAGGTAGTCGTAAGCCCCGAACTTGGTCGCCTCGATGGCGGTCTTGGTCGTGCCGAAGGCGGTGATCAGGATGATGGGCAGGCGGGGCCGCACTTCGTGCAAGCGCCGGACCATCTCCAGGCCGTCCAGTCCGGGGAGGCGGAGATCGGTCACCACCACATTGAAGGGCTCCGCCGCGGCCCGCGCCAGGCCGTCGTCCCCGCGACTTTCCACCTCGACCACGAAACCCTCCTCGGCGAGGACGCCCCGGAGCGTCTCCTGCACGCCGGGGTCATCCTCGATCAACAGAATGCGGGTGGCGGGACTCATGACTCGACGAGGGGAAACACCACTCCGAACACCGACCCGTGGTTGAGCCGGGTCTGGTATTGCAGCACGCCGCCGTTCATCTCGACGAGGCGCGAGGCCACCGACAACCCGAGCCCGGAACCACCGGCCTTGGTGGTGAAGAACGGGTCGAAGAGGCGTTTCTCGACCTCCGGCGGTATCCCCGTGCCGGTGTCCGCCACCTCCAGCACGACCACCGCAGTCTCCTTCTCACGAAGCCACCGGCGGTCAGTCCGGGCACGCAGGGCCACCCGCCCGTCCCGCCCGATGCTGTCCGCAGCGTTCTGCACCAGGTTGATCAACACCTGCTGGACCTGCGCCGGGTCGGCGCGCAGGCGCGCGGGGGCGGGCTCCTCGCAAACCAACTGGATGCCGCTGGCGGCGAGGGGCGCCCGCATCAACTCCGCCACCCGCCGGAGCGCCTGCTCCGCCGGGAACACCACCGGATCAGGATCCGACGGGCGGGCGAACTGCAGGAACCCGGTCACAATCCGATCGAGGCGCGAGATCTCGCGCTCCACCACTTCGGCGTCCTTGCGCGCAGGCGAGTCCGCGGGAAGCTTCTTTTGCTGCGAGAACAGGGTGGTCTTGATCGCAGTGAGAGGGTTCCGGATTTCGTGGGCCACGCCGGCGGCGAGGACGCCGAGGGAGGCGAGCTTTTCATTTCGCTCGGCCAGCGCCTGGCTGGCCACCAGTTTGATCTGCAAGGGCGAGATCAAATCCCGGTAGATCACCACCACAAGCACCGCCCCGAGCGCGAACAGGACGCCCACCAGCCCCAGGACCGACAACCGCAGCCGCTTGAGGGTCTCGCTCGCCGAGCCGAGCATCCCATTCCGGGAGTCGAAGTGCGCCCGGCCGAGGGCCAGCCCCAGATCCTGAAGACGCCGCGAGGCGCTGGAGAAGCCGTTGAATTCCTCGAGCGAGACGCTGGTCTCGTGGGCCGTGTCCATGCGCGTCCGAAGTTCCTCGGCGCTGCGGCGGTAGGCTTTGTAGGCCTCGGTCATCTCTGCGAGGATCCGGGTCTCCTCGGGCGTGGTCAGCACCAGCCGCTGCCGGCCGATCCAGGTCCGGAGCTCCTCGCTGGCGCGCAGAAACTCGCTCCAGGCCGGTGCCTCATGGGTGGTGGCATACCGGCGGACGTGGTCGTTGGCGGACCGCGCCGTGGCCCGGAAATGGTCCACGATTTGGAAACTCGCCATATCGACCTCCCCGAGCCGCGCACGGGTCGCGCCTGCCCGGCGCTCCGAGTCGAGGGTCAGGGCGACGATGAGAGCGCCGATCAGCGCAACGCCCAATCCCAGCAGGATGAGCCGTCGCCGGACACCGAAGATTTCGAGAATGGTCTGCATGCCGAATCGGCCCGGTCCGGCGCCAGAACGCCGGACCGCACGGCATGAATAACCACAAGGCAGCCCCCCCCGTCAAGCGCGGCGCGCCCGCGGCTTCGCCTTTGACCCCGCCGCCACCCCGGAGGTAAGCTGCCCGCATGATTACGGCTGAGACGCTGCGGACCGTGCCCGCGACGGACCCGACGGAGATTTACCGCCACCGCGACGGTCTGTACGCCGCGGATTTGCTGACCGCGGCGGGGTGCCACCTCGGTTTTTTCGACTGGCTCCGCGACCATCCGGCGGACGCGGCCACGATCGCCCGGGAGCTCGGGGTGCAGGCCCGGCCGCTCGACGTGCTCCTGACGCTGCTGACCGCCATGAACCTGATCGAGCAGGAAGGCGGCATCCACCGCCTGACGCGCCTGGGACGCGAGCATTGGTGCAGTGACTCTCCGTGGTGCGTCGCCGCCTACTTTGCTTCGGTGAAGGACCGGCCCGTCTGCCGTGACATGGTCGAGGTGCTCCGCAGCGGCCGGCCGGCCAACTGGGCCAGCCTGCGCGACGAAAAGGAATGGGCGAAGGCGATGGAGTCCCCCGATTTCGCCAACCGGTTCACGGCCGCGATGGATTGCCGGGGGGTCTTTCTCGCCCCCGCCATGGCCGCAGTGATCCCGGGCGCGGGGCGCCGGCATCTCCTCGACATCGCCGGCGGCTCGGGCATCTACGCCTGCGCCATGACCGCCCGGCACGAGGGCCTGCGCGCCACCGTCCTGGAACGCCCGCCGGTCGACGGGCTGGCCGCGCGGTTGATCTCGGAGCGCGGCTTCGCCGGACGGGTGGGGATCGCCACCGGCGACATTTTCCGGGACCCCTTCCCGGCCGGCGCCGACCTGCACCTGTTCTCGAACGTCCTGCACGACTGGGACACGACCCAGGTGGCGGAATTGCTCGCGAAATCCTTCGCGACGCTCGAGCCGGGGGGGCTGGTCCTCATCCACGACGCCCACATCAACGCCGCCAAGACCGGACCGCTGCCCGTGGCGGCCTACTCGGCACTGCTGATGACCATCACCGAGGGAAAATGCTATTCGGAAAAGGAACTCGCCGACCTGCTCGAAGCCGCGGGGTTCCGCGAACCACGGTTGCAGCCGACCGCCGCGGACCGCAGCGTCATCGTCGCGCGCAAGCTGTGACGCGCGCCCGCCCCGGCGGCCGGGGTCACTTCACGTCGAAGTTGCTCGCCACCACCGGCTCGCCGTCGGTCTTCAACGTGACGATATAAGTCCCCGGCTTGAGCCCGGGCGGAATGAAGCAGTGCGTGGTCCCAGCTCGCATGAACTCGGTGGCGGACCAGACCGCCTTCCCGCTGATGGCCTCCTCGAGCCAGACCATGCCGGGCTGGTCCTTCCAGTCGCCATGTTTGGGCAGGTGGACCACGATGGCGGGCTGGTCATCGAGCAGGATCTCCTTGAGCCGCGGCGCCTTGGGCTCGTGCATTTGCGCGGCGCGAGTGGCATAGAGGTCAACGGTGCCGCAGCCGGCGAGCAACGCGGTCGCCGCGGCCATGGGCAGGAGTCGCACGAAAAGGTTTTTCATATTCTCTCAAGCTGGCGGCCGCGCCGCGGCCTCCGGGGGACACCCCGCGGCTCGACGGTTCCCGCCAGTTCACTGCATACTACCCCTCCGCTCGCGGAAGACAAGCCGGGTCCACGCCCACCCGACGGGGTGCCGCGCTGGAAACCCGCGCCGGGCCCATTCCGCGGGGTTCTGGCACCGCGCCGGGGGGTTCGGTTCCCACTTCCTGTTCCGGGGGCATCGCCACACTCAACCCTTGTCTTCACCCACATCCGTGGCATCGGCGAATAACCTCTACTCATCGCATAACATCTTTATACCAGGCGGTTTGCGCAACCGTTCGAGCGTCGCTACGCGACGCGCAGCGTGCTGGGGCGTTCAACCGTGGACCGAGGTCCGCGGCTACCTCCGGATCACCGCTACGCGGTGGACCGGGCTCGGACCGCCGCAAAAGCGGCGGATCGTTCGCCGGTGGCGGCGGTGTGCCATGCTGCCATCGCGTAGCGATGATCGACGGTAGCCGTGGACCTCGGTCCACGGTGGCGCGCGCATTACGCAGGCGCGTCGCGTAGCGACGCTTGAATCGCAGCACAAGTGGTTGTCCGGTAGCAGCTTATATCATGAGACCGGGTTAAACCTCCACCGGTAAACACCCAGAATCCAACGCCGAACCGGCGCTTCGCTTAATCAATCGTTAGCCTGCTTCCACATTTATGAAATCACACATGAGACAGTTGCTTATAATCGGGGCCGGCATGTTTCTGCTGGCCGGTTGCTGCACCACACGCCACGTCACAAGGTGGGAGTATAAAGTGCTGGCCAAAATCACCGGCAGTGGGCCAGACTGGCAGAAGATTCAAGAGGCGAAAGAAGAAGCATTGATGAATGACCTGGGCCAGGAGGGCTGGATATTCGTCAGCAAGTCAGACCCATGCTTGTATTTCAAGCGCCCCGTGAAATGAGGCACCGCAGCCTGACATAATATGGTATCAGCAATCCATAACTGGTCGCAGCTGAAAAGACTTGGAACATCCGTTCTGGTGGCTGCGGTGCTGTCATTGTTGAGCTTCGGCACTTTATGGCTGGAGTATGGCTTGCTGAACTTCGGCGACAGCGATTTGCCACCTTATCGGCTGGACACGCTCTCTCAGAAGGCGGTCTGGTTTGCATTCACGATTGGCGCTGGGCTGGGCTGGCTATTCACCGTCGCTTATGTTATTGCGATGTTATTTCGTGGTTTCAGGCGACGCATGGCCTGACCAACCGGCCGCAGCAAACCCCGCGCCTTTGTCTTTCTTGTCGGACGGAGTTCCCTTGCGCGGGGTCGCTGAGGTGGACCGCTCGGCGAGGTAGTGGCCATGAGCACCTATTTTGTCTTTGAATGTTGGTTTGAGTCCGTGACCTCAGTCCTCTTCGGGCTGCTCGGGATCTGGGGCTGTTCTTACGCCTACGGATTTTCGGGGGACAGAATGTTCGGCAAGCTCCAGTGGAATCCTGGGTTTCGAAAGGCACTCCGGTGGCTCGCCCCACTCTTGGTCGTGCTTTCAGCAGCGACGATTCTACTGGAGGCCCGCGAGCCGGAAACAGCATCCCCATCTCCGAGCGGGGCGCCCGGACTGGCCCTGCCGCTTACTCCTCCGTCCTCTTCAGCACAGCCTCAGCGGCAGGCCGGTCAGCCGCAACGTTCACCATGAAAAAACGCCCTCGCATGGACGATTACGCCGAGCACGTGGAGCACCCGCGATACGGTAAAGCGCCCCGCTTCACGGGCCTCGATCCTGACCCGAATTCCTTCGCGGTTCGTCTGCACTGGAACACCCGTTATTCGACTGAAACCCAGCTCCGACAGATGGAGCGATTGCTGGGCCGGCGCCCCACGTTTCCTGATGACGGCACCCGGATGGTTCCAGGCACTGCGGTCGCCGCCGACCTTTCCCGGCAGGTGCCCGCGACGATGCCGGTCACCCACTACTATGACCTGGACAAGCTTTGCTGCGATTGCGGACGCAGGTTCATCTTCTTTGCGGAGGAGCAGAAGCACTGGTACGAGGAGTTGGGCTTTTCGCTCGAGGCCGATGCCGTTCGCTGCCCGCGATGCCGGAAGCGCCTCCAACAGGTTGCCCGGCTGCGCCGTCGCTATGAGCACTTGTCGCGCGCAACCGCCCGCACCACCGAGCAGACCTTCGAGATGGCCGATTGCTGCTTGAGGTTGATTGAGGAGGCCGTCTTCCTCCCCCGCCAGACAGAGCGGGTGCGGATGCTCCTGAACCGTATTCCAGAGGACCGGCGGGCGGACAAGCGGTGCTTGGATCTGAGGGCTCGCGTCCTTGCGGTGGAGGCGAAAGGCGAGTAAGACGCCGGACCAGATGGCGGGCAGGCCACTGCCGCGCGTAGCGGCGTTTGTGAAAACGCCGCTGATCTTTTGGCCCCAAGGGCTTCCGGACGATTCATGCCTCCGACATTTGGCCAACACCGGATCACCTCCCCAAAACGCCCTGTTGCCCTCGGACCTCGCTGTTGGCAGGAATAATGCGGCGCTTTTACAAGTCGCCGCTACGATATACGGCGTAGCGGCGTTTGTGAAAACGCCGCTGATCTCTTGGCCCCAAGGGCTTCCGGACGACTCGTGACGCGGACATTTAGCCGGCGCCCGATCACCTCCCCAAAGCGCCCTTCTGCCCCCGGACCTCTCGCATAAAGGGAATAATGCGGCGCTTTTACAAGACGCCGCTACGCAGTCGGGGGAGGGGTCAGCCCGCGGGCAATTCCCACCCGGGGCGGCATTCGCGGGCCACCCAACGGTCCAAATCCGGCCGGTTCCGGCAGCGCCGGTTGACGGGATCCCACTCAAGGCGTTCCCCCGGTCCCGCCTTAATTGCCAGGTGGCCGAGCAGCAGGAATTCGGTGATGCCGGCCGCATAGCCAAAATCGGCGCAGGTCGGTTCGCCCGCCTTGCAGCAGGCGAGGAAGTGGTCAAAGTGGCTTCCCTGGACCCGCGGCAGGCGGGTCGGCGGGGCGGGAAACGCGCGATGGGCCGCGTCGGGCCAGAGCCGGGGCCGCCGGCCGTAGCATCCGGTGTGCATTACCCCTTTCGTGCCAAGGTAGAGCGTGCCGCCGTCGAACCCCTCGTGGAAATCCCAATCGCCCCGCTCCTGCACCTCCGCCAGCCGGGGCGGGTAATTCGGCAGCGTAATCGCTCCCCGCCGGGCGCCCGGGTCCGTTCCGCCGGCCGGTTTGGCCCCGTCATACCAATACGCCTGGAACGCCGGCCGCCCTCCCCGGGCGGGCACGCTCCACCGGATGACGCTGGATTGCGGGTATTTCTCCCCGCTGCCACCCACCGTGCCCAGGCACTCGATCGTCGCCGGGTGGCCCGCCTCCAACGCCCAAAAGACACCGTCGAGGTTGTGGCAGCCCCAGTCCCCCAAACCACCGGTGCCGAAATCCCAATAGTAGCGCCAGTACAGGGGATGGAGCCCGTCGTGGTAGTCCCGTCGCGGGGCGGGGCCCAGCCATTCGTCCCAGTGCAAGCCCGGGGGAGGCGTCTTGGACGCGGGCCGCCCACCGGCCCCGCCGTTGACGAAGCCGCTCCAGCTATGGGTTTCGATCACGTCCCCCATGGCGCCCGCGTCCAGGTACTCCCGGAGCCTTCGGTAACCCTCCTCGCAGTGGCCCTGGTTGCCCATCATGGTGGTAACCTCGCGGGCGGAAGCGGCGCGGGCGAGGGCCCGGGCCTGACTGATGTCGTGGCACAACGGCTTCTCGCAGAAGACGTGCTTGCCGTGCAGCAAGGCCCGCATCGCCGAGGGGGCGTGGTGATGATCCGGCGTGGCCACAAAGACCGCGTCGATCTCGCGGTGCATCTCGTCGAACATGGTCCGGTAGTCGAAGAAGGTCCGCGGCTTCGCTCCCTGGGCGGCGGCCTTGGCGGCGGCGGCGGCCAACCGCCCCGCGTCCACATCCACCAGCGCCACCAAGCGTTCGCCGAGGGCGGCCGCGAGACTGGCCTCCCCCCGGCCCCCGCAGCCGATCACCGCCGTGGCGAGTTGGCGCCCCGGCGCGGGTGTCTCCACGATGGCGGCCGGGCCGGGCCACGGCGTCAGCGCCACCGCTCCGGCTCCGCGCGCCACGGTGCCGAGCCACCACCTCCGGCTGGATCGCTTGGTCATGCCCCGGTTTACCACAGGCCACCGCGGGCCGCCAAGCGGCATCCCTCCGTCCTCAGCAGTTCTCATCATGAGGTATGGCTGGCATCCTGCCGTAGCGCAGATTTCCCAACGAGTTCCCGGCGGGCGCGGCGGAATTTGTTCGAGCGCCTGGGATACGACGGACGCCTGCCGACTTGGAAGTCGGCGCTACGGGGGCGGCGACGCACCCAGCACTTCCGCGGCCCACCCCACGTTTGTCCGGTCCAAAATGAAAACTGCCGCCCCTTTCCGTTTGCCCCGCACCCGGGGTTGCAGTTAATTACCCCTGGTGGCAAAACCCTTCAAATCACAGTGGGAATTCGGCGAGCTTTTTCCCCGGGAGCCGGCGCGCAAGACGCTCACGGTCACCGAGCTCACCGGCCAGATCAAGCGCCTGCTGGAGGGCCAGATCGGCCGGACCTGGGTGGGTGGCGAGATCACGAACCTGCGGGCGCAGAGTTCGGGCCACCTGTATTTCACACTCAAGGACCCGGGGGCGCAGATCAGTTGCGTCCTCTTCCGGGGCGAGTCGAAAATCGACCGCTCGCTGCTCCAGGACGGACGGAAGGTGCTGCTCGGCGGCGAGGTGACGGTTTACGAGCCGCGGGGGCAGTATCAGTTGCGGGTGACGGCGGTGGAACTCGAGGGCATCGGGGCCCTCCAGGCGGCCTTCGAGAAGCTCAAGCAGAAGCTCGAGGCCGAGGGTCTGTTCGCGCCCGGGCGCAAGCGGCCGCTGCCGCGCTTCCCCCGCCGCATCGGGCTGGTCACCTCGCCCACGGGCGCGGCGATCCGCGACGTGCTGAACGTGATCCAGCGGCGCAACCCCTCGCTCGAGATCATCCTGGCACCGTGCCGCGTCCAGGGTGACGGTGCGGCGGAGGAGATCGCCCGGGCCATCCGGCGGCTCAACGAGTTTTCCAGCGCCCGCGCCCCGCTGGATGCGATCCTCATCACCCGGGGCGGCGGCAGCCTGGAGGATCTGTGGGCGTTCAACGAGGAGGCGGTGGCCCGCGCGGTTTTCGACTCGGCCATTCCGGTGGTCTCCGCGGTCGGGCACGAGATCGATTTCAGCATCAGCGATTTCGTCGCCGATGTCCGGGCGGCCACGCCGAGTGTGGCGGCGGAGATCCTCACGGAGGGCGTGTTCGGCAGCGCCCCGTTCCTCGCCCGCGCCCGCGAACGGCTGCGCCTGCTCGCGGACCGCGCGCGGGAAGCGAAGCAGGACGACCTCGAAGGCGTCGTGGAGCGGATGGCGCGGGTGCATCCCCGACGGCGGGTCGAGGAGAACCTCCAGCGGCTCGACGACGCGCGGTTTGCCCTGGAGCGGCGGACAGCGCAGGTCCTGCGCGATCGGCGGCTGGCGTGGGACACCCTCGCGGGCCGGCTCGCGCGCGTCCGCCCGGCGCTCGTCCTGGCCCGGCGCCGCGAGCAGCTCGACCAAACCGCGGCCCGCCTGCGCGAGCGGGCGCGCCACCACCTTCGCGAGGCGCGGAACCGCTGGCAGGCGCTGGACGCGCGGCTCCGTCTGCTGGGGCCGGGACAGGTGCTGGCGCGCGGCTATTCCATCACCCTCGACGCCGAAACCGGCGCGGTGGTGCGCCGGGCGGACGCCGTGGCCCCCGGGCGCCGCCTGCGCACCCGGCTGCAGTCGGGCGAAATCACGAGCGTCTCGGAGGCGCCACCGGGTTCCAACCGGAAGACCGGTTTATAATGGCGGGCGCGCGCCTCCCCCGTTAGGGTGGTGAGCAGGCGGGCCGGATCGGTTTGCTGACCAACTCCCGGCCTGCCCTCTTATGCTGAAACGTGTCGCCCCTGCCCTGTCCCTGGTTGCCGCCTGCTGGATCGTCTTCCTGGTGAACGCCCTCTGCTTTCACAGCGGCCTCAACCAATTCGGCATCATCCCCCGGCACGTGCAGGGGCTCATCGGCATTCTCTGGTCGCCGTTCCTCCACGGCTCGCTGGCCCACCTGCTCGCCAACACATTCCCGCTGCTCCTCTTCGGCTGCATCCTCTGCCTCCGCAGCCGGACGGAATTCAGCGTCGTGACCGCCGGCGGCATCCTGCTCGGGGGCCTGCTCACTTGGGCCATCGCCCGCCCCGCATGTCATATCGGAGCCAGCGGCCTGGTGTTTTGTTACTTCGGTTATCTCGCGTCGCTGGCGCTGTTCCGCCGTACAATCGGCACCTTCCTGCTTTCGGTGATCGTGCTGATTGGGTTCTGGGGCATGCTCCGCGGCCTGGTGCCGACCTCCGCCGCCATCTCGTGGGAAGGCCACGTGGCGGGCTTGGTGGCGGGCATCGTCCTCGCCAAATCAGCCGGGGCGGCTGGCGGGCGCAAGGCCGCCTGAGAGGGCTGGTTACCTGCCCTGCGCGGCGGCCAGAGCCTTGGCCACCGCCGGGCCGTCCGCCAACGCCTCCGCCGGCCGGGGATGTTCCGCGTTAAAGACTTCGATCGTCTTCTCCTCGAGGGTGGTGTTGGACTCGTCAAACTGCCCGTCCGCCTTGAGCACCTTGTCCAGTTTCAGCCCGAGGTGCTGCGCCATGAACCGGTACATGCCGGCCCGCTTCGAAGGACCGTAGTCGTGCACCTCGCCAGCCAGATGAATGCTCTGCACCCGGTCTCGCGCCCCATAGGCCGCGTAAACGGACTGCATGTAGGGATACTCGACCTTCGGCGTGTTCTTGGTCCAGTCGGCGCCGTCGGAAATCACGAGCTGCGGTTTTGGGGCGAAGAGCGAGGCGATCTCGACGTTGTCGGTGTCGTGGCGATCCGAATGGTGGATCGGCAGGCCGCTTTCACAGTTGCATCCACCGAAGAAATGGGCCGACACCTGCACCACCGGCACGCTCACCGCCACGCGGGGATCGAGCGCGCCGAGGAGGAAGGTCTGCGTCCCGCCGCCGGACTCGCCGGTGCAACCGATCTTCGCGCCGTCCACCTCGGGGAGCGATTGGAGGAAATCGAGCGCCCGCATGCTGTCCCAGATCTGGAGCGTGAGCACCTGCTTGTCCGAGTGCAGGACCTGGGTCGATTCGCCAAACCCGACCATGTCGTAGGCGAACACCACCGCCCCCATCCGGGCCAGCACGGCGCAACGGGTCTGCGTGTATGGCAGCAGCCGCCCGCGCTGGTAGTGCCCATGGGGGCAGAGAACGCCGGGGAACGGCCCCGAACCGGCCGCCGGGCGGTAAAGGTTGCCGGTGACGTAGAAGCCCGGCAGGCTCTCGAAAGCGACGTTCTCGATGATATAGCCCGGACGCTCCTGCCGCCCCCGGATGATCGGCCGGAGCGGATTGCGCGCGGGCAGCGGGTCGAGGTGCGCCTCGCGCAAAATGCCGGCGCGGATGTTCCGCCCGCGGGCCTCCCACTCCTCGCGCGTGTGCCAGGTCTTGGCGAACCCGGCCAGTTGCTCAAGCCCCTGCGCCTCGGTCAGGCGGGGCTCGTTGTAGGGCAGCGTGGCGGCACCGGCCGCGAGCGCGGACGCCAGGAGGATGGCCAGGCCGGGCGCGACAACAGCCCGCGGCGAACGGTGGGTTTTCATGCGCCGCAATCTAGCCCATGCCCTCCGCGTGTGACAACTCCGTTTCGGGGGAGGCCAGCAGTTCTCATTTTGAGGCGGGGCGGGCATCCTGCCGTGCCGCCGGTTTCCAAACGAGTTCCCAACGCGCGGGCCGGACTGTGTTCGAGCGCCTCAGGTACGACGGACGCCTGCCGACTTGGAAGTCGGCGACACAGCAGGCTGGGACGCCTGCGCTACGTGCGGGAGCGGGCGGGAGTAGCGCAGATTTCCAAATCTGCTGTGTCGCAGGTTTCCTAACCTGCAGGCCGTGCGAAGTCCCGCCACGCCCGGCACCGACACGGCCCGCCCGGCCTCAGGAGGCTCCAGTTTGGGGCTTGCCGCCTTTCCGGGGAAGCGCACCCAAAGCAACTCCCACCGCCCACCCCGTGGCCTACTTCTTCGGCAGCGCCCGCGTCGCCCCGCCCGAGATCCCCCCATCCACCAACAGCGTCTGGGCCGTCACATAGGCGCTGGCCTCAGACGCGAGGAAAACCACGGCACCGTCCAGATCAGTAGGCTGGCCCGGGCGTTTCAGCGGGATGCGGTCGCACAGGTAATCGACCCACTCGCGATTCTCATACATCACGGCGTTTTGGGCCGTCTTGAACCAGCCCGGGGCCAGACAGTTCACCGTGATGCCGTGGACGCCCCAGTCGTCGGCCAGGCTCATGGTGAGTTGCTTCACCCCGCCGCGGCTCGCCCCGTACGGCCCCAGCCCGGCGTAACCGGCGACGCAGGTCACCGACCCGATGTTGATAATGCGCCCGTAGTGGCGCGGGATCATCCGGCGCGCCACGGCCTGCGCCACGAAAAAGGTGCCGCGCAGGTTCGTGTCGAGGATGGTGTTCCAATCATCCCAGGAGACATCGAGGGCCGGCTTGCGGATGTTGCACCCCGCGTTGTTCACCAGGATGTCGATCCGCCCGAGCCCGCGCTCCGCCTCCTCCGCCATGCGCTGGATGCTGCCATGGTCGCGGACGTCGAGCGCCAGCGGCAGGACGCGGCGGCCCAAGGCTTCGATTTCCTTGCGGAAGGGATCGAGGGTGGACGGGTCCCTGCTGGTGATGACCAGGTCCGCCCCCGCGCGCGCGAGCGCCCGCCCGAGGTACTGCCCGAGACCGCGGCTGGTGCCGGTGACGATGGCCACGCGGCCGGTGAGATCAAAGATCGAGGGTTCCATAAGGCTCGAAGATCAGGGGTTCAGGACCACTTTCAGCAGGCCCGGTTCCTTGCGGTAGAGGCGGTCAAACCAGGCCGCCCCCTCGGCGAGCGGGGCGGTGGCGCTGAGCAGCGGCCGCGGGTCGATTTCCCCGCGCGCCATCCGCGCCAGGCAGTCGGCGTTTTCGCCGGTCGAGGCGCACGAGCCAAACAGGGAAAGCTCGCGCGTCACCACCACTTGGAGCGGCAGCTCGACTTTGGGGGCGACGTTTCCCACCAGCGTGACCGCCCCGCCCTTGCGGACCGAGCGGATGGCGAGGTCAACCGTCGGTCCAACCCCCACCGCCTCGAAGGCTTGGTCCACGCCCGCGCCGCCCGTCAGTTGCAGAATCGCATCGAGAGCGCCGCCCCCTGCCGAACTGACGGTGTCGGTGGCACCGAAGCGCGCCGCCATCGCGAGTTTTTCCGCAGCGACGTCCACCGCGATGATGCGCGTGAAACCGGACGCACGCGCCGCCTGGATCACCGCCAGCCCGATCATCCCGCACCCCACCACCACTGCGGTTTCGTGCGGCAGCGCGGCGCCACGCGACACGGCGTGGAAGGCGATGGTGAACGGCTCGACCAGCGCCGCGTGCTCGAACGGCACGTTCTCGGGAAGCCGGTAAAGGATCCGGCCGGGCACGGCGACCAGCTCCGCGAACGCGCCGGGCTGGCGGTATTCCTCACACGAGACCCCGAGCACCCGCCGGGCGTTGCACAAGTTCACCAAGCCACGGCGGCAATACTCGCATTCTCCGCAATAAATCGTGGAATCGAAGGTTACGCGGTCCCCCGGCTTCCAGTCGCCCGCCTTGGGGCCGGCCTGGGTGATCACCCCCGCCGCCTCGTGGCCCATGATGATGGGCGGCCGTCGGCGGCCGGTGGAACCATCCATGCCGTGGACATCGCTACCGCAGATGCCGCAGGCCTTGACCGCGATCAAGACCTCATCCGGGCGGCAGGCAGGTTCTGCCACCTCCTCCAGAACCAGCTTGCCGTACTCTTTCAACACCAGTGCTTTCATAGTTTTTCGACGGGAGGGAGATTCAAGGGGGAAACCGGGGCAATTTCAACCGCCAAATTCACCCGGTGGGAATTGGATAAGAACTCATGCAAAACCAAAAATCGGCTTCGAGGCGTTATTCTAACATCTTGAAATTACGCTCGGCTCCAAAAGCGGCGGAATGCGCCGCACTCCAAGCGCTTCGCGACGCCGGACGCGTGTCCCTCCCTCGCGAAGCGCTTGATAGGGGTAGGGATGGCGCTTGCGCGCCACCCCTCCCTCCGAACCGGACGGGCGGATTTCCCGCATCCGGCTCTCCAGTCAGTGGGGTCTCAGGTGAGGCTATCCAT
>Ga0182030_10007433_pt1 | contig 22847 bp, 21 predicted proteins | sample 812S3MmetaG_FD_121299 | JGI IMG/M metagenome (GOLD analysis project Ga0182030, IMG submission 121299) | Permafrost microbial communities from Stordalen Mire, Sweden - 812S3M metaG (Illumina Assembly) | ecosystem: Environmental > Terrestrial > Soil > Wetlands > Permafrost | place: Sweden...
GCCTGGTGCTCGACCGGTTGAAGATCCGGCATCTGTTCGACGCCGTGGTCACGAGTGAGATGGTGAAAAACCAGAAACCCGCGCCGGACATTTTTCTCGAAGCGGCGCGCCGGATTGGTGTGGAACCAAAATTCTGCCGTGCTTACGAAGATACCGATCTCGGCATGACTGCGATTCGCTCCGCCGGCATGGAAGCGGTGGATGTGCGGGAGCTGATTAAAGCGAAGATGGAGAATGGAAGATAGAAGTATGGTGCCCGACCGCTATCTTCGACGCCGCACTATTCGTTTCACCCTTGCCCCAGCTTCTTTGATTTCTCAGTCGCGGCACGGACGGCGCTCATCACGACGCCGCGCAACTGGCCTTTTTCCAGCTCGTGCAGACCTTCAATCGTCGTGCCGCCGGGACTGGTGACCTGGTCCTTGAGGTCGCCGGGATGCTGGCCGGTTTTCAAAACCATTTTGGCCGCTCCCAAAACGGTTTGGGCCGCGAGTTGCGTCGCGATGTCCCGCGGCAACCCGGAGGCGACGCCGCCGTCGCTCAACGCCTCAATGAATTGATAAACATAGGCCGGACCGCTGCCGCTCAAACCCGTCACGGCGTCGAGCAGGCTTTCCTTGACCGGCAACGCGATGCCAACGGCCGACAGAAGTTTTTTCGCCAGTTCGCCATCCGCTGGCGTCGCGGCCTTGCCCAGCGCAAATGCCGAAGCCGCCTCGCCCACCAATGCGGGTGTGTTAGGCATCACGCGAATGACGCGCGCGCCGGCGGGCAGCGCCGCTTCCATTTTAGCGAGCGTCACTCCGGCGGCGATGGAGATTAACAGATGTTCGCTGGTGAAATGGCCGCGCACTCCGGCCAGAACTCCGGCAACCTGGTCGGGCTTCACGGCCAGGATCAGGACGTTCGCGAATTTCAGAACGTCGGCATTTGATGCCGTGGCCTTGGCGCCGGTCTCTTTGGTGAAAGCGTCGCGCGCGGCGGCAAATACGTCGCCGGCCATGATATGTTTAGGAGTGACGATTTCAGCGCGAACAAAGCCGCGCGCCAGCGCCGTGGCCATTTTGCCCGCGCCGAGAAAGCCGATGGTTAATTGGGTCGCCATGTGAGCTTTTTAGCAGGCCGGTTCGCGCAGCGGAAGCGAAAACGTTCGGATGAATTCACAGCTTGAAATTGCGCCAACACACTCTATTTTAAGTCGGGCACGAGAAGGCCGTTGGATTTTAGTTCTAGATCATGTCAAACCGTAGCACGTGGGAAACATTTGAGGCAATGCGCCACGCCGCCGAGGAAGGCGATCCGCAGGCGCAATGCTATCTCGGCGTCTGTTTTCAAAACGGCCAGAACGTGACACAGGATTATCAGGAGGCGGTGAAATGGTTCCGCCGTTCCGCCGACCAGGGCGATCCCGTGGCGCAATGTTATCTCGCGGTGTGTTACTTGAACGGCGCGGGCGTGCCGCAGGAATTCAGCGAGGCCGCCAAATGGCTGCGCGAATCGGCGGAACAAAACGACCCCGCGGCGCAATTCAACCTCGGCATGCTTTACGAAACCGGCCAGGGCGTGCCGCAAAATTACGCGGAAGCGGTGAAATGGTATCGCGCCTCGGCGGAACATGGCTATCCGGCGGCACAATTCAACCTCGGAGTTTTTTACGAGATGGGCCAGGTCGTGCCGCAAAATTTTCAGCTCGCCGTCAAATGGTATCGCGCCGCCGCGGAACAGGAGTGTGCGCCCGCCCAGTGCAATCTCGGCCTTTGCTACCAAACCGGACGCGGGGTGGAGCAAAGCCAGCAAGAAGCCGTGAAATGGTTCATCCGCGCCGCGCGGCAGGGCGACAAGACCGCCCAGCACAACCTGGGCTTGCACTACGCCTCGCAGGAACTCGCCGAGCAGGCGACGCAGGAAACCACGCCAACGAACTAGCGCGCCAGCTCGGCTAGCTTTGCGTTGGCACGGCCGCTGTCAATCGTTTCGCCGGCCAGATCCCAGCCGGCGACCAGGGTTTTCGTTTTGTCCGCGACAAACAGTGCGGCGGCGGTATTCAGTAAAACCGCGTCGCGCTTCGGTCCGCGCTCCTCGCCGTGCAGAATCCGGCGGACAATTTCCGCGTTGGCCCGGCAATCGCCGCCGATCAAATCCGCCAGGGTTGCAGGTTGCAGCGGGAATTGTTCCGGCGACAAAACGGACACGGCAAAGCCGCGTTCCTGGTAAAATTCAGCGATCGTGTTTTCTCCCAGGGTTGAAAGCTCGTCGAGATGGCTGGTGGCCGAGACCGCTCCGCACACCACCATCGCCCGCCGCACCCCGAGGGTTTGCAACACGCGGGCAAGCGGCTCGCACATTTCCGGATGCGGCACGCCAACGAGCATGGCGGATGGGCAGGCGGGATTCAGCAACGGGCCGAGGAAGTTGAAAATTGTCCGACGCCCGCGCCCGGCGCAGAGTTTGCGGGCCGGCGTGATATGCTTGAAAGCGGGATGGTAATTGGGCGCAAAGAAGAATGCGAAGTGATGTTCGCGCAATGACCGTGCGGCTTCGACCGGGGTCAAATCAATCCGCACTCCGAGCGCTTCGAGCACGTCCGCACTTCCGGCCTGTGAAGTAACCGCCCGGTTACCATGCTTGGCAACCGTCACGCCGGCGGCGGCGCAGACGATGGCCGTGGTGGTCGAGATGTTGAACGTGCCGTGCCGGTCGCCGCCCGTGCCGACGACGTCGAGTATTTCCCGGGCGCGGGTTTCAAAATCAATGGGTGGCGAGATGGATTTGTTGCGGAGGGCGCGGGCGAAGGCGGCGATTTCGCCGGGAGTTTCGCTTTTTTCGGCCAGCGCGATCAGGAAATCGGCCTTGGTGGCTGCCGGAACAGCTTCGTCAGTCAGCTGTTCAACCGCCAGGCAGACCTGTTCGTCGGCCAGTGGACTGGCGGCGGCGAGTTGGGAGATAAACTTTTCAAGCACGGGATGATACTACGCCCTGGCGCGCCCGGCTCAAACCGAAAGTGTGCGCCGACGAAAGCATGGACAGTTGTGCGAAATCACGTAACTTATCAACCTCTGGCGTTGTCTAACTGGAGACGCAGATTAATCAAATATTATGGCAGTCAAACAAAGCGGTGGTTGGACTAAGTGGGCAATTCTTACTTTGACGGTTGTCTTGGTGGTGGCGGCCGGCGTTTGGTATTTAAAGCGCGGCCATGCCGATGCCCCGGAGTACCAGACCGCCACGGTCACCCGGGAGGATTTGACGCAGGTGGTGACGGCGACGGGCACGCTCAATCCGGTGGTGAACGTGACGGTGGGCAGCCAGGTTTCGGGCATCATCAACAAGCTTAACGTGGATTTCAATTCCTTGGTGAAGTCCAACGAAATCATCGCGGAAATTGATCCTTCCACGTATCAGGCGGCGGTCGCACAGGCCAAGGCCGATCTGGCCAACGCGAAGGCAAATTTGGAATTGCAGCGGGCCGAGGCGGAACGCAGCGCCAATCTGTTCACCAACCAATTGATTTCCAGTTCCGACTACGACACGGCCATCGCCAGCTTGCACGAGGCCGAAGCCACGGTGCAGATCAAACAGGCCTCGCTGGACAATGCGAATGCAAATCTGGGTTACTGCAAAGTCCGGTCGCCGGTGGATGGCATCGTGATTTCGCGCGCCATAGACCTTGGCCAGACGGTGGCGTCCAGTTTCAACACGCCGACGCTGTTTCAAATCGCAAACGACCTGACAAAAATGCAAATTGATTCGAGCGTGGCCGAAGCCGACGTTGGCGGGGTCGTGGAAGGCCAGAGCGTGGATTTCACCGTGGACGCTTATCCGTATCGAAATTTTCATGGGGTCGTCACGCAGGTGCGCAATTCGCCAACGACCGTCAACAACGTTGTTACCTACGATTGCGTCATCGGCGTGACCAATTCGGATTACAAATTGAAGCCGGGAATGACGGCGAATGTTTCTGTCATCATCGCGCAACAGGAAGCGACATTGACCATTCCCAACTCGGCGCTGCGCTTTCATCCGGTGAACGCCAGCAGCAGCGTGCCAACCAACGCCGTCGTGCCCCAAATTGCCCAAGCCACCAACAGCGCCAGCCAGGCGGCCGGAAGTGGCGGGCAAGGCCACCGCGCCGGCAGCGGCCATGCGCGCGGCGAACGCCCAATCCTTCACACGGTTTATGTGCTTGCCGGCGATGGAACGAATGCAAAGCTGCAGCCGGCGGAGATCAAGACCGGCATCAGCGACGGCATTTCCACCGAGGTGCTTTCGGGATTGAACGAGGGTGATAAAGTTGTCACCGGCACGATTCTAACCGGTGTTTTCACCGCGACCGCCTCGAATCCGTTCGGTGGCGGTGGTGGAATGCCGCGGATGCGCTGAATCTGATTTGCGGAAAAACTGTGCCGACCAACCACGTCATCAAGCTGGACGAAATCCACAAGGTGTATCACACCGGCGAGGTGGACGTCCACGCAGTGCGCGGGATTTCGCTGGAAGTTTTTCCGGGCGAATTCGTGGCGCTCATGGGCGCCAGCGGTTCCGGCAAAAGCACGCTGATGAACATGATCGGCGCGCTCGATCGGCCGACCGGCGGCCATTACTGGCTTGATGGAATTGACATTTCCACGCTGAACCGCGATGCGCTGGCGGACATCCGCAACGAAAAAATCGGATTTGTTTTTCAAGGCTTCAATCTGCTGTCGCGCACGTCCGCTCTGGAAAATGTCGAGATGCCGATGCTGTACAACCGTCACCGCATTCCCGCGCACGAACAACGCGAACGTGCCTCGTCCGCGCTTGAACTCGTTGGCTTGGGCCCGCGTGCCGACCATCATCCAAATCAGCTTTCCGGCGGCCAGCAGCAACGCGTCGCCATCGCGCGTGCGCTGGTCAACCGGCCTTCGCTTTTGCTGGCCGACGAACCGACGGGCAATCTCGACAGCCAGACCAGCATTGAAATCATGGGCGTGTTCCAGAAGCTCAACGAGCAGGGCATCACGATTGTCATGGTCACGCACGAACTGGACGTGGCCCGCTACACCAAACGCATGGTGATTTTGCGCGACGGGAAAATCGTGACCGATGAAGCGGTGCCGGAGCGGCTGAACGCCGAACAGGAATTGGGCAAATTGAAACAGGCGCAACAGGCCGTCCAACTCGCATGAGAATTTTTGCCTCACTCCGGATCGCCGGGCGCGCGCTGCTCCGCAACAAAATGCGGTCGCTGCTGACGATGCTCGGCATCATCATCGGCGTTGGCGCGGTGATCGGCTCGGTAAGCCTGACGACCGGAGCGACCAAACAAGTCGAGGATCAGGTCGCCAGCCTGGGAGAAAATGTGATCACGGTTTTCTCCGGCAACTTCACCAGCGGCGCCATGCGTGGCGGCTGGGGCAGCGCGCCGACACTCACCCTTGACGATGCCAAGGCGATCGCTCAATTGCCGGATGTTCTCGCGGTCAGCCCGGAAGTGCGTGACCGGGAACAGATTCTCGCCAACGGCTTGAATTGGAATACCCAGGTCATGGGCGAATCACCAGACTATCCGCAAATTCTTAATCGAAGCATCGCCAGTGGCGTGATGTTCAGCGAACAGGATGTGCGCAGCCTGGCCAAATCCGCCGTCATTGGCAAAACCGTGGTGGACCAGTTGTTTCCCAACGAAGACCCGATTGGCCAGACGATCCGCATCCGTAATCTGCCGTTTCAAATCGTCGGCGTGCTGACCCCGAAAGGTTTCAATCTTTTTGGCCAGGACCAGGACGATGTGGTGGTGGTTCCTTACTCCAGCCACATGCACCGCATCACCGCGCGGATATTTTTGAATGACATCCTGGTGGAGGCATCCAGCGACAAAACCATTCTTAAGGCACAGAATGAAATCACCGACCTGCTGACCGTTCGGCATCGCAGCAAGGATCCGGATTTTACCGTGCGCAACCAGGCTGACTTGATGGACCGGGTCTCGGCCGCCTCGCGCGCGATGGGGTTTTTGCTCGCGGGTGTCGCCGCTGTGTCGCTGGTCGTGGGCGGCATCGGCATTATGAACATCATGCTGGTCAGCGTCACCGAACGGACACGCGAAATCGGCATCCGCATGGCCGTGGGGGCGCGTGCCGCCGACATCCTCGTGCAATTTCTGATCGAGGCCGTCACCTTGAGCGCCATTGGCGGTTCAATCGGCATCATTGGCGGCATGACCTTTTCCTGGCTCATTGCCTACTTTCAGCATTGGCCAACGGTCACGCCGTTTTTCTGGATTGCCATTGCATTCGTTTCCAGCGCCATCATCGGCATCATCTCCGGGTTTTATCCCGCATGGAAGGCGTCCAAGCTCGACCCCATTGATGCTTTGCGCTATGAGTAGCGTGTGACCGCTGAAATCCTGTCCACGCACACGCCGGCGTTGTTTGGCGCGGCCGTTAAACGCGCGGCAAAACTGCTGCGCGCCGGTGAAGTCGTTGCGCTGCCGACGGAAACCGTTTACGGGCTGGCTGCGAACGCGCTGGACGAGCAGGCCGTGGCCAAAATTTTTCAAATCAAAGGGCGTCCGTCGAATAATCCGATTATTGTCCACATTGCGGGTGTCCCGATGGCTGGACGTTGCGTTGCGGCGTGGCCGGACCTGGCGGAAAAACTGGCGCGGGCGTTTTGGCCCGGTCCGCTGACGCTCGTGCTGCCGCGCGCGCAGGAGATTCCCGACCTGGTCACGGCGGGCGGTGCGACGGTTGGGATCCGCTGGCCCAGTCACCCGTTTATTCAGGCGGTGATTCGTGAGTGCGGTTTTCCGCTTGCTGCACCGAGCGCGAACCTGTCCAACCGTGTTTCCCCGACGAACGCCCGGCATGTGGCCGGCCAGCTCGGCGACAAAATCTCCTTGATCGTGGACGGTGGCCAGGCGCAAGTCGGCATCGAATCCACCGTACTCGATTTGACTGTGTCACCGCCGCAAGTTTTGCGTCCGGGAATGATTCATGCCGAATCAATTGCCGCCGTTTGTGGCGAAGTCCAAAATCCAAAGTCCAAAGACCACAATCGGGATGCCACACTGCGCAGTCCGGGTTTGCTCGCAAAACATTATTCGCCGAAAGCAAAACTGCTGGTTTTGAACTGGCGCGACGACGGCAATCTTCTGGAACAAATTCGCAATTCGCAATTCGCAATTCGCAATTGCTTCGTCATCACGCACACACACATTCCTTCCGGCGAAAAATTTGCGGGCGTGAGTGTGATTCCGCACGATGCCGAGGCCTTTGCGCGGGCGATCTACGCGGAGTTGCACCGCTGCGACGAGGCCGGCGCAGAATTGGTTGTCGTCGAAGCTCCTCCGGAATCACCGGAATGGTCGGGCATTGCCGACCGGTTGCGGCGCGCGGCGGCGTGAATTTATTGAGCGATGCTCCAGCGGTTCCGATCCGTAAGGAACATGCGTTCGGGCAAAAAGCCGGTGGGCGCGTTGCGCAGCGGAAAGCCCTGCGGGATCTGATTTTGCAGCACCGCTTGAATGATGAAATTGCCCCAACTGGGGTCGTGCGGGTGTGTCAAAACCGATTGCAATCGGTTATCGGTCGTTTCCGGGGTGAGGTACAGCGCCTGCACCGGTTTCAAATTGTCATTGACGGCGTAGAACGCGTCCGCCGCATCGAGTGTCAGCCAGACGCACTGATGCCGGCCATACCACGCGACTGCCCAGGGAACGTCGCTCATCATCAATTCATCCGACTTCATCCAGCCCGCGGTCAGTTGGATGTCCGGTGGATAGTACGGCGGATAAACCACCGGTGCCACTTTGGGCGACAGAAATGCGCAGAGCGATAACATTGGAAAGCATGACAGGGCGACGAATACTGCAACGACCACATAACGCAACTGTGGCACGATCAGCTTCATTTGATCCAGGAAGGTGAAGAAGAAACTTACGCCGTAGCAAAAGATCAGCGGGGTCAGCAGCACGAGCAGATTTTCGGAGTTTAATTCCGGTGACGCATCCGAAAGCTGGGTCCGTCCCAGCGCCTGGACAACGATGAATGTGCCCAGGCACATGAGCAAAAAGTAGCGCATTCGCCGCACGGCCGCCCCGCGAAAACCCAGCAGCAAACCGGCCAGAAACAAAATGCTCGCCCAACTGCCGCCCAGCTTCGGCAGGTCGTTGGCCAAAATATTGCCTGCATTCCCGGCCAATTTCGACAAATACGGGCGGAACCACAGCACATGGGAGAAATCGGGATTCAACGACCGTTCCAGTTGGAATTGTGGAAACATGCCGGTTCCCTCGACGATGGCAAAACCCGCCGTGCCAAACGGCGTGCCACTGACCACGTAATTGCGCACGACCCACGGCATTAACAGAATCACGAATGCGCCCAGGGCCGCCAGCACATGCAATATCCGCCGCTGCCCGCTGAAGAAATACAAAAAAATCGCGACGGGAATGATCGTCCAACCGAACGCATAACGGGTCAGTGCGCCCACGCCGGCCAACGCACCGATTGCCAGGGCCAAGGTCAGCAGCCGGGTCGCACGTGGCACCGGTTCGCGTCCCAATTCCTCCATCCGCAACACGCACCAGGTGAGACCGAGAAAAACAACCAGCAACAACATCGTAGACAGACCCGACACGCTGAATCGCCAGAGTAATTCACAACCGATGGTTAAAATCGCCGTCAGCCAGGCCACGTTCGCGTCAAATAATTTTCGCGCGATAAAAAATATCAGCACCACGGCCGCCACCAAAAGGATCTCGTTGAACACCGCGATTTGAAAATCCGGCTGATAGCGCCAGAAATGGCTGTTTTCGCTCCAGAACGGTTTCTTGAGTTCCACCGGATAGTGAAACGACCTCGCTTTCATCAGTCCGGCCAGCGCCAGCGGATAGACCGGCGGATTTGCCAGGTCCGGATGGGGGGTGGATTTGATTTGTGCGAAATCCAAATCCAGGTTGGTGGAGACCAGCGTTGTGACGTGTTTGGCCTCGTTATGATTTTGCACGAGGTAAAGACTGAACGGACGGACGAACAACGTCGTGTAGCCCCTGCCTTCTGCGATGTTTCGTGCCAGTTGTGCCGAATCCATCGCTTCCTGCGTGGCCAGATTCCGATAGGCGCGCGCGTCATAAAGAAATCCCAGTCCCACAATGGCCAGCGCCAGCGCGAGGAACCACAAATAGCGAGCGCCCCGGCCGGTTTCCAGCGTATGGATCAGTTTCTGAATCAGTTGTGACAATGGCATAAATCAAAACTCTTCCAGATGGTACAGGTGCAATTTGCGATAAAATGTTCTTCGGCTCATGCCGGTTTTCCTGGCTGCCAGAGTGCGGTTGCCGTCCGTTTCTTTCAAGGCGCGAATGATCAATTGTTTCTCCGCCTCCTTCACTGTCAAATCAGTCCGGGCCGGTGCCGGCGCCAGACTGCCGGCCGGCCCGTCCGTCCGTACCGGCGCCGGCAGATCGCGCACCGAGATTTTTTCGCCGCGGCACAGCACCACCGCATGTTCAATGGCCGTGCGCAGCTCGCGAACATTGCCCGGCCACGAATAATTCATCAGCCATTCGAGCGCCTCCGCCGTGAAATCGTTCACCGGCTTGCCGTTTTCATGGGCAAACTCGCGTAAAAACTTTTGCGCCAGCAGTGGGATGTCCCCCGCCCGCTCACGCAATGGGGGCAGGTGGATTTCCACCACGCGCAACCGAAAAAACAAGTCCTCCCGGAACCCGCCGGTCTTGATCAGTTCCTCCAGGTTTTTGTTGGTTGCGGTGATCAACCGCACGTCCGCCGTCAAGGTCTTGTTTGAACCAACCCGCTCAAACGTCCGTTCGCCCAGAAACCGGAGCAATTTCACCTGGAGGGTGGCGTCAATTTCACCGATCTCATCCAAAAACAGGGTGCCGCCCTGCGCCTGCTCAAAACGTCCGATGCGCCGTTCGTGCGCGCCGGTGAAGGCGCCCTTCTCGTGGCCGAACAGTTCGCTTTCCAGCAGGGTCGGTGCGAGCGCGGCGCAGTGTACCGCCACGAACGGTTGTTTTGCCCGCGGACTGAGATGGTGGATCGCCTTGGCGACGAGTTCCTTGCCGGTGCCGCTTTCGCCGGAGAGCAAAACCGTCGCCCGCGTCGGCGCGACCTGCTGGATGATTTCAAAAATCTCCCGTATGGCCGGCGATTCCCCGGCCAGGTTTTCGAGGCCAAACCGGGAATCAAGCTGCTGGCGCAAGGAAACATTTTCGACCTCGAGATTTTGCCGCCGCAGCGACCGGGCGATGCGCATTTCCAACTCGTCAATTTGCAGCCGCCCTTTGGCGATGTAATCATCCGCGCCGCGTCTCATCGCGTCCACGGCCAGCTCCTCCGACCCGTAAGCCGTCATCAAGATGCAGATGGGCGGCCGGGTCAGCGACTTGGCGCGCGCGATGAGCTTCAGTCCGTCCTCGTTCGGCAGCCGGAAATCCGTGAGCAACACGTCAAAATTTTCCCGTTCGAGCAATTCCATGGCCGCCTTGGCGTCTTCCGCCAGGTAAACATCGTAACGATCCTCCAGCGCCGCCCGCAGCCCATCGCGCGTCGGCTTTTCGTCATCCACAATCAACAAGGTCGGTTTTTCGATCACAAATTTCAGCGATTTTGGGCTTCAATCCTTTCTTCCAGCAGGCGCGGCCGGCGTTCATGCAACGGCAGCCAGACCCGGAAGGTGGTGCCGCGGCCAACGTGGCTTTCAAGCTCGATCCGGCCGTCGTGCGCCCGCACGATGCGTTGCACGATCATCAAGCCAAGTCCGGTGCCGGTTTTTTTGGTGGTGAAAAACGGTTCGAAGATGTGGTTGATTTGTTCCTGGGGAATGCCGCCGCCCGTATCCGAGATGCTCATCCAGACGTCGTCCGCGCTTTCCCCGGTCTGCAACGTGAGCGTACCGCCCTTGGTCGTGGCATGCATCGCGTTTTTGACCAGGTTTACGAGGACCTGCTGCATTTGGGTTGGATCAATTGGCGTGGCGGTCAGTTGCGGCGCCAGCCTGGTCATCACGGTAAGCTCGCGATTATCAAGTTCGGGCTGGAGCAATTCGAGCGTTTGCTTCACCACGGCATTGAGCGAAGTTACCTTCAATTGCAACGGCGCGGGGCGGATCGCCTGCAAAAATTGCGTGATGATGTAATCGAGGCGGTTGATCTCGCCTTTGGCCACGCCAAGGTATTGTTCGAGTTTGCGGGAGATTTCCGCCACGTCAGTTCCCGCCGGCGGTGTTGCGGGGCGCAGGCGCGGACTCAATTTTGTATTCGCGGAGTCCGGCTTGAGCTTTTTCAGCTCGCGCTCCATGAGTTGCAAATGAATATGCAGGGCATTGAGCGGGTTTCCGATTTCGTGCGCGACACTGGCGGCAAGCAGCGTGAGTGCCTGCACGCGTTCGCTTTCAATGGCTTCAAACGTTTTCTGCCGCGCTTCGGTGGCATCATGCAAAATGAGCGCGACACCGGAACTCCCGGTCGCCTCGCCATCCAGGGGCGCGGCGTAAAGGCGCAAAAAGCGCGGGCGCGGGTAATGCACTTCAAATTCATGGCGGGTGATGCGTTCGCCGCCGGCGTCGTCCGCATTGGAAATTTTTTCCCAATCCACTTCCGGCAACAAAGTGGTGATGGGCTGTCCTTCAACGCTGGGTTGCAAGCCAATCAGGCGGGTTACGGCTTGGTTGAAGTAAATAATCTGCCCTTGTTCATCCACGACCAGTACGCCGTCTTCAATCGTGTTGAACAGCGTTTCCAGAAATTTGCGCTCCCGAGCAAGTCGCTGGACGACGGTTTGCAGGCCTTCCGCATCCAACCGCCCGATGCGGCCGAGTACTTTGTCCAAAAAGCTGGATTTGGGCGCTGGCATTGAAGAAAAATAAAACTACAGCGTGTCAAGTTGGCACAATTACAGGATTCGTCAAGAACGTAAACGGGTTAATTGGCACAACCGGCCCCGCTCGTTTATTATTTTCCGTCTGCCGTCAACGCCAGAAAAACATCTTCAAGAGGCCCGGCAGCCCCACTCTGTTTGCGGAGTTCATCGCGATTGCCAACGGCGATCAACCGTCCGCCGTGGATGATGCCGATGCGGTCGGCCATTTCTTCAGCCACACCCAACTGATGTGTGGAAACCAGCACGGTCATGCCTTTGAGCGAGCGTTCCTTCAATACATCCTTTACGATGCGGGCGTGCTGTGGATCGAGGCCAACCATCGGCTCATCAATCACAAACACCTCCGGGTCGTGCAGCAGTGCGGACACGATGGCCACCCGCTGGCGCGTGCCGTGGGAGAGGCTTTCGAGCGGGCGATTTGCAAAATCTTCGAGATGAAAGCGCACAATCAGTTCCTGCGAATTCGCCTCGATGCGCGGGTTATCCATCCGGAACATGTGGCCGGTAAAGCGGAAAAATTCCCAAGCGGTCAATTTGTCGTAGAGGAACGGAAAATCGGGGACGTAAGCAATGCGCCGCCGCGCTTCCATCGGTTGCGATTGCACGTCAAAGCCGCAGACCCGCGCGCCTCCGGCAGTGGGCTTCATCAGCCCGGCAAGGATTTTCAACGTGGTGGTCTTGCCGGCGGCATTCGGTCCCAGCATCGCAAAAAATTCACCCCGCGGCACGGTGAGCGTAACATCATTGACGGCGACGAGATCACCGAATTTTTTGACGAGATTGACAAGTTCGATCATGGGGCCGGTTTCAGAAATTGCCGAGCTGGTCAAGAACGGCGGTTGTGCCGCCCGGCAGTTCAATGCGCAAAATTTCGCCCAAGGTGCTGATATGAATGACCACCGGATGGTCAAGCACACGCGCCTCCAGGCGGTAGGCCGACAGCGGCTCCCGGCCCACCATCATCCGTTCATGATAGGCTTCCCAATGGAGGCTCCCGGCCAACGCCGTCGGGGTTTGCGAAAAAACCGGCAAATCCAGTTCGCTCAACAGCCCGTCCCCCAAATCTCCGGTGAACGCGCCCAGCAATTTGTTGGGGTTTTGCAAATCCGCGAAAGCCAGATCGCGTTCGATCACCGCCCCGTCACCGGCAATTCGTAAATGCACGGTCTGGTTGGTGGCAAACGAATGAATTTCCACCGTGGTGAAGTGCGACGACAATTTAAGATTCAATTCGCGCCAGGCGCGGCTCGATGAAAACTGAACGCGGCCATTGAAGGTCAGCCGGTTGGTGAAATCGCCGATGCTCACGTTGCCGTCAAACCGGATCTGGTAACCCGCATGGGCGACAATGCCCTCCGGCGGCGGTTTGTCTTCGTCCAGCACGGACATGGCTTGCTCGACGCTGGTGGAGAATTCGCAAAAGCCGGTTTTTTTCCCGTCCTGATAAACCGTAAGCGACGAAGCGTCCGGGGCGGTCAAAATTTTCCGCCATACCATCTCCACCGGCACGGGAATGCCACTGCCGCGCGAACCATATTCCGAGCGCCACAACAATACGTTCATCGCAAGCCAAAATGCCGCAATCGAAAACCATGTGATGCGCGGGATCATGTCCACGGGTCATTGTGGAGTAAGGTTCAAGACCTGACCAGCGCGAATCCGGCTCAAGTTCACGCCCGGATTTGCCGCTTGCAACGCGCTAAGCTTGATCTTGAATTTGCGCGTAATCGCGGCCGCCGTTTCACCCGCAACCACCGTGTGGGTGCGTGGCATGGCGACGGTTGGTTTCGGATTTCCAAGGTGTTCCGGATTGGCCTCGACCGGGGTTGCCGAAATGCTTTGCGCCGGTTGAACGGAGATTGGATTTACGGTCGGCGAAGACGAGCTGTAAGCCGGCGTCGGGGTCGAATTGGTTTTGGCCGCCGCCAGTTCGCTCGCATAATAGGCGCGCCATTTATCCACTTCATCCTGCAGTTGCCGGTTTTGCTCGGAAAGCCTTTCCAGTTGTTGTTGTGCGGCGGGCGCGCTTGGCAGCGGCAGCACGTCGGCGGCGAGTTGTTGCTTGCAGCGGTAAATGCGCTGCTTGATGACGTCCGCGTTGTCGGCACTTGGATCCAGCCTCAAGTACTCCTGGTAATGAAAAATCGCGGCGGCGGGGTCGGACGCTTTTTCGTCGTCCAGCCAGCCAAGCTCAAAATGCGCGGCGGCCGAATGGGGATTGGCTTCCAGCGACTGTTCGAAGGCCTCAATTGCGCCTTGAAAATCCATTGCGTTGACGCGGCTTTTGCCCAGAACGAAATGCGGTTCCTTTTCCTCGTCCAACTGGCTTCGTCCCGACGGCGTACAACCGCTCAAAGCGACCGCGAGCCCCACAATGCTCGCGCCGCTCACCAACCGGATCCAAAATGACATGCCATGAACCTAATCAAACCTACCGCCTTGTGCAATCGCCGGTTGCAGTCCGTCGCCAATCCTGCCAGGCCGGGAGGGTGGAGCCTTGCCGCAAAAGCTTGAGATTTTGCGGCACCCGGAGCAACCTGATGCCGGTTGCGCGCGTGGCGGAATGGCAGACGCGCCAGACTTAGGATCTGGTTCCGAAAGGATTGGAGGTTCAAGTCCTCTCGCGCGCACCAAATTGGATTTTGCAAATTCACTTCGCAGCCGCCTGGCGAATTTGTTCCTTTTTTTCCTCCAATTCCGCTTGGATTGATTTTCGTTCCGCGACGAGTTGCTGTTGCAAGGTTTCCACCTTCTCGGCATCACCCGCGGCGGCGAGCTTTCCAATTTCATCCCGCAACGCGATTTCCCGCCCGGCAATCTTGGCGGCGTACCGGGCATCCAGTTCCGCGAGCTGCTTTTTCTGGACGCTGGTTAGCTTGGTGGCGGGAGCGGCCTTGGCGAGCCGTTCCATGGCGAGTTCGTAGGCGGTCTTCATGGGATTTATGATTTCAGATTGTCAATTGATTGCAACGTGGTTGTGTCCTGATCCGGTCAGACACATCCCAGCCCCCGACGCTACGCACCCAGCAAGATTTGCGCAAGCCACGACAAGATAAGCCAAAAGAAAACATTCCCCAACCGTCAGCGTTCATCAGGGCCGCTAATTGCAATTGAAAGCATAACAAATCGGTTTTGCGGTCATGTTGTAACTTGCTAATCTACAACGGGATAAATAGATTATTAGAATTTGACACGTTCGCCATTCGTACCTTACCGTATCAAGGCAATGGTGTCGTGCTGATTCAACTTCAGTCGTCAGCCCGCTTGCGCCGCGGTAAATTTTTATATTGTTTATAATTAAGGTCCCATGAGTGATACAACAGCAACAGTTTCGTCGTCGGATGGTGTGCCGAAGGTTTCGAAGATCAGCGAGGCGGTGATCCGCATCGCCGGCAATTCGCAGGATGGCATCCAGGCCATTGGCGGGTTCCTGGCGCGGCTGGCGGGCCGCAGCGAGCAGGAAGTCATGACCTTCATGACCATTCCGTCCACCATTTCCGGCGGGCCGTCCATTTTCCAGGTCCGCATCGGTTCGGGCGAAGTGCTCAGTTCCGGCGACGAGGCCGATGTGCTGCTGGCGTTCTACCAGCATTCCTATGAGGGCCACATCAATTCGTTGAAAAAGGGCGGCATTGTGCTTTTCGATTCCGACCACGTGCAGGCGAAGCCCGAGTGGGAAAAGGATTATCATCATGTCGGCATTCCGATTTCCTCACTGACGGTTGAAGCCATTGGCGGCACGGCCAAGGACAAGGGCAAAAACATTTATTCGCTCGGCCTCATCGCGCGGATGTTTGACCTCAACGTGACGAAGCTGGAGCAACTGGTGACGGAACGTTTTACCGGCAAGAACGAAAGCATCGTGAAGAATGCACTGGCGGCATTTCATGCCGGCTACAGCCATTCACTGGGCGGCGTGATTGAGACGTTCCGGTTTGTGGACAGCAAGAGCAAGGGCGGCCGGCAGGTGGTGATGAACGGGAACGAGGCGCTCGGTTTCGGTCTTATCGCGGCGGGCGTGCGTTTCGGCGCGGCCTATCCCATCACGCCGTGGTCGGACATCATGGAATTGCTCCGGCGCGAACTGCCAAAATACGGCGGCACTTTCATTCAGTGCGAAGACGAAATCGCCTCCATTTCCATGGCGATTGGCGCGAGCTATGCCGGACGTGTGGCGGTGACGGGGTCCAGCGGTCCGGGCATCGCGCTCAAGACCGAGGCGCTGGGCTGGGCGGTGATGGCGGAAATGCCGCTGGTCATCGTGGACGTGCAACGGGGCGGGCCTTCGACCGGCATGCCGACGAGCATCGAGCAGTCCGACCTGAACATCGCCTGTTTCGGCAGCCACGGCGACGCCCCGCGCGTGGTCATTGCGCCTGCCAACGTCGAGGATTGTTTTTACATGGCGGTTGAGGCCGTCAACATCGCGCGCCAATACAGCGTGCCGGTGGTCATTCTCACGGACCAGGGCATCGCCACCCGCATCGAGGCGTTCATCGAGCCGAACCTCGAGAAAATTTGCCAGGACATTTCGCCAGACTTGACGCCCGTCCCCACGCACAAGGCTTACGATTTGGAGGCCAAGGACGGCATCACGCACCATGTCAAGCCCGGCACGCAGATCCTGGACGGCAAGTATCCCATTGCCACCGGGCTTGAACATGACGAATACGGCCACCCAACCGGTTCGCCGAAACTGCACATGCAGATGAACGCCAAACGCCGCAGGAAATTGCAGGCTCTTGGTGCATCGCTGCCGGTGCCGAAAATTTACGGCCCGTCCGAGGGTAACGTATTGCTCGTGGGTTGGGGTTCGACTGAAGGTCCGATCCGCGAGGCAGTGGATCGCGCCCGCGCCGCCGGCGACAGCGTGTCCTCGATCCACATCCGGCACATCAACCCGCTGCCGCCGGGATTGGAGAATATTTTCTCCGGCTTCAATCACGTTCTCGTCGTGGAAATGAACGACGAAGGGCTTTACGGGTTCGGCCAGCTTGGTGGCCTGCTGCGTTCCCGTTATTGCGACGCGAAAATCCAGGGCATCAACAAGACCGACGGCCTCACCTTCAAGGTGAAGGAAATCCTCGAACGCGCCAAAACCAATGTCACCGCCGGACTGCGGAAACTGTAAATTTGAACCGCAGGCACGCGAACGCGTCTAATTTATAAAATTATCATGAGCCAAATGCTGACAGAAAATCCCGAGCACGGCGAAACCACTGCCACGATTTCCACCACCGCGGCGCCCGGTGCCGAACGCAAGGGCCTGACCAAAAAGGACATCGCCGCCGATCACCCGACATGGTGTCCGGGTTGCGGCGATTTCTCGGTGCTGGCGCTTTACTTCAAGCTGATCGAGAAGCGCAAGCTGTGGCACGAGAAGATCACCACCATCGCGGGCATCGGCTGTTCGAGCCGTTTTCCGTACTTCGTGCAGGCCCATGGCGCCCATTACATCCATGGTCGCGCGCTGCCGTTTGCCTCCGGCATTTCGCTTTCACGGCCGGACCTGCACGTGTTTGCCTTTGGCGGCGACGGCGACGCGTTCTCGATTGGCGGCAACCATTTCACCCACACCGCCCGCAAGAACATCAAGATGACCTACGTGGTCATGGACAACTGGGTTTACGGCCTGACCAAGAAGCAGACCTCGCCGACCTCGCCGCTCGGTTTTAAGAGCAAGACCGACCAGTGGGGCGCGGTGGATTATCCCATCAACCCGATCAAACAGGCGCTGGCCGCCGGCGCCACGTTTGTCGCGCGCACCACCGCCACGAATCCGAACCACGTTTTGCAAATGATGGAAGCCGCAATGGATCACGAGGGCTTCAGTTTTGTTGAATGTCTGAGCGAATGCGTGGAATTTTACGAAGGCGCATTCGACGCCGCGAACCCGCGCAAGGGCGGGGTATTCAATGAAATCCCGAAGACCCACGACGTGACCGACGATCTGGCTGCTTACAAGCTGGCCGGCGCGGATTTCCCCGGCCATTTCGGCATTTTCTACAAAGTCAATAAGCCGACCAAAAACGCGAAGGAAGCCGACATCAACAAAAATTTGTCGGGCAAATTCCCCGGCCTCAAGGACTGGCAGATTCTCCAGAAGTCTTTTGACCGGATGAAGTGATCTGCGATTTGCAATTCTCGATTTACGAGTTCGCGGACCATTCCCGGGCTCGTAATTTTTTTATGGCGCTAAAATCGTAAATCATAAATCGTAAATGTCGCGATGCCGATCTACGAATTTGCCTGTCCGAAGTGCCGCCGGATTTTCAGCTTCCTTTCGAAACGCCTGAATCCCGACCGCCTGCCCGTGTGCCCCAAATGCGGCCACAAAAAATTGTCCAAACAGGTCAGCCGGTTTGCGATGAGCAAGGGCTTGAAGGAACCGGTGGCCGGCGGTGGAACAACCGGGGACGAAACAGCCCTGCCCGATTTTGATGATCCGCGGGTCGAACGCGCCATGATGGAGATGGAACGCGACATGGAACATCTTGACGAAAACAATCCGCGTCACATGGCGCGCATGATGAAGAAAATGAAGGAGCTTATGCCGCCCGGTTCGGTGCCGAAGGATCTGGACACGGCCATCAAACGGCTCGAAGCTGGCGAAGACCCGGAAAAAATCGAGGCCGACATGGGCGATGTGCTCGGCGGTTTCATGGGCGGTCCGGAAGGCGGCTCCGGTGGCGGTTATTCCCGTGATTCTGGATTGTACGACTATTGAAATCCTCATTCTTGACTGCACTTTTACGTGAAAGAACCAAAAAATATTTTTCAGCGATCGGTTCACATCTTGTCAATCGGGCTTGCTGCATTCGTCTGGGTCGGGAGCCGCAGTGAAGCCCCGGCGTCTCTGTCCGGTTTCGAGGGGACGAACTCCGTGTCGCCGCCGATTCCGGTTGACCGCATCCAGGTGGTGAATACGTGGCCGCATGATCGCGGCGCGTTTACCGAGGGGCTGGTTTATCACGACGGCGTTTTGCTGGAAAGCACCGGGATCAACGGCCAGTCCAGCCTGCGCCGCGTGGAATTGAAGACTGGCCGGGTGTTGCAACAAGCCGCCGTCCCCTCTGAATATTTCGGCGAGGGACTCACCGCGCTGAACGGCAAATTGTACCAGCTTACGTGGAAGAATCACAAAGGGTTCGTCTATGACCTCGACACGTTTCAACTGGAAAAAACATTCTCCTACGACGGCGAAGGCTGGGGCCTCACCACGGACGGGCAGTCCCTGATTCTCAGTGATGGCACCGACCAGATCCGTTTTCTCGACCCGGCCACATTTCAAGTGCGGCGTTACATCCACGTTTCGGACCACGGGCGGCCCGTTGACCGGTTGAACGAACTGGAATATGTCCGGGGTGAAATTTTTGCCAATGTCTGGCAGACGGATTTCATTGCGCGCATTGATCCGGTCACGGGACGGGTGCTTGGCCTGATCAACCTGGCTGGATTGCTTTCGCCGGACGATCGGATTGGAACGGATGTGCTCAACGGGATTGCCTACGATGCCGCCGGCGACCGGCTGTTCGTCACCGGCAAATGGTGGCCGAAGCTTTTTGAAGTGCGCTGGAAATCAAAGCCCTGAAGTGGCTGTAAATTTCATCGCGCAACCCGCATCATGAGTCATGGCCCACATCCACGAAAAAATTGATTTCACCGTCGCCATCTTTGTCTTCCACGATGGCAAGATTCTGATCATTCATCATCGCAAACTGGACAAATGGCTGCCGCTGGGCGGGCACATCGAACTGGACGAGGACCCGGAGCAGGCCGCGTTGCGCGAGGCCAAGGAAGAAAGCGGGCTTGACGTGGAACTGCTTGGCGAACGTCCGCCCACGACCAGTCCCGGCACCCGCGCGCTCATCGCGCCGCGGTTTTTGGACATTCATCGCATCAGCGAATCTCACGAGCACATCGGCATGATTTACTGGGCGCGGCCGAAGGTAGGGTCGGTGCGCTGCGCCGACCGGACGCCGCAGCGCGGCGTCCCTACCAAACTTGCAGTCGGCGAACATCACGACATCCGCTGGTGTTCTTCCGAAGAATTGGACACACTACAGCCGCCGATGACGGACGCGGTGAAATGGTATTGCCGCGCCGCCATCCGGGAGATTTCAAGCCGGCCATGACCACCAAAAAAGGAAGCCAGTTCAAGTTCGTTTGTTACGCCATCCAGGGAACGGGTTCCTTCGCGGTGTCGTTTTATTTTTATTACCTTTATTTCCTGATGCAGAAATGGTTTGGCTTTGGCGACAAGAACAATCTCGCCCTGGCCGCCGCGCTGGGTTTCGTTTACATCTTCGCTTCGTGGCAGGCCGGGCGATTTGCGCAGCGTTGCGGCTATTTCACCGCCCTGAAAACCGGGTTCAGCATCATGTTGCTGGCCCTGGCCGCCGGCTCGCAACTTCACTCGGCCGCCGGGTTGATTCTGTCCAGCCTGGTGCTCTCTGTCGGCATGTGCTGCCTGTGGCCGACCATCGAAGCGCTCGTGAGCGAAGGCGAAGACGCGGAGGGCCTGCCGCGCGCCATCGGAACTTACAACGTCGTCTGGGCGGGCACCAACGCGCTCGCGCTTTTCAGCGGCGGCACGCTCGTCGAAAAATTCGGGTTCCGATGCATTTTTTACATTCCCTTCGCGATTGTGGTCGCGCAACTGGCGCTGACGTTCTGGTTGCAACGACACGCGGACGAAATGGCCCGCGCCGCCCTCAATCATCCGGTGGTGCTGCTGCCACCCGACCCGAATCGTCCGTCGCCGGCCAGAACGATGGCGTTCCGGCGCATGGCGCTGCTCTCGAATCCGTTTGCCTACGTCGCCATCAACACGCTCATCGCCGTGCTGCCCGGCATTGCCGGGCGTTTTCATCTGACGCCGATGTTCGCCGGGTTTGCCTGTTCGCTCTGGGGGTTCGCTCGGCTCGGCACTTTTTTTGCACTGTGGTTCTGGCCGGGCTGGCATTACCGGTTCCGCTGGCTGGTGACGGCGTTCGCCCTGCTCATCGTCGCCTTCGCGGTGATTCTGGCCGCGCCCAATCTTTGGGTGGTGCTCGGGGCGCAAATTTTCTTCGGCACCGCCATTGGCCTGATTTATTACTCGTCGCTGTTTTACTCGATGGACACGAGCGAGACCAAGGGCGAGCACGGCGGCATCCATGAGGCCGCCATCGGCGTGGGCAACTGCCTCGGTCCGGGCGTCGGTGCGGTGTCGCTGCAATTCTTCCCGCAGGCCGCCCACAACGGCGTGATTGCCGTCAGCGTCCTGCTGCTGTGCGGGCTGGGCGGATTGCTGGGAATCTGGAAAACTGCCCGATAACGTTTTGAACAACAAGGACGCCAAGGCACAAAGTCTTGGTGTTAATTTCTTCCTTCGTGTCTTGGTGCCTTTGTGGTTAAATTTTTGCCATGTCTGCTGAACAACAACCGGTGCCCGAACGTAAAACCTTGGACGACCGCGCCAAAATGTCCGAGCTGGAGCGCATCCGGCATTCCGCCGCGCATGTCATGGCCACCGCCATCCTGCGCCTGTGGCCGGACGCGCAATTCGCCGCCGGGCCGCCGGTCGAAAACGGATTTTACTACGACGTGGACCTGAAGCACCGCATCTCGCCGGAGGATTTCGCCGCCATCGAGGCCGAGATGAAAAAGGAGATCAAGGCGAACCACACCTTCGAGAAAATTGTGGTCACGCGCGACCAGGCGCTAAAGGATTCCGAGAGCGGCCGGCTCGGCGGACTGGCCGAGCGGCCGGGCAATCCGAGCAAATTCAAAATCGGCAACCTCGAAGCCATTCCCGAGGGCGAGCAAATCACCTATTTCAAGAACGGCGATTTCATTGACCTCTGTGCCGGGCCGCACGTGATGCGCACCGGCAACATCGGCGCGTACAAGCTCACCACCGTGGCCAGCGCCTACTACAAGGGTGACGAGCGCAACCCGCAGCTCCAGCGCATCTACGGCACCGCGTTCAAGAACAAGACCGAGATGGAAGCCTACTTCACGATGCTCGAAGAGGCCAAGCGCCGCGACCATCGCAAGATTGGAACGGAGATGGGGCTTTACGCCATTGACACGGAATTTGTCGGTCCCGGTCTGCCGCTCTGGCTGCCGAAAGGCACCGCGATTTTGGAAGAACTGGAAAAGCTGGCGAAGGAAACGGAATTTGCCGCCGGCTACGTGCGCGTCAAAACGCCGCACATCGCGCGGGAGAAAATGTATTTAACGTCCGGCCATTTGCCGGTGCTTTATGCGGAATCAATGTATCCGCCGATGAAAATGGATGAACATCGCGAGGAACGGGAAAAACTGGAACGGCGCATCGCCGAACTGGAAAGACAACTGCTCGAATACGCCAGGAAAAAATCCGAAGGCTGAACTCCGACGAAAATCACCAGTTTCCCGACGACCGCTGGCAACCTCCCGGCCAGCATCGCCACCCGTGCTACGGGCGCTGTCACTCGTAAAATGGTCAATGTCAGTCTCCCGGTGAACGCTGTCATTCGCCCGGCGGACACTGTCAGTCTCCCGACGACCATTGAATGTTCCGTTTTGGCCATTGTCACCTTCCCGGCGGACGTTGAATGTCTCCCGGTGGCCGCTGTCAGTCTCCCGACGGGCATTGAATGTCGCGTTTTGACCATTAAAAGTCCTCCGGCGGGGCAAAAACGCAATAAAAGCCAAGTGTTTGGCAATTTTCGACAATCAATAGTGCTGGTCTTTGGTTAATCACCAATCGTTCCGGCAGCACATTAAAATTCACTACTCAAAAATTATGAATATAAAACAGCAGGCACACACCAAAATGTTCATCGCTGTCCTCGGTGTGCTGGACAGCTTCAAAACCATCTGGCAGGCCGTCGTTGCCTTTGCCAGCGCTCGCGCCGCCCTCGCCGCCGCGATTAACGACATTCGCGCCGAGGAACTCAAACAATCCGGCACCACCACCGGCGTCACCGTAAA
>Ga0182030_10007434_pt1 | contig 22845 bp, 23 predicted proteins | sample 812S3MmetaG_FD_121299 | JGI IMG/M metagenome (GOLD analysis project Ga0182030, IMG submission 121299) | Permafrost microbial communities from Stordalen Mire, Sweden - 812S3M metaG (Illumina Assembly) | ecosystem: Environmental > Terrestrial > Soil > Wetlands > Permafrost | place: Sweden...
ATCTCCTGATCGGTGTCCCACTGCAAGCCGGTCCAGGAATAGTCGGAAGCGGGGTTGATGGTCGGATCGCAGGCCACCGCCAGTGCGGGCGACGAAGCGACGGCCGCAACTCCAAAGCAAAAACACAACCCGACCGTCGCAACGATCGCGATTCGACGCGGTGCCCCCATCTGCATGTGTCCTCCGTAACGTTCTGGCGACGGGAGCGCAATCGCGCGCCCCCAGTTGGCACGGTTTCGAACTCGGACGAGCGTGGAGCGCGGCAGGCTACCAGTCCAACCGTCCCGACTCGACGCTGACGGGGCCCTGCGAGGGCGCGCGCGCCATCAGAGGGTGAGCGGCGCCGCAGATGACGTCCGGCCGGCGGCGAACTCCAGAGGTCGCCCACGGTCATCTTGACAGACCCTTTTGCTAGTAGTATGTTGTGCTAGCTATCTAGTGTAAGTGAGGAAATGTGATCGAGTTTCATTTGGACTCGCGCTCGGGTGTCTCGCCGTACCTGCAGCTCGTTCACCAAGTCCGTCACGCGCTGCGTCTCGGGCTGCTGCGCGAGGGCGATCAGCTCCCGACGGTCAAGGACGTCGTCGCGCGGCTCGCGATCAACCCCAACACCGTGCTCAAGGCCTACCGCGAGCTGGAGCACGCCGGGCTCGTCGCCGCGCGGCCCGGCGTCGGCACGTTCGTCACCGGCTCCTCGCTTGCCGATCCCGCGCTCGCTGCGCACGGGCCGCTGCGCCGTGAGCTACGCGGCTGGATGGTCAAGGCGCGGCGCGCCGGCCTCGACGAGGAGTCGATCGAGGCGCTGTTTCGCGACGCTGTCCGCTCCGCCCGCATCGAGGGGGTAGCGTGACCGTCGCACTGGCCGCCCGCGGCTTGGGCAAGCGCTACGGGCGCCGCTGGGCGCTGTCGGGTTGCACGCTCGAGGTCCCGGCGGGTCACGTCGCCGGGCTCGTCGGGCCCAACGGCGCCGGCAAGACGACGCTGCTGCAGCTCGCGGTCGGCCTGATCGAACCGAGCGCGGGGTCGATTGCCGTGCTCGGTGAGGAGGTCGCCGCGACGCCCGCGCAGCTCGCGCGCGTCGGTTTCGTCGCGCAGGACACGCCGCTGTACGCGTCGCTGTCAGTTGCCGACCATTTGCGCCTGGGCGCCGCGCTCAACCCGCGCTGGGATGCCGCGCTCGCACAGGCGCGCTGCGCGCGGATCGGCCTCGACCGCGCGCAGCGCGCCGGTACGCTCTCCGGCGGGCAGCGTGCCCAGCTCGCGCTGACGCTCGCGATCGCAAAGCGGCCCGAGCTGCTCGTGCTCGACGAGCCCGTCGCGAGCCTCGACCCGCTCGCACGGCGCGAGTTCCTCCAGGCTCTGATGGAGTTCACCGCCGAGCACACCGTCAGCGTCCTGCTCTCCTCACATCTGGTCGCCGACCTCGAGCGCGTCTGCGACCACCTGATCCTCCTCGCCGAAGGCCACGTTCAACTCTCCGGCGAGGTCGACGAGCTGCTCGCCAGCCACCGTCGGCTGAGCGGGCCACGGCGCGACAGCGCACGGCTGCCAAGCAGCCAGCAGGTCGTCGAGGAGACGCACACCGACCGCCAGAGCACGCTACTCATCCGCACCAAGGAGCCGGTCATCGACCCTGCCTGGACGGTCGAGGAGGTCAGCCTCGAGGACATTGTCCTCGCCTATATGGGCCGCCCAGCGGGCGATCCCGAGCTGGTGAAGGTCGGGCAATGATCTGGGTCGCCTGGCGCCAGTTCCGCACGCAGGCGCTGATCACGCTCGGCCTGCTGGTCGCCTTCGCCGTACTCGTGCTCGTGACGGGCCTGCATCTTCGCGACGTCTACAGCTCGCTCGGCGGCATCCACTGCAGCCCGGATGAGGCTTGCACGGCGCCGCATGTGCCCGGCCTGGACAAGCCGCTGACGAGCCTCCTCGGCCCAACGCTGCTCGCGATCCCGGCGCTGCTTGGGATGTTCTGGGGCGCGCCCCTCGTCCCGCGCGAGCTCGAGAGCGGGACCCACCGCCTCGCGTGGACGCAGAGCATCACGCGTCGGCGCTGGCTGTCGATCAGGGTCGCCCTCGTCGGCGTGTCGGCACTCGTCGTCGCGGGCCTCGCGAGCTGGCTCGTCAGCTGGTGGTTCGCGCCGCTCGACGCCGTCAACCTGAACCGCTTTGACCCGAGCGTCTTCACCGAACGCGGAACCGTCGCGATCGGCTACGCGGGCTTCGCCTTCGCGCTCGGCGTCGCGACCGGCACGCTCACGCGCCGCACGCTGCCCGCGATGGCCGCGACACTGCTCGGCTTCATAGCGGCGCGCATCGCTTTCACGCTGTTGGTCCGCCCGCACCTGCTGGCGAGCCGGCACGTCCTGTACGCGTTGACGCGGGGGCAGGACGTCGGCTTCGTCGGGAACCCGACCAGCACGACTATCGTCGCGGGCCCACCGATGATCCCAAACGCCTGGGCACTGTCGGCCGTGCTCGTCGATCGCGCCCACCACAGCCTCAACCCAGCGCAGCTCCACGATCTGCTCGCGCGCGTCTGCCCAGCGATCGCGACGGGCTTGCCGGCGAACCCCGGCGCCGGCGCCACTAAGACCCAGGCGGGGAGCCTGGCGGGCGGAGACTTCCTAACCTGCCTGCACGCGCTCTCGCGCCACCTGCAACTGCTCGTCGCCTACCAGCCATCAAGCCGCTACTGGCCGCTGCAGGCGCTCGAGACCGCCATCTTCCTCGCTGCCGCGCTGGCACTGATCGGCGCCACGGTCTGGGGCGCAGGACGGCGCATCGCACGCAAGCCAGCGGCGGCGCCGAGGGCTGCTCACCCGGCGTAGATCAGGCGGAGGCGCTCCGTGGCGGCGCCGCGCTGGTCTTCTGCGACTACGACGTATTGCGCCATATGCTCCTGCCAGCGCTGGTCGACCGGGTCTTGCGCGAGTGCGGCGGTCGCGCGCTCGAAGTCCTCACACTCGACTGCGTGGAAGAGGTCGAGACCGTCGCGAAAGATCAGCCAGCGCGTGATGCCCAACGCCTGGTGTGCGGCCAAGAGCTCCGGCCACACCTCCGCATGAGCCTTCTCATACGAGTCCTCCATCCCCGGCTTCAGGCGGGTACGCAGCCCGACGAATTCCGGCATTGCTCGGTCTCCTCCTCTTTGCAGCCGTGTCTTTGTGCAGCGGACTCGGTGGGGGCGAAAGAACGGCTCGATTCGCCTCCAGGCTTGCCGCGCCTCGCAAAGATTATACGCCCATTTACCAGACGACTGTTGACATACGTCTGGTGATTGCGTAGAAGGCCCAAAGGACTGCCTAACGGAATACACGCCAAAAGCCGCCTACGCTGAACGACGGACGCCCTTGGGGCCGGGGGTCACGGGTGTTGCGGGGGCGGCAGAGACCGAGCGCGCTGCTCTGTCCCAGCGGTCCCGTACGGATAGTCAGCTGGCGCCGGGTCGCTGGCCGTGTCGAGCGTTGCGCACTCATCGGCGGTGAGCTGCAGAGATGCCGCGCCGAGGTTCTCTTTGAGCTGCTCGAGCGTGCGCGCACCAAGGATCACCGAGCTGACCGCGGGACGGTCGACCAACCAGGCCAGCGCCACCTGTGCCATGGTCACAGCGCGGGTGTCGGCGATCGCCGCGACGGCGTCGATGGCCGCCCATGTGCGCCCGATGCTCCCGCGGCGATCGTAGGCTTCGACACCTCGATTCGGGTTCTCCCCTAGCCGGGTGGCCCCCGAGGGGCGGGTTTCGCGCATGTACTTGCCGGTCAACCAGCCACCGCCGAGCGGGGACCACGGCAGCAGCCCTAGGCCGTTGGCCAAGCACGCGGGCACGATCTCCCACTCGATCTCACGGGCGAGCAAGTTGTACTGTGGCTGCAGGGTGATCGGCCGCACCAGCGAGCGAAGCTCGGCCACGCCGACGATTTGCTGTAACTGCCAGCCGGTGTAGTTCGACAATCCGACGTACGCGACGTCCCCGGCGCGGACCGCATCGTCGAGAAAACTCAGCGTCTCCTCGGGCGGCGTCAGCGGATCGTGGGCGTGCACCTGGTAAAGGTCGACCGAGTCAACGCCGAGCCGCCGCAACGACGCATGAAGCGCCGCGCGCAGATGACGACGCGACAACCCGACATCGTTGGGAGCGGGACCCGTGCGAAAGCGGCCCTTCGTGGCGAGCACTACCCGGCTGCGGACCTCACCGCTTTGGCGCGCAAGCCACCGGCCGATGATCTCTTCGGAGACACCGCCGCTGTACACGTCGGCGGTGTCGATCAGGTTTCCTCCGGCCTCGAAGAACGCGTCAAGCTGACTGTGCGATGTCGCCTCGTCGCTCTCGGCTCCGAAGGTCATCGTGCCTAGCGCCAGCGTCGAGACGATGCAGCCACTACGCCCGAGCCTGCGGTATTCCATGCTCTACCTCCGTCTGGTCGTGATCGCCCCGAGCCTACCCGCCAGCCTCCGGCAGCGGAGCGAGCAGGCCCCTAGTACGCCGGCGGCTCGCTGGCGCCGGGGAGGCGGCTACACGCACCGATGCACACGGATGAGGATGCGTGTGCACGCCGGCTCATCTCTGGCCGACAAACACGTTCCGGTGTCGCTGCCGCTTCGTGGTGAAGCGCTTTGCGCGGGGCGCGGGGCCGGTCGACTCGCGAACGGTTAGCTCTGCTGGGACGAGATGCTGACGCGGCGCTGTCTCCTTGCCCGTGAGCTTGTCGATCAGCATTTCGGCTGCTAGGCGGCCCGCTTCGAAAGCCGGCCAGTCGACGCCCGTGAGCGCTGGGGTCAACACCTCGGCAAACTGGGCCGCGATCACCGAGACGACAGAGAACTCGTCGGGGACGCGGAGGTCGGCCGCGCGGAGGGCGCTGAGCAGGCCCGTGAACTGCCACCCGGTCGTGATCGCAGCCGTGCATTCGGGCTCGGAGGACAGCAGCCGGGAGGCGATCGCGAATGCGTCGCGCGGAGTGTGTGAGGACGGGACATGGATACCGCGGATGCCGAGGTCAAGCGTTCGGCTCTCGAAGACGTCGCGGGCGACCAGCGCCGCCATGTATCCGGCCGCGAGCAGGTCGGGTGCGAAATTGAACAGCGCAACGCAGGTATGTCCTAGCCGCGCGAGGTGGACGAGGCTCGTTTCGATAGCGCCACTGAAGTCCAGGTCGACGAAGCTGATGCCGGCCAGGTCGTCTGTTCTGCCGATCAGCGAGAACGGATAGCCCGCCGCCTTCAGCCGTTCGATGCGGGGGTCTTCGCGCAGCGTCTCCATCAGGATGACGCCGTCCGCGCGACCCTGCGCGACGAGCTGCGTGACAGCCTCCGGATCGGTCAGCGCGGTAGAGAGGAGTAGGCCATAACCGCTTGCGCTCGTTGCTTGCGTTGCCCCGGCGACGAACGTCTGCTGGATCGGCACGAGCTGCCATTGCGGCGAGGGGAGGTAGAGCGCGATCGTGTGTGAGGCGCCGCTCGCCAGGGCACGGGCCGGCCCGTGCGGCCGGTAGTCGAGATCCTCGATCGCCTCGAGGACACGCTCGCGCATCTGCTGCGAGACAGAACGCTTGCCGCTCAGCACGTACGATACGGTGCTCAGCGCGACGCCCGCGCGCGCGGCGATCTCTGCCATTGTCACCGGTCTGCCGTCGGCCATTCCTGGGATTCTCGCACCGCTTTCGGCCTATCCGTACTCTGGGCCTTGATCGAAGCGCTTCGCTGGCTCTCAGCGCTCGAGCTGTCGGCCGGTGGGCGGCCTCTCTATCGCGTTGCGTCAGCCAATCCAGGCTGCCGACACTCGGGACGCCGCGAGTAAAGCTTGCGTCATAGAAGCGCTTCGATCTGGACAGCCGCGATTTGACGTGGTACTGTCGAAGCGCTTCGACAGTAGGTCGAGGCGACGACCTCTGAGGAGAGGGTGTGACATCCGTTCAGACACTCGGCGCGTCCGTCGTGCCAACAGCTTCTGCGCACGTGCGACTCCGCCCGATCGACGGCTGCGGCGTCGTCATCCGCGACGGGCTGCTCGCTGACCGTCAACGTGTCAACCGGGTGGTCACGCTCCTTCACGGCGCCGAGGAGCTCGAGCGCGCCGGGACGCTCGACAATCTGCGAATCGCTGCGGGGTTGATGTCGGGCGAGCGGCGCGGCATGGTCTTCAGCGACTCAGACGTGTACAAGTGGCTCGAGGCGGTCGCCTGGGAGATGGGACGCGAGCCATCGCCCGAGCTTGAGGCCGTCGCGCGCGAGACGATCGACCTCGTTTCTCTCGCACAAGAGCCTGACGGCTACCTGAATAGCTGGTGCCAGGTCGTCGATCCAGCCTGGCGCTGGACCGACATGAAGATGGGCCATGAGCTCTACTGCGCGGGCCATCTCATTCAGGCTGGAGTCGCATTCGCAAGAGCGACGGGCGACACATCGCTACTCACGGTTGGTTGTCGCTTCGCCGATCTGATCGACGAGTCATTTGGCAGCGACGCCCGGATAGCCATTGATGGGCATCCGGGGATTGAGGTCGCGCTCGTCGAGCTTTACCGGCAAACGGGGGCGAGCCGCTATCTGAAGCTTGCGGACACGCTCACGACACGTCGAGGCGCCGGAACGTTTGCGGGCGATCGCTTCGATCTCAGCTACTACCAGGACGCCGAGCCCGTCCGCGGCGCGCGCTCGATCGCCGGTCACGCTGTGCGCGCGCTCTACCTGGCGGCCGGGGTCACCGACCTCTACGCCGAGACCGGCGACGATGCGCTTCTCGCGTCGATGTTGCTGCAGTGGGATGAACTGGCCTCGACGAAGACATACCTGACCGGAGGCATCGGCTCGCGCCACGACGGCGAGGCGATTGGCGATCCTTACGAGCTGGCGCCCGACCGTGCCTACTGTGAGACGTGCGCGGCGATCGCAAGCATCATGTGGAACTGGCGGCTGCTCCTCGTCACCGGCGAGAGCCGTTTTGCGGACCTGCTCGAGCGGACGCTCTACAACGGCTTCCTCTCGGGTCTCTCTCTTGACGGCGGTTCGTTCTTCTACACGAACCCGCTGCAGTCGCGGAACGGCAAGCGTCGCCACCACTGGCACCCGGTCGCCTGCTGCCCGCCGAACATCATGCGCCTGCTCGCGTCGCTACATCACTACCTCGCCACTACTAGCGACGGCGGTGTTCAACTGCATCAATATGCGCCCTCCACGATCCGTGCAGTCGTGCCGGACGTGGGGACCGTCGAGCTGGCGGTCGAGACTGGCTACCCGTGGTCGGGGTCCGTGATCGTCGAGGTGGTCGCCTGCGCTGACGCTGAGTGGACACTCTCGCTTCGGGTGCCGGAGTGGGCGCGTGGCGCCGTCCTCGACGGCCAGCCGGTCGCGCCGGGCCAGGCGACGCTCACGCGGTGCTGGCGCCCCGGCGATCGCGTCGTCTTGGAGCTTGATGTCTCGCCCAGGCTGACGGCGCCGAATCCGCGGATCGACGCGGTTCGCGGCTGTGTTGCACTCGAGCGCGGGCCGGTCGTCTACTGCTTTGAGGACGGCGACCTCCCGACTGGCGCGAGCCTCGCCGACATCGCGCTGCAGACTGACACGGCGCCGGCCGATAGCGGTCCACTGGCGCCCCTGGGCGGCTTCCCGGGCGTATCGGTTTCAGGAGTCGTCCGCGACCTCGATCGCTGGAGCGGGATCGAGTACGTCGACCTTCGCGAGCTCCCGCGAGAGGGCATGCCAGCACCAGCGCAGCTTCTCGCTGTCCCTTATTTCGCATGGGCAAACCGGGGAGACGGCGGGATGCGCGTCTGGCTTCCCAAATCCGAGTGAGAAGGAGGCTTCGTGGCGACCCTGGCCCTTGAGCAAGTCACGAAGGTCTTCCCGAACGGTGTCCAAGCTGTTCGCGGGTTCGACCTGTTCGTCGCCGAGGGGGAGTTCGTCGTGCTGGTCGGCCCGTCGGGCTGCGGCAAGACGACCGCGCTGCGGATGGTCGCCGGGCTGGAGGAGGTGACATCGGGAACGATCAGCCTCGACGGCGAGGTCGTCAACGACATCTCGGCCCGCGACCGGGACGTGGCGATGGTCTTCCAGAACTACGCCCTCTACCCGCATCTGACCGTGCTCGACAACATTGCCTTCTCCCTCAGGGTGCGAGGCGTCTCGAAGCACGAGCGACAGCAGAAGGCACGCGAGGCGGCAGACGTGCTGGGGCTGACGGAGATCGTTCTGCGTAAGCCGGGCCAGCTCTCGGGCGGCCAGCGCCAGCGCGTCGCCATGGGCAGGGCGCTTGTACGTGAGCCGGCCGTGTTCCTCATGGACGAGCCGCTGTCGAACCTCGACGCAAACCTGCGCGTGCAGATGCGAAGCGAGGTCCTACGCGTCCAGCGTCGTCTCGGAGTCGCTGCCCTCTACGTCACGCACGACCAGACGGAGGCGATGACGATGGGTGACCGTGTCGCGGTCCTCCGCGACGGCACGCTCCAGCAGCTCGCCACGCCGCTCGAGCTCTACGAGAGCCCCGCCAACCTTTTCGTCGCCTCATTCATCGGCTCGCCGCCGATGAACCTCTACGAGGCCGAGATTTCCGGGCCCGCAGGTGAACTCGTGCTCGCGCTTGGTTCGCAGCGGCTTGCCCTCCCAGCCGATGTCGGACATCGCTCCCCAGGCTTGGTCGCCAGCAAGACTCGCAAGCTCGTGGTCGGGATCCGTCCCGAGCACCTGACCATCGCCGATGGTGCGGGCACGGATCGAGAGACGACGCTCGCAGCACGCGTCGAGCTCGTCGAGATCCTCGGCAACGAATCACTCGTTCATTACTCGACGGACGCGAGAACAGTCCGCAACAGAGCGGGCGTGTGGACGCCAGATGTCACCGTGCGCGGAGAGATCGCGGGTGCGGCCGCGTCCGCAGGCGTCGCACGCGTCGATCCGCGCGTGCCCGTCGCGGCCGGAGACCGGGTCACCTTCGCCGTTGACGTCAGCCGGCTGAGTTTCTTTGACGCCGAGACCGGAGCCGCGATCGGGGCAACCGATCGGTCGGGAATTTCGCCACAAGATCCGCCTGCGCGCCAACCGCGCGCCGATGAGCAAGGAAACTGAATTGGCAACTTTCAAAGGCGGCAAGACCGGATTGACCATTCTCGACGGCGGCGAGGTCCTCCAGGTCGACGCCTGGGGAGAGAGCGGTGTCCGAGTGCGGTCGACTCTCGGGGTGTCCGTCACGGAGACGCCCGGCAGCGCGTTGGGCGAGGCGGGAGCCACCGATGCGCAGGTCGAGATCACCGATGGCCGAGCCCGCCTGCGCAACGGCGAGCTCGTCGTCGAGGTATGTGAAAGCTCCGAGAAACGCTTCGTCCGCTTCCCGCCCCTCGTGCGTTTCCTGCGGGCGAACGGCGAGGAGCTGTTCCGCGAGAGCATTCCCCATTTCACGTCGCCCGCCCAGCGCCGTTACCGCCACGGCGGAGCCGACCTCTACGCCTGCGAGATCACCTTCGACGCCTACCCGGCGGAGGGCTTCTACGGGCTCGGCCAGCACCAGCACGGCCTGCTTGACCAAAAGGGGGCGGTCATCGACCTGGTCCAGCGCAACACCGAGGTCACCGTTCCGTTCGCTCTTTCAAGCCGAGGCTATGGGTTCTTGTGGAACATGCCAGGGATGGGCCGCGTCGAGCTGGCCGCCAACCGCACGAGGTGGGCGGCGGACGCAGCCAGGCAGATCGACTACTGGGTGACGACGGGCCCCACACCGGCCGAGATCGTCAGCCACTATGGCGGGGTAACGGGGTTGCCCCCCATGCTGCCGGAGTGGGCCTCCGGTTTCTGGCAGTCAAAGTTGCGCTACAAGGACCAGGGCGAGCTCCTCGATGTCGCCCGCGAGTACAGGCGCCGCGGACTGCCGCTCTCGGTGCTCGTCTGCGACTACTTCCACTGGACGCGCCAAGGCGAGTGGAAGTTCGACCCAGCCGAATGGCCGGACCCACAGGCGATGGTGGACGAGCTGCGGGAGCTCGGCGTTGAGCTGATGGTGTCGATCTGGCCGACCGTAAACCCCGACAGCGACAACTACGCGGAGATGGACAGGCGGGGGCTTTTGGTGCAAAGCGTGTCGGGCCTGCCGCTCCACCTCGCCTTCTGGGACAAGGGCACCGACGGCCCGGCGTTCATGCGCTACTACGACGCCACAAATCCCGAAGCTCGGCGCTACATCTGGGACAAGGTCAGCGAGGGCTACGGCCGCTACGGCATCCGAGCATTCTGGCTCGACGCTTGCGAGCCCGAGAACCTCGCCGAGAGCGGTGAGAACGCCAGGTATTTCAGCGGTCAAGGCGCGGAGTCCCAGGGTATCTATCCCCGCGAGCACGCCCGGGGCTTCTACGAGGGGCTGCGTGCAAGCGGCGAAGCCGCTGTGCTCACGCTCTGCCGGTCGGCCTGGGCGGGCAGCCAGCGCTACGGCGCCGCCGTGTGGTCAGGCGACATCGAGTCGACCTTCGAGGCTCTGGCCGCGCAGATCCCGGCCGGCGTGAACATGGGTATCGCGGGGATTCCGTGGTGGACGACGGACATCGGCGGGTTTCGCAATGGCGACCCGACCACGGCGTACTTCCGGGAACTCGTCGTGCGTTGGTTTCAGTTCGGTGTCTTCTGCCCACTGTTCAGGTTGCACGGCGCCCGCGATCCATGGCCCCAGGATGGCTCGGGCCAGACCGGAGCGCCGAACGAGGTGTGGTCATTCGGGGAGGAGGCGTACGCGTTGATCCGCGATCAGCTGGAGTTACGCGAGCGGATACGCCCCTACGTGATGGAGCAGATGGCGAGCGCCAGCGCGACCGGGATACCCGTGATGCGCGCGCTGTTCCTGGAGTTCCCGCACGATGAAGCAGCTTGGGGGATAGGGGACGAGTACATGTTCGGGCCGGACGTGCTGGTGGCCCCGGTCACTGCGCTCGGCGTACGGGAGCGCGACGTGTACCTCCCCAGCGGAGCTTCGTGGCTCGACGCCTGGAGTGGGGAGCCCGTCGACACAAACGGTTGGGTGAGGGCCAAGGCGCCGCTCGCACGCATTCCCGTCTATCTTCGAGCCGGGGGCGCCTTGAGGACCCTCTCGGCGGGAGACGGCGACTAGCCATGCCCGGGCAAGCTACTCGAGGCGGTATCGACGGTCAGGCGGGGGGCGCGTCGCCGGCGGCGCCGCGGTCCGGCGCGCCTGCGGCCCGCAGATCCGCACGCCGCCGTGGACCGTTTGCTCGGCTGTCCGGTCTGCACAAACAACGACTGGCGGGTTGGATCTTTCTGACGCCGGCGATTGTGTACGTACTTTTCGCCTTTGCCACACCAATTGTCTACAACGTGGCGTTGAGCTTCGAGCGGGACTCACTCTCGACGATCGGGAGTATCGGTGCTCCTTGGGCCGGACTCTCTAACTACACCGCGATGTTCAATGACCAGATCGCGCAGAGCGCGATCGTGCACACACTTGAGTTCACCGTAGGCTCACTCATCGGGCAATTCATAATCGGCTTCGCCCTCGCCCTACTGTTCAGCAATCGCTTCCCTGGACGCACCGTCGCACGTTCCCTCGTCATCGTCCCCTGGTTGGTGCCTCTGATCGTGACGGGTGTCATTTTTCGCTTCATGTTCCAGCAGGAGGGTGGGGCCGTCAACCAAGTGCTGATCGACACCGGTCTCATTCACAATCCGGTCGACTGGCTCGGTAGTACGAACTATGCCCTGCTAACGGTCACACTCGCCAACATCTGGCTGGGAGTGCCCTTCTTCACGCTCTTGCTCTTCAGCGCCCTCCAAGAGGTTCCGGCGGAGGTCAAGGAGGCGGCAATGATCGACGGCGCCGGTCCCTGGCAGCGACTCCGCCTAGTGACAATCCCGATCATCTTGCCCGTTATCGAGATCACGTTCATCCTAGGGTTCGTGTTCACCGTAAAGGTGTTCGACCTGATAATTGGGATGACCAATGGTGGGCCGGCCACCGCCACACAGCTGATATCCACATGGTCCTACGCACTTGGGTTCCAGCAATTCAACTTCGGTGAGGCGGCGGCGCTGAACAACGTGCTCCTCGTAGCCGCGCTCGCCTGTGCGCCACTCTATCTGCTCCTCAGCCGAGATCAGCTGCGCCGCAGCTCGGGGGCGGGACGATGAGCCGGGGCCAGAAGAGGGTTGCCGTGCGATGGCTCAGCACGCTCGTGGCGTTTGTCGCCGTGGCGATCATGCTGTTTCCTATCTACTCGATCATCGTTGCGTCGTTCGAATCGACAGTCACCCTGTTCAGCAGCCAGTTCCATTTCTTTCCATACCGGCCGACACTCGCGAACTACCAGACCGTCCTCCTGGGCACACAGTCCGGCACCGCCACGTCGGTGACAATATCCGGGAATCAGCTGGCGCATGTGCTCACAAGTCTCGAGATCGCGCTCGCGACGGCGCTCCTAACTTTGGTGATAAGCGTGCCCGCGGCGTACGCGCTCGCGAAGTACCGCATGCGAGTCACCGTTTTATTCATCGGAGCACTGCTCATCGCGCAGATCGTTCCGTCCATCGTCTTGGCCACCTCACTGTTCGCCGTCTTGCTCAAGGTGGGCTTGGTAAACACATTGCCGGGAGTGGTTATCGCCGATGGCACCTACGCCATTCCATTCGGCATTCTGGTCTTGCGGGCTTTCATGTTCAGTTTGCCCAACGAGGTGATGCACTCTGCGCGGGTCGACGGCGCTTCGGAGTGGCAGACGTTTCGAATGATCGTGATTCCGCTAGCCCGGTCCGCCATCATCACGGTCGCGGTTTTCGCATTCCTTGCCGGCTGGGGCGATTTCATCTTTGCCCTCACCACCCTGAACGGCGCTAGCTTCGAGCCCATAACGCTCGGGATTTACAGCTTCTTGGGCAACTACCAGGCGAACTGGGGCGCCGTAATGGCCGCCGGCGTGGTCGCCCTGGTGCCGGCCGGAGTGTTGCTGGTGATCGCGCAGCGCTACATAGCGACGGGACTCACCGCCGGCGCGGTCAAGGGCTAACGATGCACGCGCCTTCCGCGGCTCGCGAGAGGCTGCGACACCTACAGCACCGTCCGGCGCCGGACCGCACCATAGAGCTTACCGACAACGTAGTGCACTGTAACGATATACCGAGAATGGGAGAGATCAAGTGAGTGGAATAATCGAAGCACGAGGTCGAATGGGCCTCGGCATCCTCCTCGTGGCGGCCGTCTGTGCCGTGGTGGGGTTGACTGGCACGCCCGCTCGCGCTGCGACCCACGTCACGCTTACGGAGGAGGACTACTTCACCGGAGCGAGCCAGGTGGCGGCGTTGACGGCGTACGACGCATCGTTCGAGCACGCACACCCGGGTGTCACCATCAAACGGGAGGCTGTGCCGTTCACCGATCTGGACTCGACGCTGCTGACGCAGGCAGGTGCGCACGATCTGCCGAACCTGTTGGCGAGCGACAACCCGTTTGTCGCGGCGATGGTCGCAACGGGGCAGATCCTGCCTCTGAATAAATTCAAGGGCTTTAGTGCCAAGGGTTATTACCCGGCGGTGATTGACGAAGGAAAGATCGGGAAAAACTACTACAGTCTTCCGGTCGCGGGCGAGAACTCGATCGCGTTGATCTACAACATCGCCGACTTCAAAGCTGCCGGCATCACCAGCCCGCCAAAGACGTGGGCCCAGCTGGAGTCTGACGCGAAGGCACTTACGACCAAAGGTGGAGCTGGTAGCGGAGGAGTTTCAGGGTTCGGGATCACGTGCGACAACGGAGAGGACGCGACTTGGCAGTGGGAGCCCTTCTTCTGGGGCGACGGCGGCAAGTTCACCTTCTCCAACATTAGTGGCACGCCTGGACAGCAGGCATTGACGCTGTACCAGACCCTGCTGGCTCCGGGCGGCGGTGGGTACGACGACGGTTGTAGCGATTACGCACAGACGCCGGGCGAAACCGACGATTTCATCGCCGGGAAGCTTGCGATGATGCTGAACGGTCCGTGGAACTTCCCGCTGTTTAACGGGAACACGCCGGCGGAGAACTACGGTCAGTACTTCGGGGTCGCACCAATCCCCACCGAGTCGGCAGGCCAGAAGGCGGTCGTGCCGCTGGGCGGCGAGGACTGGGAGGTTAGTAAGAGTGGTAGCAAGGCTGAGCAGCAGCTTGCGTTTGACTACATCCAGGGCATGCAGTCGGCCACGGAGGAGCTGAACCTCGCGAATCAGTTCGGCTACCTGCCGGCGCGGGAATCCGTCGCCAAGGAGTTCGTGAAGGCAGCGGGCCCCGAGTGGAGCGTCTTGGCGACCCAGACCTTGTACGCGCATCCGCGCACGCTCGGTCTCGGTACCAAGTACAACACGATCTCGACGGCAGTGTGGGACGCCATCTCGGGTGTTTCGGCGAATCCGACCAGTGGTGAGGTGACGAGTGCGTTGTCCGCCGCCCAGTCGGCGATCACCGCTGCTCTAGGCTAGTAGTCAGATCGGCGCAGTAGGTAGCGTCAGTACGCTTCAGGCCCGGCACCGCGTCTTTTCCCAGAAGTTCTCGGCAGCGGTGCCGGGCCGAGCGTCCCTCGCGGGCGAGCTCGTAACGCAAAGGCGATTGGCTCGGACGTTCGCAACCACGGGCGAAGCGGGACGTGTGCGATGGGTGAGGCGCTGTTGCTCTGTTCGCCGGCAAAGCGAGCGATCGGCCGTTCGTGTTCTGCTGGTCGTCTGAGACGGTCGCCTACGGGGGTGAGTCGCGGTCGGGGCTACCTTGCGGCTCTCTACTGTGGGCTTTGGATCATGCGTGCGAGTTGGGCACGGGTGTAGCCGTTGCGCTGTGCGAGTTGCACGAGCTCCGCGACCTGCGTGAGGATTGCGCTGCGCTCCGGCGTGCCGGTGACGCGAATGCCGCGGCCCTGGACGAGCTCGAGCAGGCCTTCGTCGCGCAGCTGACGGACCGCTCGCAGCACGGTGTTGGTATTGACGCCCATGACCGCCGCGAGGTGGCGGGCCGTTGGAAGGCGCTCCCCCGGCCTGGCTTCACCGTCGGCGATCGCTTGGCGGATCTGCGCGGCGACCTGCTCGTGCAGCAGCGAGCGGTCGTTACGCGTCACCTTGACAAGCGCCATTACGCCAGGCATATTAGCGCCATCGTGGGAGCTATACGTACCTCTGCGCGCCGTGCCGCGCCGGTGGGGATTGCGCCCGGCGGCATAGGAGTTGCGGCTGGCGTCATCAACGATGCGCGGGCGCGGCAGCGTCGCTACCGCGGCGGCGGCGCACTGGCTGCTCTGTTCGTTGTACTCGCCGTCGGGCTGAACCTGGCGGGCGTATCGAGCGCCGATCACGCCTCGTCGCGTTCAGGGGTGACGTCGACGCCGCGCGTCCATGCCGCTGGTGGCGCCGACGCCGTTCCGGCGGTTCAGATCCGTTATCTGATGCCATGCTCCGGTCGAGGAACCTGGTGGGCGCCGTGCCCCTAGCAGGCGGTTAATCACAGGCGCTGTTAGCCTCCGGTCGGCTTGAACGCGACGCGTGTGAGGAAATCGCGTAGCAGGATGCGCCAAACGTACCAACTGTCTCCGCCATTGATGAAATCGGCGGTGAACTTGACGCCTGCATGGTGCAGGTCCGAGACCTCTTGCGCCGCCAGGTAGTGAAGCGGATCCTGCTTACCGCCGCCGACCATCACTCCTACGTGCTTGATGGCTCTGGCCTGCGCGCCGCTGACGACGGCATCGGGGATCGCGCTGATTACGCCCATATAGCCAAATGTGCTCGGGTCGTTGACCAGCATGGCGGCCGCCGCGCCGCCGCCGCATGACGCACCGAGGAACGCGCGCTGCGAGGGCTCGCGCGACACGTCGTAGCGGGACTGAGCGTAGGGAAGCACCTGGCCCGACAGGTTCTGCGCAAACGCGCCGGCGTCGTCGCCTTGGCAGTCGAAATCAAAAGCGGTCATCACCGCCACGAGCGGCTTGATCTCGTGTTTGTCGATCAGGTTGTCGAGGATGTTCGCGGCGTCATCCCGCGTGCTCCAGTCGACCTCGTTCTGGTCGATGCCCAGATACAGCGTGGGGTACGGCGTCGCGCGGTGTCGGTCGTACCCAGGCGGAGTGTAGATCGCGAGCCTGTTGTAGCCAGACGGCTCGGGTGATCCGAGGTCCGGCGGGTAGCTGACGTCGGCCAGCGCCCCGCGAGGAGAGGTGGGCGCTTGCCAGTCGTCGTTGCCGGTACGGAACGCGGGATCTGACGGGACGTACACCTGGCTCGTTGGTTCGACGGTGCCGACGGTCACCCCGTTGCGCTCGTTCCACGGCGGATTGCTCGGATCCGAGCGCTCGGGACAGTTCGTCGCAAACGAGTTCCTCCCGATCGCGCTCGGGCAGTTGAGCAGGAATCCGTAGTTGAAGTCGCCCGAAGGCAGCGGGATCGTGTAGGACCACACCCCGCTCGCGCGATCCTCCGTCATGCTGACGACCGGCCAGCCATCACCGACCGGGCTGGTGTTGTTTGGCGACCCGATCGGAAAGTCGCCCGGCTTCCACTGACTGGGAAGCAATCCCTGACTGCTCGACGGTGAGGTGCGAGCGGGGCTCGAGAAGAACCACTCGCCTTCGAGCTGAACGCTTGTCGCGCTCGGATCGCGGTAGCGGAACGTGACCGTGTAACCGGTCGGTGGCCTCCGCGTGCGCACCACCGCGGGGGAGAAGGCGCCGCCGCCCGTGCCGGCGGCATTGCCGCCGTGCCCCGAACCGACCGCGAAGCTGACCAGGAGTGCGAGAGCGACCGCTGCAGCTCCCAGTCCCGCGAGCACGGCGAGCACCGTTGCGACCGAGCGACGACGCGTCCGCCGTCGGCCTGGGTGCGCGTTGCCCCTGACCGAGACTGACGCCCGGATCGTGATGCGGATCGGTCCGGCCGAGATGCTGATCTTCGGCATCGCGGTCTAGACGAAGATGCCTTGCAGCCGGCCCGAGGCGATCCACCGCTGCGCGATCACGAGGACGAGAATCACCGGCGCACAGCTCACGAGGATCAGCAGCGCCTCCACAGACGGCGGTGCATTGGTCTGCATCTGGAGGCTGTGGAGCGTGACGCTGGCCTGCTGCGGTACGGCAAAAGGCGCAGGGGCCCCGGCCATCAGCTGTTGTGCGACGCCGAGCGTGACAGGGAAGCGGTTGGTGAGGCAGACGGCGGTCGTGGTGGCCGATCCAGCGCAACCAAACGCCAGATACATCCCCCACGGCAGGAAGTAGTTCGTCCAGCTCGCGACGAAGTCAAGCACCACGACGAGACCGAGGACAGGCGCCGCGAGCGGCAGCGCGATGTGCCTAAACGCCTGCCACTCATTGCAGCCATCGCTGCGCGCGACGGCGAGCAGCCCGAACACGCGGGGGGTATTGAAGTAGAGGTAGGCGATGTAGACGCCGAACGGGAACAGGCCGTAAGGCAGGATCACGGCGAACGGGCTGCTCAGCATCCCGAGCGAGTGGGCCTCGAGAACCAGCGGTAGCACGAGCGCATTGCTCGGAATCAGCATCGCGATCATCGTCGCGAACAGCAGCAGCCGCCGCCCGAAGAAGTCGAACGTCGCGAGGCCGTAGCCGGCCGGTACGCCGAGCCCGACGGCGATCAGCACTCCTGAGCCCGAGTAGAGCACCGAGTTCGTAAGCCAGGTGCCGATCTGGCCGACGAGGCCGGAGAACAGCACCTGCCAGTTCTGCACGAGCTGGTGGAAGGATCCGAGGCCCAACGGGGAACCGATCTGCGAGTCCGGCCCCGTCTGTCCCGCCCGCGTCGTCTCGAGTAGCAGCCAGACGATCGGCACGACGAAGAAGATCGCGACAGCGGCCAGCACGGCCCACAGGGCGAGTCGCCTGGCGCTGGACGCTATTGACCACGGCTGCGAGGCGACTGAGACGTCGAGCTTGACGGAGATGTTCAGCGGTCGCATCTAATCCGCCTTGAACAGTCGGGTGCGGAACACGAGCACGCCGGCGCAGACGAGGGCGACGACAAGCAGGTCGATGGAGATCGCGGCGGCCCAGTTGAAGTTGTTGTACTGGAACGCAAGGTAGGTCGCGAGCGTGTTCGGGGACCACACCGGACTGACAAGCCCCAGGTTCGCCACGCTCACCAGTTGGGGCTCGGCGAACAGCTGCGTGCCCCCGGCGAACGCCACGATCAGCATGTAGATGACCCACTTTTTGATCATCGGCAGCTTGATCCGCATCGCGGTCTGCAGCGGGCCTGCACCGTCGAGCGCCGCCGCCTCCAGTACGTCGTCTGGAACGTTCGCGAGCGCTCCATGGATCACGAGGATCCAGCTGCCGGCGCCGGTCCAGAATGCGATCAGCGCGTAAATGATCGGCAGGTTTCCGGGGATTAGCGAGTCGCCGAGTGTCTTGTAGCCAAGCGCGTGGAGCACGAAGTCCCACGGGCTCAGTCCGGGTTGCAACAGGAACAGCCAGAGCAGCACGCTCGCCGAGCCGGCGAACGCCGCCGGCACGTAGAAAACGAACCGGAAGGCCGTGCTGACGCGGGGCGCAAGTGTGTGGATCAGCAGCGAGAGGCCGATCACCATCACGATCAGCGCCGTCAGCCAGATGAGCATGAACTCGCCCACATGCTCGAATGCCGGGATCAGGAAGCCTTGGTTGTAGGAGTCGGTGAAGTTCGCCAGGCCGCTGAACGCGCCGCCGAACGTGGTCAACGCGAGGTTGAGCGCGTACCCCGCCGGCCAGATGCCGACGACTCCCAGCAGCGCCGCGTAGCCCCCAACGAAAAGGTAGCCGGCTCGAGATCGCCGGCGCGGGCTTTGTGATTTCTCCCGCCTCAGCCGTGGTCTGCGCCGATGCCAGCGGCGTGCCGAGACGAGGCGGTACCCGTGAAGCTCCGCGGCCTCACGGACCTCCTCGAGCGAACCACCACGATCACGACTCATTCAAGCGTCGCTTCCGGCCGACATCTCAACCAGCCCAAACATCCGCGCTATTCAGCGCTTTGGATGAGGTGTGACCACTGGGCACACGTGTAGCCGTTGTGCTGCTGTCCGAGTTGGACCAGGGCTGCGACCGGCGTGAGAACTGTGCTGGGTTCGGGGGTGCCGGTGACGAGGGTCCCGCGGCCTTGGACGAGCTCGAGTAGGCCTTCGTCACGTAGCTGACGGAGCCTCGCAGCACGGTGTTGGTGTTGACGCCCATGACCGCCGCGAGGTGGCGGGCCGTTGGAAGGCGCTCCCCCGGCTTGGCTTCGCCGATCGCTTGGCGGATCTGCGCGGCGGCCTGCTCGTGCAGCAGCGAGCGGTCGTTACGCGTCACCTTGACCAGCGCCATTACGCCACGCATATTAGCGCAATGATACGCCGCTAGAAAGCAGGAAGATCCGGGTGAACGTGCTGACCCCCGGCCAGGTCAACTCGCCGATGATGGAGGCGGTGATGTCCGCGGAGATGAAGGCGGTGTTCGAGTCCGTGATCCCGCGGCGAGAGATGGGCCGCCCCGAGGAGATCGCGTCGGTCGCGTTGTTCCTCGCCTCGGACGACTCGAGCTACGTCAACGGCATGGAGCTGGTTGTCGACGGCGGCACCACAGTGATCTGAGCCCGACGCCGGTGGTCGTCAACGCCGCGCCGCGCGCAGGCCGGACGCCGGCACGAGCGCGAGACGCGCTCACGACCTCCGCGCACGTGGCGGTAGACGACGAGCTGTGCACTCAGCTAGAACGCACGCTTCGCGGGTAGCGACCGTGCCGCAGCGGTGCCTGTGACCTGACGGCTGCGTGCGTTAGAAGTCGTGGTTTGCGAGTCCCAGGCCGCCGCGTTGTTCGGCTTCGCTCATCGCCGTCATCGCGGGCACCATTTCGCTGGTCACGAGGCCGTGTTCACTGGTGAGTTCGTTGATGATCTCGAAGGACCGCGCGATCCGCTCGGGTGTGTCGATGACGATCGTGACGACCGGGACGTGACGTCGGATTTGGAAGAACTTGTCGCCGTGGGGGGCGTCGTCGCCATGGAAGCCCCAGATGCCGCGGAGGCTGGTGGCGCCTGCAGCTTCGGATTCGCGCAGTCGCCGGATGATTTCGAGGTTGAGTGAATGGCCGTTGTGGGTGGCGGCCTGCGAGGTGTGGATCATCAGCTTTTGCCACATCGCGAGGCCATGTTCGTCGGTTCCAGGGATCTCGTGCGGCGTGGCGAGCAGCTCGCCGTCACGTTTGCAGACGCGGACACGTTCGAGCGTGATCAGCGGCTCGTGCAGCAGCCCGCCGAGCTCAGGCAGGACCTGGCCGATGATTTCGCCGGAGCCGACCGCGATGATCATCATCGGGACGTCGGCGTTTCGGCCGAAGAACTTTCCGCGCACGCGCCGTCCGCGGTTGGTGCCGTCGACGCCGAGCAGGACGGTAGCGCCGGAGACGCCGCGGCGGTAGAGCAGATCGCAGACTGCGGCGTACGCGGGCATCCGGTAGACGCGCTCCTGCCGGCCGACGTAGACGGTCAGCTTGGTGGCTTCGCCGAGCACGTCGGGCAGCTCGATCGGCCCGATTTCTCCGGAGAGAAGCCGCGCTCGTTCGAGCGTGATCAGGCCGCGGCGTTTGATCTGCAGGATCGGCTCGAGCATCGCTTCGATACGGTCGCGTCGATCGACGGCGACGGAGACAACGGGGAGGTCGTAGGACAGCGACAGCAATCGGTCGGTGTGCAGGTGGTGCAGCCGACCGAAGCCCTCGGTGCCGCGCAGCAGCACGCTCGCCTGAAGGCGATGACCGCCGTAGATGTTGAGCAACTCGTCCGCGAGAAGACCGTCGGGCGTGCGGTCGCGCTCGCCGAAATATGTCGTCAACTTCAGGCAGTCCTCGTTCATAGGTGTGCTCCGATCGTACGCCCGAGCGCGGCTGCACCAACGCCGACAGCAAGGCTCAGCAGCACGTTGATGACGGCCGCGGGGATCTCGCCCTCCTCGGCGAGACGGTGCGTTTCTAGCATCCACGTCGAGAAGGTCGTGTAGGAGCCGATCGTCGCGGTGCCGAGCAGCAGCAGCAGATCGCCGCTGACCGCAAGGCCGGTGAGCAACCCGAGCAGGAGCGAGCCGGTGGCGTTGATCGTCAGCGTTCCGATCGGGAAGTCGTGCTTGGCGCGCTCGGCGATGAAAGCGTCCAGGATGAATCGGCCGCTCGCGCCAGTGGCGCCGACGAGTGCGACGCCGGCCCAGAACCAGCCGGTCACGCGATCAGCCTCGTGCGTCGCACGATCGAGCTCGCGATCCAGATCGCTGCATACCCGGCCGCGATGCTGGCGAACGCGTAGCCGACGGCGAGCCCGTAGCGGTGCGCGTCGATGATCTTGAGGATCTCGACCTGCATCGTCGAGAACGTCGTGTAGGCGCCGCAGAAACCCGTCCCCAGCAGCGGCCGACGGTAGGTGGATTGCGGCAGCCGCTCCGCCAGGCGGGTTGCGAAGTACGCCAGCGCGAACGACCCGGTGACGTTGATCGCGAACGTCACCCACGGCCAGTTTGGCGCCCCGCCCGAGAAGGTGGTGCCCAGCCAGACGCGCAGCAGGGCACCAACCGCCCCGCCGAGCGCGACCGCGGCAAGCTCACGCCTGTCAATACCCGGCCACACCGTCTGTCTAGGAGCGGTCGCGGCGCGTGCCGAGCGTGGTCACAAGGAGCGTCAGCGTGAGGTGCAACGCGCACCCCGCAGCCCAACCGAACAGCACCAACGAGACTTCACCGAGGGTGTGGCTGCCGGCCTGAAAGACGAGGCCGCGCTGCCGACGAGGATGGCGTGTACGAGTGCCCAGCAGCCCAAGAAGACGAACAGCAGGCCGACGTAGTCAGCAATCCCGCCGACACGGCCGAGGAGCACGCCGCCGATCACGAGGATCGCACCGCAGATGCTCTCGACGACGATGCGCCGGCTCCGGTGCGGGTCGTGCAGGTCGCGCGCCATCAAGGGGCCTTTGGGCTGGGTCCACAGTGCGGACGACGAGCGCAGAGCGCATCGTCTGAGTCGCCTGGGAAGCGACTTGGGTTACTGCGGGCGCGGCGGCGTGCGCTCATCGGGTGTCGTCGTCGCTGACGACGAGGATCGGGATGGTCGTGGAGGCGAGCAAATCTTGGCTGACGCCGCGCAACAGGAGTCGGCCGGCGCGACGGGTGTGGTGGTGCCCGCAGACGATCAGGTCGAAGCCGTGCTCGTGGGCGTAGTCGGTGAGAGCCTTTGCAGGCGTCTCGCCGTCGATGATCTGGTGCTCGACGCTGACGCCGGCGCGGTGGGCACGGTCGACGACATCGCGGAAGGTGTCCTGCAGGTAGCGGTGCGCAGCGTCGGCGGACTCTTCGCGGTCGGCGGCGGTTTCGGCGTGGGCGGGTGAGTAGGCGATCGATACGGCGACGAGCTCGGCGTTGTAGCGGCGTGTGATGTCGATTGCGACGTCGAACGCGCGCACCGCGACTGGCGAGCCGTCCCAGGCGGTGAGGATTCGTTGGAACATTCAGTGGAGGATGGGGACGAGGGACAGGGCAACGATCAGAGCGACCAGCATGTACAGCAGATAGGCGGACAACCGCCCGGATTGGAAGGCACGAACACGCTCGGCGATCCGCAGCGCGAGGGTGGTGGCGGGGGTGTAGAGGAAGCGGTCCACGGCAAGCACAACGCGGGTGTCGAGCGTTAGCTGCCCGGCCGCGTCACCGGCGGCCGCCGCCACGACCAGGCGTGTTCGATAGCCGAGCGGTCCGCGCAGGATGACGCGCATCGGGTTGGAGTACGCCGACGGGCGGTACTGCACGGCATCGAGCTCGGCAGCGCTGCCGGTGACCCAGACCGGGGCGCGGCGCACCTTGCGTCCACGGCTGGCGAGCACAGTAAGCACGGCGAGCAGGACGTAGGCGGG
>Ga0182030_10007435_pt1 | contig 22844 bp, 14 predicted proteins | sample 812S3MmetaG_FD_121299 | JGI IMG/M metagenome (GOLD analysis project Ga0182030, IMG submission 121299) | Permafrost microbial communities from Stordalen Mire, Sweden - 812S3M metaG (Illumina Assembly) | ecosystem: Environmental > Terrestrial > Soil > Wetlands > Permafrost | place: Sweden...
CCGGCGCGAACGTGATCGAGATGATCGACTCCGTGAAGGCTGAGCTGCCCCAGCTCAAGAACTCCATCGACCCGAAGATCGACCTGGTGGTCACCTTCGACCGATCCATCACCATTCGCGCCTCGCTGCACCAGGTGGAGCAGACCCTGATGCTGGCCGTGGCGATGGTCATCCTCGTCGTGTACATCTTCCTCAACAGCTACCGGGCAGCGCTCATCCCGGCACTGGTCGTGCCCGTGTCGCTGATCGGCACCTTCGGCGCCATGTATCTGCTCGGCTACACGCTGGATAATTTCTCGCTCATGGCCCTTACGATCGCCACCGGCTTCGTCGTGGACGACGCCATCGTGGTCATGGAAAACACCACCCGGCACATCGAGGCGGGCATGGGGCGCATGCAGGCGGCGATGCTGGGTGCGCGCGAAGTGGGTTTCACGGTGGTCTCCATGAGCCTGTCGTTGATCGCGGTGTTCATCCCGTTCATGTTCGCGGGCGGCATCGTCGGGCTGATTTTCCGCGAGTTCACCGTCACGCTGTCGGTGTCGATCCTGATCTCTCTGGTCATTTCCCTGACGACGACTCCGATGATGTGTTCCCTGCTGCTCGAGCGCAACGCCGAACGCACGCACTCGCGCTTTGCGCGGACTTTCGACCGCGGCTTCGAGCGGCTGCGGCGCGGTTACGAGCGTACGCTCGATTGGGCGCTGCATCACCCGCGCACGATGCTGCTGGTGCTGTTCGCCACCATTGGCGTCAACGTCTACCTGTATGTGGTCATCCCGAAAGGCTTCTTCCCGCAGCAGGACACGGGTCAACTGCAGGGCGGCATCCGCGGCGATGCCGCAAGCTCCTTTCAGTTCATGAAGCGCAAACTGCAGGAGGTCGCGCGCATCGTTCAAAGCGACCCCGCCGTGAGCACGGTCACTGGTTCCGTCGGTGCGGGTGGCTTCGGTCCCGGCGGTGGCGGCGGAGCGAGCGCCAATCTGACGATCGCCCTCAAGCCGCTGTCCGCACGGGGCGTCTCGGCCGATCAGGTCATCAGCCGCCTGCGGCCGCAACTCGCGCACGTCGCCGGGGTGCGCACGTTCCTGCAGGCGGTGCAGGACATCGGCGGAGGCGGCGGACGTTCGGCCAACTCGCAATATCAGTACACGCTCCTGGGCGACGATCTCGTGGAGCTGCGCACCTGGTCCCAGAAGCTGCGCACCGCGCTGCAGGAAATGCCCGAGGTCACGGACGTGGACACGGACCTGCAGCCGGGCGGGCTCGAGGCCGATCTCATCGTCGATCGGGACACGGCCTCGCGCCTCGGTCTCTCCGAGGTGCAGATCGACAATGCGCTCGGTGACGCCTTCGCCCAGGCCCAGGTGTCCAACATCTATAATCCGTTCAGCCCGCAGCAGTATCACGTGGTCATGGAAGTTGCGCCGGAATATTGGCAGAACCCGGCGATCCTGAAGGAGCTCTATGTGAGCACCGGCGGCGCCTCGGTCAGCGGAACGCAAAGCACGCAGGCGGTCGCGGGAACCACCCTGATAGGCACCACCCCCACGCCTTCTTCTCCCGCCGGGTCGCCGGCCGCCGGGTCGCCGGCCGCCGGGTCGCCGGCCGCCGGGTCATCGTCGGCGGCCAACGCTGCCGCGGTGGCGCAGGACACGGCGCGCAATCTCGCGGCGAACTCCCTCGCCAATGCCGGCCGAGGCAACACGTCGACGGGCTCGGCCGTGAGCGTTGCCGCAGAAACCGTGGTGCCGTTCGCGGCGTTCAGCCATTTCCTGACCAGCACGACCCCGGTCAGCGTGAATCACACCGGCACATCGGTCTCGACCTCGATCGCCTTCAATCTGCCGGAGGGCGAGTCCCTCGACGTGGCCCTCAAAGCCATCCAGAACAAGATGAGCGAGATTCACATGCCCGTTACCATCGTCGGCGGCACCTACGGCACCGCGAAACTCTTTCAGCAGAGCAACAGCAATACGCCCCTGATGCTGGTCGCGGCGCTGCTTGCGATCTACGTCGTGCTCGGGGTCCTCTACGAAAGCTATAGTCAGCCGCTGACGATCCTGTCGACGCTGCCCTCGGCCGGTGTGGGGGCGCTGCTCGCGCTGATGGCGACCGGAACCGAGTTCAGCCTGATCGCCTTTCTCGGCATCCTGCTGCTCATCGGCATCGTGAAGAAAAACGCCATCATGATGGTGGATTTCGCGCTCGAGGCCGAGCGCACACTGGGGATGGATCCGCTGGCCGCGATCGCGCATGCCTGTTCCCTGCGTTTCAGACCCATCATGATGACCACCTGTGCGGCCATCGCGGGCGCGTTGCCCCTGGCGATCGCCCACGGCGACGGCACGGAGATGCGCCGCCCGCTCGGCATCGCCATCGTAGGCGGGTTGATCGTTAGCCAGTTGTTGACGATATACACGACTCCCGTGGTGTATCTCTACATACACCGCTACTTCAGCCGCGCACAGCGCCGCATGCGCGCCTCCTCGCGTCCCGCCCAGCAAGGCGGTCCGTTCGCGCACGGCCCGAGTACGGCGGAGCCCGCTCGATGACCGGCTTAGTTTCCCGCCTCGGCTCGGGGCTCGCCCTGGCCGCGCTCTGCGGCTGCGCCGTGGGCCCGAACTACCATCGGCCGGCCGCCGCCGTGACCGTCGCCCCGGCATACAAGGAGGTCGGCGACTGGAAACCGAGCGAACCTGCCGATGCGCTTGCCCGGGGACCCTGGTGGACACTCTTCGCCGATGACGAGTTGTCTCGGCTCGAATCCCGGATTGCCATTTCCAACCAGAATGTCCGCGCGGCCGCCGACGCCTTTGCCCAGTCGCGCGCCCTCGTGGCCGAGGCACGCGCCGGCTACTGGCCGACGGTGGGGGCAAGCGTCGGCCCGCAGCGCGGTTCTGTCGATGGCAGCCGTCCCCGCACCACCGTCGCCGCAGGCGCAACCGCGGACTGGACCCTCGACATCTGGGGTCAGATCCGGCGCTCGGTGGAGAGCAACCGGGCTTCGGCGCAGGCGAGCGACGCCGCGCTCGCAGCGGCGACCCTGTCCGCGCAGAGCGATCTCGCCACGGATTATTTCGAGCTGCGCGCCCAGGATGAGTTGCAGAGACTGCTCGACGACATCGTGACCGCGGAAAAACTCTCGCTCAAGATCACCGAAAGCCGCTATCGATTCGGCGTCGCGGCCAAGGCGGACGTCGTGAGTGCCCAGGCGCAGCTCCTGAACAGTCAGGCGCAGCAGGTGAATGCCGCCATTCAGCGCGGCATTTTGGAACATGCGATCGCCGTGCTCGTCGGTGAGCAACCGGCAGCGTTTTCGCTCGCGCCCGCCGCGATGCGCACCGACGTCCCGACGGTTCCCGCCGGTGTTCCCTCGACGCTTCTGGAACGCCGGCCGGATGTGGCCGAAGCAGAGCGGAAGGTCGCCGCGGCCAATGCGCAGATCGGCGTCGCCGAATCCGCGTGGTTTCCGAGTCTCACTCTGACGGGCTCGGATCAATACCAGGGCAGCACCTTCAGCCGCCTGCTCGACACCTCCACGCATGTCTGGTCGATCGGCCCGCAGCTGGCGGAGACTCTCATCGACGGAGGCCTGCGCCGCGCCCAGGTGGCCGCGGCGCGGTCTGCCTATGCGGTCACGGTCGACACTTACCGGCAGACCGTCCTCGCCGGCTTCGAACAGGTCGAGGACGAGATCGTCACGCTTCGGGTGCTCGAAAAGCAGGCCGTCATCGAGCAGGCGGCGGTAGCCGCCTCCGTCGAGGCCGAAAAGCTGACGCTGAACCAGTACAAGGCGGGCACCGTGCCTTACAGCAGCGTGATCACCGCGCAAACCACCCGGCTCGCCAGCGAGGAGACCGCCTTGACGGTGCTGTCGGACCGCCTTCAGGCGAGCGTGGCGCTCATCGACGCCCTGGGCGGCGGTTGGACGGCGTCCAAGCTGTGACGCCAGGTCCAGGCCTTGACACGGCGGTCAAGCTCTGACGCCGGGAGGCTGTGCGGCGGGCGAGCGGCGCAGGATGGCATTACGCACCCACCACTCTTGTTGCGGCTCGAGGGGCACCAGCAACGTCACTTCGCCGGCCGCGAGCGTCGCCAGCGGCAGCCCGTCGCGGTAGAGGACGCGGTTGCCGGTCAGCGAGGGCAGACGGGCGCCCGGCGTCACAATGCCGAGCAAGTTCAAGGGATCGGCGGCCGACAGGGACACGCAGAGGTCGGCATGGGGTTTGCGCCGGACCTCGCGAAGCAGCCCAACGGCCTCCGGGCTCGCAAATTGTTCGCCCGAGAATCCCGCGATGAAGCGGCCGCCGCGGATCTCGCCGCGCGCCTCGAGCCGCCGGCAGCACGAGAGCAGGCTGCGCCAGGACGGCAGCCACTGCGCTTCGCGCGCCAACAGCTTCCAGCAGAGCACGCCGTAGCGCCGCAAGAGCGTGCGCACCACCAGTTCGACCGCCTCGTCTCCGGGCGCCCCGTCCGCGGCCTGCGCCTCGCGGTGAACGACGGCCCAGCGCCCGGCGTCCCCCATGGAGAACAATCCGAAACGTCGACGGCGGGACTCCGGACCCGACCGGCTGCGCTTGGCAGCGGGCGCCAGCAGCGCGCGCAAGCCCCCGAAACTGTCCGAGTTCACCAAGCCCATCGACACGAGGTCGGCCAGCGCCTGTTCGGCCTCGGACGGCAGCAACTTCACACCATCGGCCACGTCGTCGAAGAAGGAGGCCCCGTGCGAGCGGATGTAATCGAGCACCGCCCGCGCCTTGCTGCCCAGACCGTCCGATGCGAGCGGTCGGGTCATCCCGGTCCACATTTTGACGTGACGACGCGCCAGCAACGTGATCGGCGTCGACCGGATCGGACCCGCGCCCTGGTCCGGGCCGACCTTTCGGCCGGCCAATCGCACCCAGGAATAGCGGCCGGCCCGGCCGTGCTCGTCCAGCCAATCGGGCTCGTAATCGGCGATCCGCGCCGGCAGGATGTCGCTTTCCCACGCCGACGCCGGTGCCTCGAATCCCTCGAGCTGGGCCAGCACGGCCGCCACGGAATCCGCGCCCTGCATGCGCAGACCGGGCAAAACGCGCTGCCACTCGAACAGGAAACGCAGAAATTCGCGCGGCTGAACCGGGTCGATTTCGGCGCGCAGACGCTTCACGGTGTAGCGGTGGATGCGCGCCAGCAGCCGGCGCTCACACCACTCCTCGCCCTCCGCGGCCGGCGTGAATCGGCCACGCATCGCAAAACCTTCCACCTCGAGCGCGGTGAGAGCGGCGTCCACCGCGGCAACGCCGAGCCTCAATGATTGTGCGATCGACCCGGCGGTGACCGGGCCCAAACCCTCGAGGCGGCCGCGAACGATCTCGACCAGTGCGGCCTCGGAGGCGGGCAGTCGGGGCTCGAACCACGAACGATGTTCGGTCGTGACCCACAGCACCGGTTGTCCGTCGTTCTCGATGCGGACCACACGGCCGTCGTGCAGCAGCGCCCCCACAAGCTGCGGCCAGACCTCGTTCGAACGCACCTCGTCATCCGTCAGGAACATGAGCCAGGACAGCGCATCGCAGAGCTCGTCCGCCGTTGCCGCATCCGGCCACGCCTCGGCGCGCACGCGCTCGATTGCCGCAGCGTCGAGCCTTCCGAGGTCGGCGGCGTCGGCCGCATCGATCCAGCGGCGGGCCATCACGGCCTGGGTACGACGCTCCTCGAGCGGAGCATCGTCGAGATAGGCATACGGCCGTGCGTTCAGCGCCTCGAGCGCAAGCGGCGACGGCTCCGTCAAGTCGCGGGCGATGATGCGGATTTGGCCGCCCTCGATGCCACGCAGCACCGCTTCCAAGCCATCGACGTCCATCGCGTCCTCGAGACAGTCCCGGATGGTCTGCTGCACCAGCGGCTGGTCCGGGATTTCGATCTCGCCGGGAAGATTCTCCGCGCAAGCTACCTGGTCTGGGAACACCGCCGCGAGCAGATCCTCGGCGTTCATGCGCGCGAGCTGCGGAGGCACCTTCTTGCCGCCACGAAAGCGCGGCAGGGCCAGTGCGATGCCGGCATCCCAGCGCCAGCGCACGCCGAACATGGGCGCAGCGCACAGCGCCTGCACGAGCAGCGGACGAACCGTCTTCGAATTGAGATACCGCGCGGACTCGGCCAGATCAAAGCTGTGTGCATGGGTCAGCGAGAGGACGATGTGATCCTCGGTCGCGGCCGCCTGCAGTTCGAAGTTGAACGCGCGGCAGAAGCGTTTGCGCAACGACAACCCCCACGCACGGTTGACCCGGCTGCCGAAAGTCGAATGGATGACGAGCTGCATGCCTCCGGACTCGTCGAAGAAGCGCTCGAAGATGACGGTGTCCAGCGACGGCAGCATGGTGAGCGCGGCGCGGCCGGCGGCCAGATACTCGATGAGCTGCAGGGCAGCCTCCGCCGAAATCCCGACTTCCGCCTCGAGCCAGCGCAGCGCGGCGCCCGGGGCATCGAGCAGACCTCCGACCTCGGACCGCAGACGTCCGACCGCGGCCGACAGCTCGTGGGTTCGCCCCGGCGCCTCGCCGAGCCAGAACGGGATCGAGGGGGGCTGCCCACGGGCATCCTCCACCCGCACCGTGCCGCGCTCGACGCGCAGGATGCGGTAGGACGTGTTGCCCAGCTGGAAGACATCGCCCTGCAGGCTTTCGACGGCGAAGTCCTCGTTGACCGTGCCGACGGAGAACCCATCGGGCTCGAGCATCACCCGGTAATCGGCATTGTCGGGAATCGCGCCGCCGGATGTGATCGCCGTCAGACGGGCACCTTTGCGGGCCCGCAGGACGTGGTTTATCGAATCGTGGTGCAGCAGCGCGCCGCGCCGCCCGCGTCGCGTGCTAAAGCCTTCGGCGAGCATGCGGACGCAGGCGTCGAAATCCGCGCGCTCGAGGCCGCGGTAGGGATAAGCACCGCGTACCAGGGCGAACAATTCATCCTCGCCGCACTCGCGCGCAGCCACCTCGGCGGTGATCTGCTGGCACAGGACGTCGAGTGCGTTGCGGGGCACCGCAAGCACGTCCAACTCGCCGCGGCGCACCGCATCGAGAAGCGCCGCGCATTCGACCAGCTCATCCCGCGACAACGGGAACAGCCGACCCTTCGAGGTGCCTCCCACCGCGTGGCCGGCGCGGCCGACACGTTGCAGGAAGGCATTGATCGACCGGGTCGAACCGATCTGACACACGAGGTCGACGTCCCCGATGTCGAGGCCGAGTTCCAAGGAGGCGGTGGCGACCAAGGCCTTGAGTTCGCCGCGCTTCAGCTGCTGTTCCGCCTTGAAGCGGCGCTCCTTGGCGAGGCTGCCGTGATGCGCTGCGACGTGCTCCTCGCCGAGACGCTCGGACAAATGGCGCGCGACCCGTTCGGCGAGCCGGCGCGTGTTGACGAAGACCAGGGTGGTGCGATGCGCGCGCACGAGCGCCGCGAGCCGGTCGTAGACGTCGGTCCAGACATCGCCGGACATCACCGGTTGGAGCGGTGTGGACGGCAGTTCGAGCGCCAGATCGCGCTGGCGTCCGTGGCCACAATCGACGATGCGGCACTCCCCCTCCGCCGCATTCGATCCGGTCAGAAACCGTCCCATCTCCTCGATCGGGGTCTGCGTGGCGGACAGTCCGATGCGCATGCAGCGCCTGGCGGCGAGGGCTTGCAGCCGCTCCAGCGACAGCGCGAGATGGGTACCGCGCTTGTTGCCCGCAATCGCGTGGATTTCATCGACGATGATCGTGCGGCAGGGTGCAAGCATGTCGCGGCCGGATTGGGAGCCGAGCAGTACGTACAGGGACTCCGGCGTCGTGACCAGAATATGGGGGGAGACGCGGCGCATGCGCGCCCGCTCCGCGGGGGACGTATCGCCGGTGCGCACGACCGTGCGAATGTCCACATCGGGCAGGCGCAAGCCCTTAAGCTCGCGGCGGATCCCGGCGAGGGGTGCCTCCAGGTTGTGGTGAACGTCGTTGGAGAGGGCCTTCAACGGCGAAATGTACAAGACCCGGGTTTCGTCGGGAAGGCCGCCGGCGCCGCCCTCCTTCACGAGTTGATCGATGGCGGTCAGGAACGCCGCCAGGGTCTTCCCGGAGCCCGTGGGCGCGGCCACGAGCACGTCCCGGCCGGCCTGAATTGCCGGCCACGCGAGCGCCTGCGCCGGTGTGGGCGAGCCGAAGCTGCGCCTGAACCATGCGGCCACGGCAGGATGGAACGATTGCAGCGAGGTCATGCCGGGCGATTATACGCCGGCATCACCGCTCGTCCGCCTCGACCTCGACCTCGACGAGCCAGCCGCGGGATTGCGCCGCATCGAGGAATTGCACGACATCATCGGCCCGGTTTCCGCCTGGTGAACGCATGAGGGCGTCCATGACGATACGGTCGCGGCTCCGCGACCCGTCGCAGAGCTCCAGAATGGCGAGCGCATGGCCGTTCAGGTGCACCTTGGCGGTAGTCATGACCCGCAGCATCGCGGCAGAGGTGTCGCCGTCGCGGCAGAGCTCCACGCCGGGAGCAAGTCGGAGAGACCGGAGAACTTGAACCATGACCTGCCGGAACTAGCAGGTTGCATGCCAGCCCCGGAAACGTCCGGTCAGGTGCGCAGCCTAGATGCCCCGATGGGGGATGCGCAGCCGTCGGCAGCGCCGGTACAGGGTGCTCCGGCTGACCTGCAGCACCACGGCCGCCCGCGCCATGTTGCCCTCCGTGTCGCGAATCGCCTTGACCAGCGCCTGCCGCTCCGCCGCCTCAATGGGCGACAGAGGTCGGCCGCCGTCGGCCGGCCCGGCATCGGACAAGGCCGGGGCCGCCGACGAAAACCGCAGCGCCGGGTCGCCCGTCGCCGGGTCGCCGGCCGCGGGATGGCCCGCCGCCGGGTCGCCGGCCGCCACGTCCCGAACCTCGCTCGGCAGATCCTGCAAACGCACCACTCCGCCGTCGCAGATGGCCAGCGCGGTGCGGATGACGTTGCGCAGTTCGCGGATGTTGCCGGGCCAGCCATAATCGAGAAGGCGCTGGAACGCATCGATCTCGATGGCCACGGGACGGCCGTCGCTGGTCTCGGCGCTCAAGAGCCTGCGGATCAGATCGTCCTTGTCGGTGCGGTCGACCAGCCGCGGCAGTTCCAGCGTAATCCCGTTGAGGCGGTAATACAGGTCCTCGCGAAACTCCCCACGGGCGATCATCGAACGCAGGTTTTGATGCGAGGCGCAGATCACGCGCAAATCCACCTTCATCGGTTTTTCCGCGCCGAGCGGCACGACTTCGTGCTCTTCCAGCACCCGCAGCAGGCGCGTCTGCAGCCCCAGCGGCATGTCGCCGATCTCATCCAGAAACAGCGTGCCGCCCGACGCCTGCAGGATCGTGCCCTTCATGCCCTCACGGCGTGCACCCGTGAACGCTCCGGACTTGTAGCCGAAAAGCTCGCTTTCGATCAGCGACTCCGGAATCGCCGCGCAATTGAGGGCAACGAACGGCGCACGGCCGCTGGCCGCATGCAGCGCGCGCGCAAACAGCTCCTTGCCGGTGCCCGTGGCGCCCTGAATCATCACGGAGACGGACGACGAGGCGACCCGGCGGGCGCTGCGCACGATCCGCAGCATCTGCAAATCGTCCCCGGCCAGGTCCTCGAGTGCCAGCGCTTCCTTGGCCGGCGCGGGAGGCTTCAACTGCATCACGTCGGAAGCGCGCGTGCCCCGGACCCTGTAGCGCGCGAAACCCATGTCCGTCGCCTCGTGGCTCAGGCTCGCGAAGTAGCGCCGCCCGAGCACGGCGTCTCGCACCGGCCACAGCCCGGCGGCGTTGGGCGCGGCGGGCTCGATCATCTCCTCGGCGCGCATGTCGAAAATCTCGTCGATGCGCCGGCCGATGAGTTCGCCGCGGCCCCCGACGCCGAGAAGGCGCAGCGCCATGTCGTCCGCGGCAATCACGGTCGCGTCGGTCGCGAGCGCGAGCGCGCCGTCGTGCTGCAGGTTCACGAATTCCGGGCGGGCGTGAAATCGCAGCACGCTGCCGCGCTGGAAATGCCGCAAAAACAAGCATTTTTCGATCAGCTTGGCCGACAGGTGCACCAGCGCCATGACGTGGGTCTGGGTTTCCCGGGTACCCTGGGCGTTGAGCGTGGAGGCGTCGAGGACCGCCACCAGCGAGCCGGCGGGATCGTGGATCGGCGCCGCCGTGCATGACAAGCCGATGTGGCAGGCGCGAAAGTGCTCGTCCCGGTGCACGATGATCGGCCGATCCTCGGCGATGCAAGTCCCCATGCCGTTAGTGCCCTGCCGCGACTCGCTCCAATCCGCACCGAGCCGCAGCCCGGCCACCCGGAACGTGTTGAGAATGGTCGGATCCGCCTTCTCGTAGAGAACGATCCCGCCTGCATCGGTGAGCAGCAGCGCGCAGCCCGACATCGCGATATGATCGTACAGCCAGTCTATTTCGGCGGACGCCACCTGGATCAGATGTTCGTGCCGGCTGCGATATTCTTTGAGGGAGTATCCGTCGAGGACGAACGGCTCCTGGTGGCGCACGGGATCGAGCGCGTAATCGTTCATGCAGCGTCGCCACGATGCACCGATGGCCGCACTCACCGCCGCCTGCGGAGAAATCCGAGTCATTCCGCGCACGAAACCCGCCACCGTGGCCGCGTGCTGTGCTTCCACCTGATTAGACATCGGGATCCCCCCCTTGCTTGAGCATCGCCATCCCACCTCAAAAAGTCAAATCGGGAACCCCCCCGAATGGACCAGGCCTGCCAACCGTCGCGCGACATGTCGCATTTGTGGGACACCGACACATTGCATCCGGGCGCGAGGTTTACGCGAACTGATTGGCACGCGCATACTAGCTGACAGGGGACATGAACTATTCATCGGCTGGCAATTCGGAGATTGCACTGCGCTCCACATTCGCGCGCGGGCGTGCTTGCCCGGAATTTCCGCCCGATCGCTCACGGTGCGATGCCGCAGCCCCGCCACGCGTCGGCCTCGAGGGTCCGATAACTCTTTGCCAGCTGGCGGGCACGATCCGAATCCCGAAATATCGAACCGCCCTGTCCCGGCAGGGTTGCGTACTTCGCGAACGTCGACGATTCGACGAAATCGTCGTACGACAGCGCGTCTGCGATCTTGTCGATCGCGCAAGCGCATTGGTACAGCGCAGCGAGCTTGCCGCCGTTGCGGCCGATGCACTCGTTGACGTACTCGACGCGCGCGATGGTCGGATATTGATGCGCCGGCGAATCCCTGCCCACGGCGTCCGCGGCACTGCCGGTGGCGGCAACCGACAGCAGGGCGCCGAGCGTGCTCAGGTGGCATAAGTATTGCAGTTTCATGGACTCGCATTCCTGTAGTTTGTTGAGACATTGATGTTTCCGAAGGAAACAAAGTTTAAGGGGATTGGAAAATTGGTTGGTTAAATTCGACACTCACGATGAGGGACTCAATATGAAAATGTCTTACGCCCTGCCGATTCTGGGCGCCGTAGCCGTGTCAACGTCATTATGCCTAAGCGGAATCGCTGCGGCGACGGAGCTCGAAACAGACATGAGCAATCCGTCCAACTGGGCGTCTCAGGCCGGCGACTATGCAAACCACCGTCACAGCGACCTGAATCAGATCAATGCCGGCAACGTCGGAAACCTCCAGGTGGCCTGGACCATGTCGACCGGTGTCCTGCGCGGCCACGAAGGCTCACCGCTGGTGATCGGCAACACCATGTACATCCACACGCCGTTTCCCAACAACGTCTACGCGATCAACCTCGCGGACCAGACGTACAAGTGGAAGTACGAACCCAAACAGGACGGCACCGTCGTGCCCGTGATGTGTTGCGACACCGTCAACCGCGGACTCGCCTACGGTGACGGCAAGATCCTGCTGCAACAGGCCGACACCACCCTCGTCGCCCTCGACGCGAACACCGGCAAGGTGATCTGGACCGTGAAGAACGGCGATCCGAAGATCGGCGAAACCAACACCAACGCCCCCCACGTGTTCAAGGACGTGGTGCTGACCGGCATCTCCGGCGGTGAATTCGGCGTCCACGGCCGCATGCATGCCTACGACATCAAGACCGGCAAGCTGTTGTGGAAGGCGTACAGCACCGGTCCGGACGACCAGCTGCTGTTCGATCCGAAGACCACGATGACCTGGACCAACGGCAAAGAGGCGCCGGTGGGCAAGGATTCCTCGCTGAAGACCTGGAAGGGCGATCAGTGGAAGATCGGCGGCGGCACCACCTGGGGCTGGTATGCCTATGACCCGAAACTGAATCTCGTGTACTACGGCTCGGGCAATCCCAGCACGTGGAACCCGAACCAGCGTCCGGGAGACAACAAGTGGTCGATGACCGTTTTCGCGCGTGACCTCAACACCGGCGTGGCGAAGTGGGTCTACCAGATGACCCCGCACGACGAATGGGATTACGACGGCGTCAATGAAATGATCATCGCGGACCTCAAGATTGACGGCAAGGACGTGCCGGCGTTGGTGCATTTCGACCGCAACGGCTTCGGCTACACCTTGAATCGTGAGACGGGCGCCCTCCTGGTCGCCCAGAAGTACGATCCGCAGGTGAATTGGGCCACGAAGGTCGACATGAAGACCGGTCGTCCGGAAGTCGACAAGAGGTACTCCCCGGGCACGACCGGACCGGACGTCGACGTGAAGGACATCTGCCCGGCGGCACTCGGTTCCAAGGACGAACAGCCTTCGAGCTACGATCCGGCGTCGGGTCTGGTGTTCGTTCCGACCAACCACGTCTGCATGACGTACGAGCCGTTCCAGATCGAGTACACCGCCGGACAGCCCTACGTCGGGGCGACCTTGACGATGTATCCGACGCCGAACAGCCATGGCGGCATGGGCAACTTCATTGCGTGGGATCCGGTCGCGGGCAAGATCGTCTGGTCGAAGCCTGAGAGGTTCTCGGTATGGTCGGGCGCGCTGACCACGGCGGGCGGCGTGGCCTTCTACGGCACGCTCGAGGGCTACATCAAGGCCGTGAGCCTTAAGGACGGCAAGGAACTGTGGAAGTTCAAGACCCCGTCGGGGATCATCGGCAACGTGTTCACGTACAATTACAATGGCAAGCAGTACGTGGGCGTGTACTCAGGTATCGGCGGCTGGGCCGGCATCGGCATGGCGGCGGGCCTGACCGAGGGTCACGAAGGACTGGGCGCGGTCGGCGGCTACAAGGACCTGGCCAAGTACACCACGCTGGGCGGTTCGCTGTTTGTCTTTGCGCTGCCCGATGCGTCGGCGCGCACGGCCAGCACCAACTGATTGATGCGTGAGTGAGTGAACCGGCGCCGTGCGCCCGCGACGTAGCGATACGCTCGCGTGCGCACGGCGCCGGATCTTGAGACGCCTCGCCGGAGATGCTGAATGAGTCGATTGGTCGTTTCGTTGATGTCGATTGCGGTACTGTCCACGGCTGCCCTGGTGGCGAGCCGGGCGGACGACACCCCCCCCGCGGCGGGACAGTCCTCGCCGCCCCCGTACACCGTCCAGGACGGTGACAAAGTGGATCCGAAGACCTTGGATGGTTGGAAGACCTGGCGCGCCCTCGCCTGCGAGCGCTGCCACGGCGCCGAACAGGAAGGGCTCGTGGGGCCTTCGCTGGTGAATACCCTCAAGACCATGTCCAAGGAAGATTTTCACACGACCGTTTTCAACGGTCGTCCCGAGAAAGGCATGCCGCCCTGGGGCGGCGTGCCGATGATGCAGAAGAACTGGGAGGGGCTCTACGCCTACCTCAAGGGACGTTCGGACGGAGCCATCCATCCGGGACACCTGCACCCCATGGACGCCCCATGAAGACGCCCGGCTTCATTCACGCCTCGTGGTTGGGCGCCTGCCTGGCACTCACGGCGGGCGCCGCCGCGGCGGACCAGGCGGATGGCCTGCTCCGGGTGTGCGCCGATCCGTCCAACCTGCCGCTGTCGAACGACAAGGGAGAGGGTTATGAAAACAAGATCGCGGAGGCCCTGGCTCATGACCTCAAGCTGCGGATCGAATACACCTACTTTCCGCAGCGCATCGGCTTCATCCGCAACACACTGCGCCTGAAGGATGAGGAATCCCACCGCTACAAATGCGACCTCATCATCGGAGTGCCCAAGGGATACGAACTGACGGCCACCACCGAACCTTACATGCATTCGACGTACGCGCTGATCTTCGCGACGCGTGGCGATCTCGACGGCCTGCACACGGCCGAAGACCTGCTGAAACTGCCCCGCCAGAAGCTCGATGCCCTGCGCATCGGCGTATTCACGAAATCGCCGGGCGCCGATTGGCTGCTCAAAAACGGCCTGGTGGATCATGCCGTGAGCTACAGCCATCAGAACGGCGACGCCGAGGAATCCCCGGCGCGCACCATCGGGCGCGATCTGGCGGCCGGCAAGATCGACGCCGCGATCATGTGGGGCCCCATCGCGGGGATGCTGGTGGATCAGCGCAGCGAGTCGCCGAAATGGCGCGCGGTGCCGTTCGAGCCGGATCCCGCCATCCGCTTCGATTACGAGATTTCGATGGGGCTGCGCCAGGGCGAAAAGCAGTGGAAGGAGACGCTCGACGCCTGGATAAACGCCCACCATCCACAGATCGACTCGATCCTGCTGAGTTACAAGGTGCCGCTGGTCGATCCGGCCGGCCACGTCAGTTCCAATGCCAAAGATGGGAATCTATGAAAACGAAAGCTGCTATCGCCTATGCCGCCGGCAAACCCCTGGAAATTGCGATGGTGGACCTGGAAGGTCCGCGAGCCGGTGAAGTCCTGGTGGAAATCAAGGCCACCGGCATCTGCCATACCGATGAATTCACGCGCTCCGGAGCGGATCCGGAGGGTTTATTTCCCGCGATCCTCGGCCACGAAGGCGCGGGCATCGTCGTCGACGTCGGCGCGGGCGTGACGTCGGTGAAGAAAGGCGATCACGTGATTCCGCTCTATACGCCGGAATGCCGCCAATGCAAGTCCTGCACGTCCCAAAAGACCAACCTGTGCACCGCGATTCGCGCGACGCAGGGCAAGGGGCTCATGCCCGACGGAACCAGCCGCTTTTCCATCGGGAAGGAGCTGATCCACCACTACATGGGATGTTCGACCTTCTCCAATTTCACGGTGCTGCCGGAAATCGCCGTGGCCAAGATCCGTGAGGACGCGCCCTTCGACAAGGTGTGCTACATCGGCTGCGGCGTCACCACGGGCATCGGCGCGGTGATCCACACCGCCAAGGTGGAGCCCGGCGCGAACGTCGTGGTGTTCGGCCTCGGCGGTATTGGCCTCAACGTCGTGCAGGGCGCCAAACTCGTGGGCGCGGACAAGATCATCGGCGTCGACATCAACCCGAGACGCAAGGCGTTGGCGGAAAAGTTCGGCATGACGCATTTCGTCAATCCGAAAGAGATCAAGGGCGACCTCGTCCCGTATCTGGTCGATTTGACCGGCGGCGGCGCGGACTACAGCTTCGAGTGCATCGGCAACGTCGATTTGATGCGCCAGGCGCTTGAATGCTGCCATCGCGGCTGGGGGGTCTCGGTGGTCATCGGTGTGGCCGCGGCGGGCAAGGAGATTTCGACCCGGCCCTTCCAACTCGTCACGGGACGCGTCTGGAAGGGCTCGGCATTCGGAGGCGTACGCGGACGCACCGGAGTTCCGAAGATCGTGGACTGGTACATGGAGGGCAAGATCAACATCGACGACCTCATCACCCACACGATGCCGCTCGAAAAAATCAACGACGCGTTTGAACTCATGCATTCCGGTGAGTCGATCCGAAGCGTCGCGATTTATTAACCAAAAAGAGGATTGACAATATGACTGTAAAGATTCACCCGTCCGTGGACAACGGCGTCAAGGCCGGCACTTCCGGCTACGCCGGGGGCACCCTGTCCTGCAAGTGCACGACCGATCCGGTCAAGGTTTCCATATCGAGCGACGTGCTGTTCAACCACGTCTGCGGCTGCTCCCAGTGCTGGAGACCCTCTGGCACGTTGTTTTCGATGATTGCGGTGGTGCCGACCGACAAGGTGAAGGTCGTCGCCAACGGCCACAAGCTGAAGGTCGTCGATGCATCGAAGACCATCCAGCGCAACGCCTGCACCGTTTGCGGCGTCCACCTGCACGGGCCCATCTCGAATCCGAAGCATGCATTCAACGGGCTGACGTTCGTGCATCCCGAGCGGCTGGAGACGAGCGGATGGGCCGCTCCCGGATTCGCGGCATTCGTGTCCTCCGTCATCGAGACGGGCACGAAACCGGAGGACATGGACGGGATTCGCGCACGCTTGAAGGAACTGAAGCTCGAGCCCTATGATGCGCTGTCGCCGCAGCTGATGGATCTGCTTGCCGCCAACAACGTGAAGGTCAACGGTGTGACCAAGCCCGCTAGTTCATAAGTTCGGGTTCCGTATCCGAGAGAGGCGGCAGTCTCGTGACTGCCGCCTTTTTTTTGCACGCCCGGGGCCGCGCGTCGTCCGGATCAAAAATGGAGCCGCGGGGGTCTTCCTCCGCGGCCCCAACCCGGGGGAGATCGGATCAGAACGAGAGGAAGGCGCCCACGTTGGCGTTCGTGCTCTTGTTCTCGTTGTCGTTGTGCGCCTGCGTCTTGACCGCGCTCACTTCGCCGAGCAGGGTCAGGTTCTTCGTCAGCGAGTAGTAGACGCCGCCCGTCACCTTGCTGTTCTCCTGCAGCAGATTGGGGATGGCCGCCGCGTCGGCCGCATTGGCGAAGTCTAGCTTACTCACGCCGTAATTGACGCCGAGCTTGACGGCGCCGATCGTGTAGGTCCCCTGGATCAGGTAGCCGTCCGATTTGCGCGCGTGTCCGGCCCCGTCGCTCGAGAGAATGAACAGTCCGGTGGTGCCCATGCCCTTGCCGTAGTAATACGAGGCATCCACCTCGAAGCCCGACACGTCGAACTTGAAGAAGATGTCGCCACCGTTGCTGGTGTACTTCTCCGTCGACGTCACCGCCGGTGTGACCGTGGCACCCCCGACGACGACCGCGGGCGTCGAGGTGTAGGTTCCGTTTTGTTTCTGGGAAATTCCGGTGATGGAGGCGTAGAACTTCATGTCGTCCGACATCTTGAGGGTGTACGTGGCCTTCGCGTGAAAGCCGGGCGTGCTCTTCGGGTCGTTCGTCGAGTCCGTCAAGGAATTCACCGGATCGAAGATGCCGATCGTGGCATTGAAGCCGTTGAAATCAGGCGTGGTGTAGTCGATCTGCGCCAGCGTGTCGGTGTAGATGTAGCCGAATCCGATGGATCCCAGCGTCGTGTTTGCGGGATTCGCCGTCGAGGCCGAGCCGGCGACGCCGACGCCGGGAAGGGTCATGTCATTGATGATGGCGTCGAAGCCGAACAGGCCGAAGTTGCGGCCCAGGGTGAACGTGCCGACGTCCTTGTTGCCGAAGGTCATGTACACCTGGCGCACGTCGAGACCGGTGGTGCCGAGTCCCACGTTGGTGTTGCCGGGCGTGGACTGCAGATTGGGGCTGCCGCCGTCGTTCGTGGCGATGCCCGGATACAGGCCGAAGTGCGCGGCAATGTCGTAGCCGTTCTGTGTCGTGCTGATGCCGAAGGTGATCGCCGCGGGCAGGAGTCCGTTGCCGACGTTGGACACGCTGCTGCCGCTCGCCGTGCCGGTGCAGGCGCCGCCGACGGTGGCGATGGCCTCCGCCGAGGATGCCGACTGGCAGCTCGAATAAATATAGTGAACGTTGATGTTGCCGTCGACCGAGAATTTCCAATCGCCCGACTGGATGTCCACGGCCCCCGCCGTCGCCGCGGCCAGAATCCCCGCGATCGCCACGCCCAGCCGGACCGCCGCCATGTTGCTGCTTTGCATCTCGCCCCCTTATGCCAATGATTTTGCTGTTAGTTAGTCTGAAATCCGTGTGGGACTTTCCCCATTCACGTCGCCTTCCGGGGAGCAGCAAACTACGTGCCATCGGCGGCAATCGTGAGGAAATTGAGAATTTTTTTGCCTCGGTGGGCTTGGAACGCCGTAGGACCGTCGGTAATGGCGCTTACGTTGCTCCTGCGCAACAGGGACGGCCGCACGGTGCCCCAAACTCGCCGACGACGAGCGCGCCGCGGGCGCGCGTGTCATCGCGCTGACACATGTGGCACGGCGACTGACACACTCGCGGCACAGCAGCGCTTGGACCCGCGATCGGACACAATACGTCGATGTGGCGCACCCTGCCACTCGCACGACAAAGGACACTCCATGAAGTTGATGATGAGCGCCCGACGCCTGTTCGCCTGCTGCGCGCTGATGTTCCCCTTGGCCGCCGTGTGCGCACCGCCGACCTACCACGTCTACGTCACCAACGAAGGGTCGGGCGATCTGACCGTGATCGACGGGCGCACCCAGGCGGTGACGGCCACGTGGCCCCTGGGCAAGCGTCCGCGGGGACTCGTCGGATCCGCGGCCGAACGCCGCCTGTATGTCGCGTTGTCCGGCTCGCCGCTGGCAGGACCGGGCGTCGATGAGAAGTCGCTGCCGCCGCCCGACAAGGCCGCGGACGGCATCGGCGTCATCGATCTGCGGACCGGCCATGTCGACCGCGTGTTGACGGGCGTCTCGGATCCGGAACAGGTGGCCTTGAGCCCTGACGGCGGCCGCCTCTTCGTCGCCAGCGAGGATGGCGGAGTCGCGGTCGTTCTGGGGCTGAAGGACGGTAAGATCTCGGCCCGCGTCGACGTGGGAGGTGAACCCGAAGGGTTGGCCGTCAGCGCCGCGAGCGGCGTCCTCGGCGTCACGTCGGAGGAGGCGAATTCCGTCGCGCTGTTGTCGCTCGAGAACGCGGTGCTCCTCGCTCGCGTGCCGGTGGGTCAGCGGCCCCGCGACTTGGGGTTCAGCCCGGACGGCAAATCTCTGTACGTTTCCGGGGAAAACGATGCATCGCTGACGGTGGTGGACGTTGCCTCGCATCGGGTGCGACGGACGCTGCATCTGCCGGGTGAAGGAGTGCGTCCCAAGGGCGTCGCGATCTCACCGGACGGCGCGCGCGTCTATGTGACCACGGGCCGCGGCGGCCACGTCGTCGTGCTCGACGCGGCCACGCTCGCCGTGACCGCCACGATCGCGGTGGGTGCGCGGCCGTGGGGCATCGGACTCAGCCCCGACGGACGATACCTCTACACGGCAAACGGCCCGTCGAATGACGTGTCGGTGGTGGACACCCTCGAACTGCGCGTGATCGCCACCGTCAAGGCCGGCAACAAGCCCTGGGGAGTGGCGGTGGTCGGCGATCCTCAGCCCTAGGTACGGCCCCCGGTACGGGCTTACCCCCGGTCGAGACTGTCAAGCAACGGGCGCGCATCGTAGAGCGGCCTGGCGCCCGCCGCGCCCGCGACGAGCGCGCCGAGCCCGGTCGCCAGGGCGAGCGTCGCGCGCCACGGCGCTCCGCGCAGCCGCCCGACGAGCAGCCCCGCGAGAAACGCATCGCCGGCGCCGATCGTGTCGACCACCTCGACCGTGACCGGCTCCGCCTCGTGCAGGATCCCGGCATCGACCAGGAGGGCTCCGCGCCCGCCGCGGGTGATGCAGACCGTGCGCACGCCGTAGCGCGCCTCGAGCGACCGGGCGAACGACTTGGGCTCGGAGGACACGCCGAGACCCGAGGCCACCGTCGCGAGTTCGTCGTCGTTGAGCTTCACCAGCGCCGCCCGCTCGAGTGCTGCGACGATCACGGCGAAATCCACATAAGGCGGCCGGAGGTTCAGATCGAGGATGCCGTGGGCGCCCTCCGCCAGCCGGCAAATGGTGGCCCTCGACCGTTCATCGCGCTGACCGAGCGTGCCGAAGACCACCACCGGCCGTCGATCGGTCTCGCGATACTCGATCGCATCCCAGGCCGCCGGGGTCACGAACTGGTAGCCGGCATTGCCGCGCCCGTCCAGGCGGACGTGTGCGGCGCCCGTGGGCAGCGCCGCGTCGGACTGCAGACCCTCGAGATCCAGCGACTGGGTCGCGAACTCCGCACGGGCGGCTGCGCCGAGCGGGTCGCGGCCGATGCGCGTGACGACGCGCACCGTCATCCCCAGCCGGTGCAGGTGATATGCCACGTTGGCCGGGGCACCGCCGAGGGTCTGACGGTCCGGCAGCACGTCCCACAGAAGTTCGCCTACGCACGCGATCGATGACTGTTTCATGCCGCGAGTATCCTCAGCCGTTCGTCAACTGCGCGTCCGCATAATCGCTCGCATCCCGCCGCGACAGCTGCTGACGGGCCGGATCGAAAATCCAATTCATCGCGAGTCCGAAGAACAGCAGCGCGGCGTAGCCGGTCGCCAGCAGGAAGCCGAACCGCGCATGGCCCAACGCGTCGCTCACGGCTCCCATGGCCAGCGGCCCGAGGGCCGCTCCCGCACACGTGAAGAACAGGATGACGCCGGCGACCGCCCCGTGTTCCGTCTTGTGAAAGCAGCTGATCCCCTTGGAGTTGATGGTGGGATACATGACCGACATGAAGAGTCCGGTGAGCGGCAGCAGGTACACAGCCGCGCCGACCCCGCCGACGGCGCTGCCCACGAAGCACACCAGGATGCAGAGGCTCAGCACCGTCAACACCGCCGACCAGCTGAAACGCGCGAGCAGCCAGGCACCCAAAAAGCGGCCAGCCGCGCGCAGGACGAAAAAGATCGACAGGGCATATCCGGCCACGAACACCGACGGCCCCTTGTAATCCTGCAGCAACGTCGGCATCCAGACGTAGATGGCGCATTCGGTCGCGACGTACAGGAACGCCGCCAGGCTGAAGCCTAGGACGTATGGATTGCGCATCATCGCCACCGTGCGCTTAAGATCGACCGGCTCGGCCGACACCGTCTGAACGCGCGGGTATTTCAGGACCAGGGCGATCACGACCAGCGACGCGCACACGGTGCCGACCACGACATACAGCCACTGCCACGACACGCCGGAATCGGACAGCCGGATCACGATCGCCGGTCCGATGATGGCACCGACTCCGAAAAATCCCTCCACCATGTTCATGGTCGAGGTGTGCTCGGTGGTCGAGTGGGAGATGTCGCCGATGAGGGCCAACGCCCCTGTCTTGAAGATGCCGATGGCACAACCCGACACCAGGAGCAGCAGGATGAAGAACGCCACCGCATGCCCGATGGCGAAGAGATAGGAGTTCAAGGTGAACAGTACGAGGCCAAGGACGATGGCCCGCTTGCGCCCGATCTTGTCCGCCAAATACCCCAGAAACAACCCCGCCAGCGCGATGCCCGTCATCGTCGCATATTGAAAGGACGCCGCCTGGGCCATGGTGAGGCCAAACTGCCGGATGATCTGGGGGATGATCACACCGACCGAATCCGTGGTCATCGCGAACATCATGAACATGAGATACGTGACCCATTTGATCAGCGTGACGTTCGAGCGTCCTTCAGTGGACATGATCCCCTCCCCTCCCGCGCGATCCATCCCGTACGGCGGATTCGAGCGGCCATACATCCAACGAATCGAGATGGGCGCCGCCGCCTCTGGCAAATACTTCGACACCATCGCTTCGACGCGACGGGAATACGAGTGCGGTCAACACGCGCGCGCCGTCGTCCGCAAACACCTCGACTGAAGATCGATCCACCCAAACTCGGATCCGCAGCCGTCCATCGTGCAATCTCAACGGCACGCCGCTCCGCCGGGCGAAATCGGCAGTGGGGAGCGCTCCCGAGATGGAACGATCCACATAGAGTTCGCCGCGCGCCCGATCGTAGCCGATGTCGGTCGACTCACCCGCGCCGACGTGAACGCGGACACCGACGACATCCGCCGATATGTCGCTGAAATCGACCTCGAGCTCAGCCGCGTTGGCCGAGCCGCGGGGCAGGCCCAAACGGCGCACCGTGCCCTCCAGCCGGCCGGCGATGTGCATCCGGCGCCCGCGCAGGCTCTCGAGCGCGCGCACCGGCGACTGCACCAGCCGCAATCTCCCTGCCTCGGAGCGCAGAGACAGCTCCCGCGGCAAGGTCATCGCACCGCGCCACGGCGCAGTCGGGACCCGGCTCGCGTAACGATGATTGCTCATCCAGCCGATCCATACGTGGCGCCCCGTCGCATCGGGAAGGTTTGACCAGGAGGCGGCGGCATAAAAGTCCTGCCCATAATCCACGGCATCCGCGCCGCCCTCGGCGTCCGCGACAAAACTGACGCCGTCGAAGCGTCCGACGAAATACTGGGCGCCGGACCCGACAGCGGTGTCGCTCTCGAATACATCGACCTTCAGCACCCACCGAACCTCATCGCTCCCCTCGATTCGCAAGGGAAACAGGTCGGGACACTCCCAGGCGCCGTCGACCGCACCCGCCGGCCCGAAATCGCTGAGATGAGTCCAGTGCTTGAGGTCCGCCGATCCGAACAGCGCGACCTGATGGCTCGACGACAGCACTGCAGCCATGACCCACTGCCGCGCCGGTGCGTACCAAAATACCTTCGGGTCCCGAAAATTGCTGAGCCCGAGATCGAGGACGGGATTGCCCGGATACTTCACCCAGGTCCGCCCCCGATCGGTGCTGTAGGCGAGTTGCTGGTTTTGCCTGCCGCCCCGCTCACGCTCAGCGCCGGTGTAGACGGCCACGAGCGGCGAAGTTCCCGGCGCGCCGAAGCCGCTGGTATTGCCCTCGTCGACGACGATGCTACCGGAGAAAATCATGTAGCGCGCATCTTCGGGGATCGCGACGGGCAGCTCCTGCCACTGTACCAGGTCGGCGCTCACTGCGTGCCCCCAACTCATGTGTCCCCATTGATCGCCCTGCGGATTGTATTGGTAGAACATGTGATATTCGCCATCGAAGTACACGAGCCCATTGGGATCGTTC
>Ga0182030_10007437_pt1 | contig 22840 bp, 13 predicted proteins | sample 812S3MmetaG_FD_121299 | JGI IMG/M metagenome (GOLD analysis project Ga0182030, IMG submission 121299) | Permafrost microbial communities from Stordalen Mire, Sweden - 812S3M metaG (Illumina Assembly) | ecosystem: Environmental > Terrestrial > Soil > Wetlands > Permafrost | place: Sweden...
GTACAGGTTGCAGAGTTACAAATTACTTCGACATCTTTATGCGGGCGCACGCCGTCCCGACCCCGCGTGGTGCGTATGCCAAGCATTGAGCGTGCTCAATCGTGCTGAGCCTGACGAGGAGAGGTTCTATCGAAAACATCGCGCCGATACTCCGGCGCCTGCTCAGTCTGTTATCGATGAAGATGATTGGTCGAGGCGGCTTTCGTTTCCTGATGGCGACCCGCTGGTGACCCGGGTGTTTTCACTCATAGAGCCGACCATTCTTCGGGCTCGTTCGAAGTCACTGGAGGCATTGGGGTTCAGTGAGAACGATCGGATTGCCGTCGCCCCGAATCAGCCGTATCCGATAATTCAAACAATATATTATGTGTTGGGTTTATATGGATCGCCACCTCCTCCAATAGTAGTTAATACGAAGGAAGCGGCCGCACTCAGTTTTATTCACACGCTGGAGCCTGGCGTCGCGTTGGGGCGTTCCGCCTTCGATCAAGTCATCGCTCCTCAAGCACTGGCGTTTACGGTTGCCCGCCATTTTGCCTACTTTCGGCCGGGATATTATGTGCGTCACCTGGTTCCCACGGGAACAGGCCTAAAAGCATGGCTTTTTGCGGCGATTAAATTGTGTGTGCCCGTGTTTCCGATAGCAACGGAGTTGGATGGTCAGGTGGCCGAGGCGTTGGATTTCATTTCACGGGACTTTCAAGGCGTTCAACGGGAAATGCTTGCAAGTACAGTATCAAAGCTACTTCAGTCGGGATCGGCTATCGATCTCAAGAAGTGGGTCGGTGCGGTAGATCTGACGGTGGATCGTGCGGGATTTCTTGTTGGGCATGATCTCGGAGTCGCGTGTGATGTAATCCGGGGCTCCGAGGATGCGTCGAGCATTCCGCCAAAGGAGCGTATCAAGGAACTCGTGCTGTTTAGCATTGGTGAGGAGTATTTGGCTCTCAGGCGAAAGCTTGGTATTGCGATTGACTCATAGGCGCCGAGCCTATTTGGGTAGGGTTCGCTTCCCCGGCGGGGGCGCTGCTGCTACTTGGTCCGAAGCGTTGGCCGCTTGCGACCGATGCGGACTGCATCGAACGCAGAGGGGCACAAGTCGTTGACCGAACATTCCGAACATCGTGGATTTCGGGCTTCACAACACCGCCGGCCGTGAATGACGATGGTGTGGCTCGCTCGGTCCCATAAATCGGCGGAAAATAGCTGGCTAATATCACTCTCGATTCGAGTCGGATCTGTCTGGCGTGTCCAGCCTAGTCTCTGGCTGACTCGTGAGACGTGCGTATCGACCACGATCCCTGCTGGGCAACCGAAGGCGACGCCGAGTACGACATTCGCGGTCTTGCGTCCTACCCCCGGCAATTGTATGAGGGCGTCGAGTGAACGTGGGACGTTGCCTCGGTGGAGCGTTACGAGGGAGCGAGCCAAACCCACGATGGCCTTGGACTTCGCGCGAAAGAAGCCGAGGGACGCAACGAATGGTTCGATCTCCTGCGGCGTCGCCTTGGCCATAGCGGGTGCGTCCGGATAACGTGCAAACAGCCGGGGCGTTGCCTTGTTCACCGCGACGTCAGTCGTTTGGGCACTCAAAACGACCGCCACAAGAAGCTCAAATGGTGAACTGTGGTCGAGCTCGCAGTGTGCCGTCGGATGTTGAGTCTGCAATCGAGCCAGTGTCACCGCCGCCGAGTCCCGGGCTTGGCGAAGGCGCTGTTTTCGCGTCCCCGGGTCGATGAGCGGAGGTGATTCGCTCATGGTGCGCGTGCGGTCAATTGGTTGCGGGCGGGACGGACCCATCGGTCTCAGGAGGGATGCTGCCATCGGGAGGAATGGTCGCTGTGGGAGGCAAGCTGTCTCCTCCAGTAGAGTCGAGTCCGTCTGCGTTTTCCGCGAGACGCTCCACTGCGACGATGCGTTCTCCTTCCGAAAGGGTCATGAGCTTGACTCCTTGCGCATTTCGACCTGTCTCTCGAATCTCGTCCACTCGCGTACGCAATGTCTGGCCGCGATCCGTAATCAACATGACCTCGTCACCATCCTTGACGAGTTTCACTCCGACGACAGGCCCATTGCGTTCACTGGCGTCGATGAGTATAATTCCCTTTCCTCCTCGATTTTGCGTACGGAATTCATCGATCGATGTTCGCTTGCCAAAACCGTTCTCGCACACGGCAAGAACGTTGGGTCGACCGGGCTCGCTGACTACCAAGGCAACAACTTCGTCTCCGTCGCCGACATCAATCCCTTTGACTCCGTGCGTCGCGCGCCCCATAGGACGGACCTGGTCCTCCGGGAATCGAATGGATAGTCCAGTCTTTGTCGCGAGAATGAGATGTCCGGTTCCATCGGTGAGGTCTGCACTAAGCAGCTGATCTCCCTCGTCGACTCGAACGCCGATGATGCCCTTCTCTCGGAAGTTTGCATACTCATCGACTTCCGTCTTCTTAATTTGACCGCGTTTCGTGACGGTTACAATGTATTTGCCGTTCTCGATGGTCGGCACAAACGCCGTCGCTGCGACGGATTCCCCGGGCTCGATTCCTATGAAGTTCACAATCGCGCGCCCTTTGCTCGTGCGCGCCGCCAGCGGTATCTCGTAGACCTTCTTGACGTATACCTTGCCCTTGTCGCTGAAAAAGAACACATGCGCGTGGGTTGACGCGACAAAGAGTTGAGTCACCCAGTCTTCCTCGCGAGCCTCCATTCCGATACGCCCGCGACCGCCACGTCGCTGCGCGCGATAGTCACGGGGACTGGTCCGTTTGATGTATCCCGCGTGAGAGATCGTGACAACCATGTCCTCTTCTTGGATCAGTGCCTCATCTGGGATGTCAGCTTCGCTGTCCATAATCTCAGTACGACGCTTATCCGCATAGGCCGCTAGAATGTCTCCAAGTTCAGAAATAATGACGTCGTCAAGAATCTGCGAGCTGGACAATATCGCCTTGTATCGCTCGATCGACCCGCAGAGTGTTCCATACTCCGTGGCAAGCTTCTCTTGTTCGAGCCCGGTCAATCGCGAGAGTCGCATCTCGAGAATTGCTTTGGCCTGGCGCTCCGAGAGATGATACGGCGAGCGTGCCTTCGCAATTTCGATCTCACTTTCGGGTCGTCCGGCGCGACGCACAAAGGCTTCGAGTCCCGCCAGAGGAAGCCGCATGAGCGCGTGTCGTGCGGTCTCCGTGTCGGGCGATTCCCGAATGGTTCGCACGACGATATCTACATCAGCGACCGCGATGCCAAGGCCTTCAACGAGCTCGCGCTGCGCTTCTGCCTTCCGAAGATCGTATCGCGTGCGCTTGGTGACGACATCGCGCCGGTGGCTTACAAATGCCTGGAGAGTCTCCTTTAGATTGAGAACCGCCGGCCTTCCCTGAACGATCGCGAGATTGATTACCCCGAACGAGGTTTGCAGATCCGTCTGTCGATAGAGGTGATTGATGACGACTTGAGGCAAGACGTCCTTTTTTAGCTCGATCACCAGACGAATCCCGTCGCGGTCGCTTTCGTCCCGCACCTCAGCGATTCCGTCGAGCTTCTTTTCGCGAACAAGCTCCGAAATCCGCGCAGCGACGCGTGCCTTGTTGACCTGATAGGGGATTTCCGTGACAACGATTTGCTCGCGGTCTCCGCGACCGTGCGTCGGCTCGACGCTCGTTCGTGCCCGCATGACGATGGTTCCCCGCCCGGTGTGATACGCGGCGTGAATCCCGCTGCGCCCGTGAATCAGGCCTGCAGTCGGAAAATCTGGGCCGGGAATGATCCGCATCAAATCATCGATCGTCGCCTCCGGATTCCGCATGAGATGGATCGTTGCGTTGACGACCTCCTCAAGGTTGTGCGGCGGGATATTCGTCGCCATACCAACGGCAATGCCCCCCGAGCCGTTGATGAGCAGATTGGGTAGTTTTGCAGGTAGAACTACGGGCTCTTGCTTCGTATCGTCAAAGTTCGACGAAAAGTCGACGCATTCGCGGTCGATGTCCTCGAGCAACTCGAGAGCGAGTTTGGTGAGGCGTGCTTCGGTATACCGATAGGCTGCTGCAGGGTCGCCATCGACGGACCCAAAATTGCCCTGACCATCGATGAGCGGGTAGCGCATCGAAAAACCTTGGGCGAGCCGCACCATGGCGTCATAGACAGCGGCATCACCGTGCGGGTGATAGTTAGCGATCACGTCGCCGACGATTTTTGCGCTCTTTCGATGTGCCGTTGTCGGCAGAATCCCCTGCTCGTAGGCGCTATAAAGGATTCGTCGATGGACAGGTTTCAGTCCGTCGCGCACGTCGGGGATTGCACGCCCGATGATGACGCTCATCGCGTAGTCCAGGTAGGAGGTACGCATCTCCTCCTGGATAGAAATAGGAATCTTCTGCTGTGGAGCAGCGGGCGGGGGCGGGGAAGACGTGGGTTCGGCCATGCGTGGCGGCGATTTTAGTCCGAGGGCGCGCGCAGGTCGAGGGCGAGAAGCAGCTCTTCGTACAGAGTTGGGTCAGAAAAAGTTTCCGATTGTGAACTCAAAGTCGCTGCTCTTCTCGTACGGCAACGGAGCGAGGGGAAATCCCCACTCAAAGCGCAGCGGGCCGAGCGGAGAGAACCAGCGAACGCCAAAACCGGTTGACGTGCGCAAATAGCCGACGCTTCCCGGGAAGGAGAAGCAGGGCCGCACGACCGAGTCGAACTGAGGAGCTGGCGTCGTCTTGCAAAACTGATCTTCGGTGTTCCACGAATTTCCTGCGTCGAAGAAGACGACGCCGCGGATTCCGACCGAGTCGAGAATTGGAAACTCCAACTCCAGGTTCTCGTACGCTTCGAGGTTGCCTCCAATGTTAGCGCCATTGGCGATCGGAGGAGAATTCGGATCGAGCGCACTCGTGAGGGGCAGTCGCGGGCCGATGCTTCGCAGGGAATATCCTCGAAGGTCGAGAATTCCACCGAGAAAGTACCTCTGAAACACGGGAACGCCTTGGGGATCTGGACTGGTGATAAGCCCAAATTCGGTGTTGAGCTTCAGGACAAATCCCGATCCCGGAGCCCCGGTTCCACCCCCAAGTGGATAATAGAATCTGCCGGTGAGCCTGTGCCTCAGATAGTTGAATTCGCTTCCAAGAAGTGCGGTCGCGAGTTCGCTCGACGCTTGGAGAAAGACTCCAGATGTGGGAAAAAGCCGGTTGTCCCTGGTGTCAAACGTGAGGGTCGGACGGAGCGATACCACTCGGCCCGAGTTGAAAAGGTTGGCGAGCGGTAGTTGTTGATAGACGCTGGTGTATCCGCTGCTAACGCCGAGAAAAGTGTTCGTCGATTGCGTATCGACGGAATCCCACTCCACCGTGCCAGTGACGCCCAGGCGCAGCCACGGTTGCGCAAGCGCATAGCCAAAGGTCAGCGAGCCGCCGACGCTCCTACGGGCGAAGTTCGTGAAAGCATAGAGTGTGTCGTATAATTCAGTGTTCGCGCTCCAGTCCGAGTCGAGGAAATACGGCTCCACGAAACGCATCGTAATGAGCTGGCGTAGCTGAGAAAGCTGGCCCTGAATTGCGATCGATTGGCCATTCCCGAAGACATTGGCCTGTTGAACTTGGGCCGTCAGAATGAAGCTTTCTATCGAGCTAAATCCCGCGCCAATCTGGAACGTTCCAGTGGCCTTTTCGCCGATTTCCACGTTGACGACAATTCGGTCGGGCGCCGATCCTTGCTCGGTCGACACGTCGACTCGCTCAAAATATCCGAGCGCCGTAATGCGGCGTTTGCTGTGTTCCAGGCGTGTCTCGCTAAAAAGTTGCCCCTCCTCTATCTCGAGCTCTCTGCGTATAACTTTATCCCGTGTCTTGTTGTTTCCCTTTACCTCAATCCGCTCTATGCGGACGGGGGGGCCTCGAAGAATGGGGACAATGATATCAACCTGATTGTGCGTGGAATCTAGTTCGGTCTCGGGTTCTGCCTGCACATTGGCGAACCCTGCGTCTCGATAGAGAGTTCGTACAGCCTGCAGATCTTTAATGAGCTCTGCTCTATTAAACGGGTCGCCGGACTGTGCTCGTAGCATTTGACGCAGGGCCTGGCGGCCACCGAGAGGCGAGACTTCGTGACCATCAGCGTCGCGTTCGAATACGCGCAGTTGTCGGATCGTGAAGCGTGGGCCTTCGCGTATCGCTACCGCGATATCGATGCCTTCGCGGTCGGGCGTGAGCATGATGCGCGGGGTACCGATTTGAACACTGAGATACCCCTTGTCGTAATAAAGGGCGCTCATCATCAGCACGTCGCGTTCGAAGACGTCTTGTTTGTAAGCTCCTCCGGAGCCAAAGGAGAAAAAGCCGCCGTTGCCCGTCTGCATCTGTTCGCGCAGGTCGCCATCGGGGACATGCTCATTGCCGACGAATGTGACTCGACGAACCGTGACGGGTTGGTGCTCGACGATCTTGAACTTGATGGCGACTTCGTTATCGCGCCCGCGGTCGATCGAGTAGGTCACGTCCGCAAGAAAGAAGCCCTTTTCCGCATATGCATCCTTTATCTTTCGCACGCTCCTCGTGACGGAAGGGACGCTGAGGATTGTGTTGGGCTTGAGCTCGACGACCTCGGTCAACTTGTCGTTGTCAATCTCGGAGTTTCCCTCGTACGTGATTTCGCGCACGTTCGGACGCTCTCGAACAATGAAGCGCAGAACGACTCCGCGATCGGTCGTGGCCAAATCGACCTGGATGTCGTCAAAAAATCCTGAGTCCCAGAGGGCGTGGACATCCGTGGTCAGCACCTCCGACTTGAAGCCCTGCCCGGGCTTTTCTCTCAGGTACGATAAGACATCCTCCCTCGTCACTCTCCGCGCCCCTGCGATTTCGATCGCCGCAATCGGCGCGCCTTCGGCCTGTGCGGTGGGAGTAGCGGGGACCACCACGAGAGGTTCGGAAGCCGGCGCTGGGCTCGAGGACGAGCTTCCGGCGTCGGATGGGAGTGCCGGTGGTGCAGCGCCTCGATCGCCGTGAACGGGCGATAGTTCGCCGGCCGCTCGCGCCGACCTAGCGGCGAGCAGCGCCACGAGCACGATGGCCATGACGGCGAGGAAACGAGCAATTCGCATCGGTACAGGCGTGACGAGCGGAACACGCCCGGCAGGGCGCAACAAGGATACGCTGCCTACCGCACCGCGACGCCCTGGGTCAACCCGTTGGACGTTCGAGCAGTTCGCCAAATGGTTGCTGCGACGAAGAACATCAGCGGAACAAGCAACATCGCAACATTCATGCGAGCATGGTCCGCGACGAGACCTAGGAAGGGAGGCGACCACAGGTCTCCGAATAGGTGGATGAAGAAAATGCACGTTGACATCGCTGTCGCCCGCAACTCGGCGGGCACGCTGCGCAGAATCGCGATATTAACGGGACCACTCAAGAGGAAAAGACAGGTTTCGGATAGAAACGACCACAAATAGAAGCTTCGCGGAGTCGCCGACAATATTGCAAGCGCGGCGAGTGGCGCACCACATCCCGCAGCGCAAGCGCACAAAAGTGCGTTTCGCGCAGCAACGGCGCCGTCGTCTTCAGTTCCGCTTGGGGCGGGAGCGTAGACCGGGATCGAATGAAGCCTTTTCTTGGATGCACGGGCGAGCCAATCGCCAAGCCATCCGCCGATCATGGTACCCGCGAAGCCGGCAGCGACGGTGACCGCACCAAACGAAATGCCGGCGTAGCCTTCGTCGAGCCGGTAGGTCGTGTGGAGGTATTTCGGAGCCCAAAATGCAAAGCCACCCAAAGCAAACGTGTACGCACAATAGCCGGCGACGATTCTTCGATAAATGACCAAGGATCGCAGAGCGTCCAGTGAACCACGGAGGTTTGGCGAACGCTCAACCGGCGGTAGCGAAGGCTCAGCGATCATAAGGCAAAGCAGTGCCAGCAGAAGACCAGGGGCTCCGGCGACAAAAAAAACGGCCCGCCAACCGTGCGAATGGAGCACCGCGCCACCGAGCACGTAGCCGAGTGCCGAGCCAACCGGTATCGCAGCGGAGAACACGGACATGGCTCGAGTCCGATACCCGGAGGACGATGACGCGTCGATAAATGTGGGAGCGATCACGACGTAACTCGCCTCACCGACGCCCACCATGGCTCTTGCGACGAAAAGACTCACTACCGTGTGCGCAAGCCCCGATGCGATCGTAGCGCCGCTCCAGATCGCAATTCCGGCAGCGAGAAGGCGTTTTCTCCGCCCTCGCCCGGAGCGGTCCGCCAGGGCGCCAAAGACCGGACTGGTAATAAAGAAACCGGTCAGAAAAACGGTGGCGAGCGAACCCGAGGCGAAGCTAGAAATGCTCAGATCGCTCTGCACTCGCGAAACGACGGCCGCCATCACGGTACGGTCGATGTAGTTTAAAAGGTTGAGTCCCGTGAGGAGGGCGAGGATCGCCGGGGCGCTTCGGATGATCCCTCGGTCCGTTCCGGCTCCTTCGCCCGATTCTATTTCGCGCCTCGGCCGCATTGCTCCTCGAAGCTAGCAGCTCCTCGAGTGGGGGCGACTCCCGACCGCTCTGCTTGACACCCGTTCACCCGTTCCGCTAGCCGTTGCAGCGACCGCCATGTCTAAGTCCACTGATTTGCCGAAGGCGGAGCTCGTCCCCGCGGACCCAACACCGAGGAGGCGCGCCACTGCGGAATCGATGGCGACGCGCCAGCGTGAGATCTCGGTGAGCGAGTTTTTCACCAAGAATCGACACCTGCTCGGATTCGACAATCCGGCAAAAGCTCTGCTCACGACAGTCAAAGAAGCTGTCGACAACTCGCTCGATGCCTGTGAAGAAGCCGGCATCCTGCCTGACATCTCGGTCGAGATCCGAGAGATCTCGCCGTCTGTAGCGCGGGATGCCAACACGGCGTCGGTGGCGTCGCGTTATCGTGTGATTGTCGAAGACAACGGGCCCGGGATTGTGAAGCCGCAGATGCCGAAGATCTTCGCGAAGCTCCTTTATGGATCGAAGTTTCATCGGCTAAAGCAATCGCGCGGCCAGCAGGGTATAGGCATTAGCGCTGCAGGGCTTTACGGCCAGCTCACAACGGGAAAACCTGTAGTCATAACGAGCAAGACCGGAAAAGGTAGACCCGCCTACAGAATCGAACTTCGAATCGACACGAAGCATAACCAACCGGATGTCGTGAAAGAAGACATCGTCGATTGGGGGACCGCGGGTGCGGTGACGGTCGATCATGGGACGAGGGTCGAGATCGAACTCGTTGCCGTCCATCGGGGTGGCAGGACCGGGGTTCAGGAATATCTAGAACAAACGGTGGTTGCGAACCCTCATCTTGCACTTACGTACGTTTCACCAAAGGGTGAGCGCCGGGATTTCCCTCGCGTTTCCCACGAACTTCCGCGCGAGGCCCAAGAGATCAAGCCTCATCCGCATGGAGTGGAGCTTGGGATGCTCCAAACCATGCTTCAAGACTCGCCTGGAGCGAGCGTCAAGCAAGTCCTCGTCTCGGATTTCTCACGAATTTCGAGTGGGGTGGCCGAGCAAGTGTGCAAGCTCGCGCGCGTGTCATCCCGTGCGCCGGCGGACGGCATTCACGGAGAGGACCTCGAACGTCTCCACCACGCGCTGGGTCAGGTCAAGGTCATGGCGCCGCCCGCATTGGCGGTCGTTCCCATCGGTGAAGCATTGCTTGTGGAAGGTTTGAAGCGGCGGTTCTCGCGGGCGGATTTCTACGTCTCGGCCACTCGGCCGCCTGCGGTTTATCGGGGTAACCCGTTCGTTGTGGAAGCCGCACTCGCTTACGGTGGGGAACTTCCACTCGACGAGCCCGCTGAGATCATGCGTTTTGCCAATCGAGTTCCTTTGCAGTACCAGCCCAAGGCATGTGCCATAAGTGAGAGTGTCTACCAAACCAACTGGCGCAACTACGAGCTTCAGCAGCCGAAAGGCAGCTTACCCGTTGGCCCGATCGTCATCGTCGTTCATCTAGCTAGCGTGTGGGTCCCATTTACGAGTGAAGCGAAGGAGGCGGTGGCTCATTACGACGATCTTCTCCGGGAGATGAAGCTTGCAGTTCAGGAGTGTGGGCGCAAGCTCGCCGCCCACATTCGCGCGCGTGCTCACGCCCAGCGTGAGGAGATGAGGCGTAGCCTGTTCGAGAAGTACATTCCCGAGGTGGCGAAAGCCCTCTCCGATATCACGGGAGTGTCGGCAGACTTGCTGGAAAAACCGTTCTTGGCAGCGTTGCCAAAATTTGTGCGAATCGTAGATGATTCCAGGATACCCGTGCCGCCGGACGGCACCGCAGCGGTAGGTATTCCGACTGAACCTGCGAGACTCGAGGAATCCAAAAAAAAGGGTCGGACCAAGCGACCGGCACAGCTGTCGCTGTTGCCAGGATGAGCCATGGCAGTCAAGAGCAAGAAGACACCAAAGATCACCGATCGAGACTCGCACACGCTGCAAAAAATTCAGCGGCTTGCCACCGATATCGTGGGCGATGTCAGGAAGGGCAACAATCCAGCTCTCGAGATTCGCACGCGAACGCTGTCGAACGTCTCGTTCAACACGAAACGCAAGATCATTGAGCTCGGAGATCGAACGCAGTCGCGGGAGTTTTTTAACACTGCGATGGCACGAAAGTTTATGCAGACTCTGCTCATTGCCAGTGGATGCAAAACTCTTATCCAGGAAGGCAAAACGGTCAGCATTCGTCAGATGTTCTACATGACGAAGCACACACTTCGCGGGACCAGCGAGAACACGTTCGAGGATCAAAGCGAGAGTGATCCGATTATTGAGGACCTTGAGGTTGGAATCGATGCGCTGCGCGAGGAACTGCATCTGTTCGCGAATCGTCGTGGACTCGTCGTAGGAAAGCTCGTGGTGAGCGATGCGGGGGACACGATTGATCTTGCGCACATGGGAAGGGGAGGGTGGGGGATCCCGAGTATCTGTGAATCCGACTCTCTCTCTTTCGTTAGGAACTCCGCCGAATTCATCTTGCTCGTCGAGAAGCAGGCGGTTTGGCATCGACTTAATGAGGATCGATTTTGGGAGAAGCATAATTGCATTTTGATGACCAGTGAAGGTCAAGCCGCACGCGGGGCCCGAAGACTGCTGCAGCGCATGGCGAGTGAGCTGAAATTGCCCATATATGCTCTCGTCGACAATGATCCGTGGGGTCTTTATATTTACTCGGTACTCAAGCAGGGAAGTATCAATCTCGCGTATGAATCCATGCGAATGGCAGTTCCTGGCGTTCGCTTTCTTGGAATGAGTGCGTTCGATTACAAGAAGTTCGATATGCCTAGAGCTGCTGAGATTAAACTGAGTAAAGAGGATATCGTACGAGCGGAGCAGATGAAGGCCTACCCATGGTTCAAGGATGCGAAATGGCAGCGCGAAATTCAGGGAATTGTGGACAATGGCTTTAAAATGGAAGTTGACTCGCTATTAACCAAGAGCATCTCCTTTATCACCGAGCAGTACATCCCGAAGAAGCTAAGAGATCGGGACTACCTGAGCTGATATATGCGAGTGACTCCGTATGCCCTCATGCCTTCGGGGAACGAATGAAAGCATGCCTTCCAGCACGTTCCAGTTCTTTTGCGAGGTGTCCGTCGAGCGATCTTTTCATACCCGATCAATATTCCTGAACCTGGCGCGCCTTTTGTGCCGTGGCGGTCTCGACTTCTCGCCCGCACCCGCCGAGCCTTCGTTCCGAGGTTCAAACTAGAGCAGCCGCCGATGGAGTGAAGCGAGGCTCGAAAGACCCGCTCCACTGGCGGCGGCTATTTCGAGGCTCACCGTGCGCGTTCGTCTCGTCTGGCCTTTGGATGTTCTGCTACGGGCGACCGACGGTTGCCCTAGGAACCAGAGGAGAGCACTTCCGCGAAGTTCCCATATTCGCGGAGGCTTATGACCTTGCCCTCACCCATCTCGATGACATCCACAACGTGCAGTGTGACGACTCGATTCGTGGGCGCAAGAAATCCTAGCGGACCTACGAGTACGCCTGAAAGTGTGTATTCGACGACCACAAAACGATCCGCACCGTTCGCACTATGGATAGTCGTGTCGAGTTGACTGATCGCGCGAATGAGCGCCTTGGTGCGTCCACGTACTTCATCTTTGCCATGGAGCGTCAGAGCGCGGTCGGGCACTGACTCTTCAATGCTGTCGGCCAGTGAACGTACATAGGCCGCGTCGTCTCTCCGTTCTAGCGAATCGAGCATCGCGCGAACGACAGCCACGTTCTCGGTCTCTTCACTGGTGTCCATAGCTTTCACGATATCCGTGGAGGCCGAAGTCTCTTTGGGTATCGGGTGATTCGCGAGCTTCTCAGAGGCGGCTCTGAGCTGCACCTTCACTGAGGCCACGTCGAAATATACGTGAACATCGGTAATGGTTCCATCGTCGGTCGTCGAAAGGAACGTGATGCCATCGAATGAGGCCGCGCCATGTGCGTTGGCGACGCCCATCCACGAGCGTGATGCGATGCCGTCGAGCGTCCACTCGATAATCTGCACTGAATCGGTTCGAAAGATACGCCTTGCACGTATCACACGGGGAGCAAATGCACCGAACAGCTGCTCATGTGACTGGATGACGGAAGCTCGACCCCGCGTGTCAACCAGCCCCGGAAACGACATGGACACGTTCGAATCGAGCAAGGTGGCAAGAGGGGCGTTCTCGGGTGCTTCGAGGATCCGAATATATGCTTCCGGAATGGCGCGTTCCCTCTCGGTCGGACCGGAACTCCCCGCATCCCGAACTTGCGGCCTATCGAACGCCTTCCAGTCGATCGGAGCGGGAACGGGGCCGGCAGCTATGCCGCTGGAACACGCCGCGAGCAACAAAAAGAAGACGGTGGAAACAAAGGAACAAAACTTCATTGGAGGAATCGAGCGACGGTAGCTTGCAAGAACTTTGCTTGTCGCGGAAATCGACGGCCATCCGTATCTGCTCGCGTCTCTCGATGCGCAACTTTGCCTCACTCGAGGAGAGTCATCTGGGCATATTGCCTCAGGACAGGACCGTCGAGTGTCCCGTGCGCAGGCGAACACGGGATGGACTGGCCCCTTGGTGCGTGCCTTGCTATTCGCCCCTTCTAGGGATGAACATCTATCGCTTTGTCCGCATTTTCGCCGCTGCGATCCTCTGTGCGGGGACAACCTGGGCGGACGCGATCCCTCAGGTGGTCGATCTGCCGTCCCAGTTGTCGCTCGGCCGCGCGCTCGCCATCGTGCGAAATCTCAGCGCCGACGTCTTGATTGCACAAGCGCAAGTGTCGAGTTCTGAGGGTGACGTGGCGATGGCGGGCGCCATGGCGAATCCGGTTTTCACTGGTGGATACGGACGGGTGCTTCCGCCTTACGATCCGTCAAACTGCGGAGGATCAGGGTGCTCAGCCAACCAATACGCGGTTGGTCTCGCCGACCAGGCGGCGATCGAAGACTCGCTCTCGGGAAAACGGTCCTTGCGCCTTCGAGTCGCGAAAGCTGCTCGCGCCGCGGCAGGGCTTTCTCGGGAAGATGCTCTGCGGACCGTCGAATTTCGATTGAAGTCGGCGTACGTGCAGATGGCTCAGGCGCAGCGGGCACTCACGTTTGCGAGACAAGTACAGAAGTCGAACGTGGAAACGCTGACGCTGTTCAAGACGCGGTTTCGTAGCGGCGCCATCAACGAGGGAGACGTTGCTCGCATCGAGACGCAAAAGCTTGAATCGGATCAGGCCGTGGACCAAGCGATCAGCGGAATAGAGCAAGCTCGAGCTTCTCTCGCCTTTATCTTGGGAGTTCGAGGTCTAGTGGGTGATTGGTCCGTAGACGAAAGTGTGCTAGATTATCGCACGTCCGAGTCGCTGACCGGTGGCAGTATAGAACACTGGTTGCGTTCTGCATTTGAACACAGACCGGATCTGCTCGCGCAGGGGTATCAGCGAGCGAGTGCTGAAGCCGCGGTTGAACTGGCGAAACGTCAGCGAATGCCAGACATTGCGCTGTCAGTCCAATACACCCAGACGGGTTCGGGTCAGAACGCGATTCAGCCGCCCACCTTGTCGTTCGGTATGTCGCTTCCGATTCCCGTTTTTTATCAGCAACAAGGCGAAATCCGGAAGGCGGAGGCGCAGTCCGACGTTCAGTCCCTCATGCATGTGAAGACCACGGCGCAGGTTGTCAACGATGTGTCGACTGCTGTGGTTGGGCTGAGGGCAGCCAAGAGCCTCGTCGAGAGAATGGAGGCGTCTCTGAAGCCCGCCGCGGAACGATCGTTGCAGATAACTCGGACTCAGTACGAAAAGGGAGCGGCATCGCTCATGGACATGCTCGACGCGCAGCGAACTTACATAGCGACGAACGTCGAGTACCTGCAGGACTTGGCTAACTACTGGACGTCCGTGTTTCAGCTCGAACAGGCGGTTGGTGTGGAGCTCTATCGATGATGACTTTTTCGGGTGTGCCTAGGTTTGTTCCGCTCGGCCTGGCGTTGTTGGGCGCAGCCTGTCATCGGTCACAAGCGGCCGAAATGCCTCAGGGGCCGGAAGCTCCCCCTGGAGAAGTTTGGCTGACGCCCGAGCAGGTGCGGGATGCAAAGATCGACGTTGAGGCGGTTGACCTTCGGGACGTCGATGACACGATTTTGACGAGCGGACACGTTGTTCTTGACGACCTCAAGTCGGGGCATGTCTTCTCACCGGTGACCGGGAGGGTCGTGAGAATCGACGCGCAGCTCGGTGAGCACGTCAAGAAGAACGATCCTCTCGCTGTGATCGAGTCGCCCGATATCGGTAACGTGGTCAGTGACGTTCACAAGGCCGAAGCCGATCTCATCGCTGCGGAACACGACTACAAGCGAAAGAAGGACTTGTTTGAGCACCGAGCCGGGTCGGCGGCTGATCTGGAGGCGTCTGAGGACAACTGGCGCAAGGCTCGGGCTGAACTCGAACGAGCGCGCCAAAAAGCCTACCTCCTGAGACTTGGCAACGTCGGGGCGGTGACGCAGACGTATACGCTCTCAGCCCCGGTGGATGGCGAAGTACTGATGCGCAACATCAACCCTGGCATTGAAGTTCAGGGGCAATATGGTGGCGGAACTGCGCAAGAGCTCTTTACGATCGGAGAGATCGATCGAGTGTGGGTGCTTGCGGACGTATACGAGATGGACCTCGCGCGTGTTCACGTAGGCGCTCCCGTCGTGGTTTCCGTAGTTGCCTACAAAGACCGCACGTTCACCGGGCGCGTCGAGTGGGTGAGCGGAATGCTCGATCCCGGGACCAGAACAGCGAAGGTTAGATGCAGTTTTGACAACGGCGAGCGCCTTTTACACCCCGAGATGTACGCGACGGTGCAAATATCGGTCGATGAGAAACGCGCGCTCGCCATTCCGCGTAACGCATTATTGCGCCTCGGCGACTACCGCGTTGTCTTCGTGGAGACGGGGGAGTCCGGAGGGCGAATTAAGTTTGCCCGTACTCCGGTCGATGTGGATGAAGGGGAGTCGAGTCCCTGGCTCGAAGTGAAACATGGTCTCGACCAGGGTCAGAAGATCGTCATCGGCGGGGCCATTTTGCTATCCCAACGGCTGTAATCTTGCGTTTGACGATGGGAGAGCGCCGCCGACGAGTGGAGGAAATGAAATCGGCTCCGACGAGCGCCATCCCGCTCTCATGTTTTCGCAGGCGCACGCTCCGATTGTCGAGCGATTGACTGTCATGAAATCAGCGCCAGCAATTCCTCTCGCGTGATCGCCGTGGCCTGGCTCGCAGCTCCGAGGGCGACATCTGCAATCTTTCGCTTCTTGTCTTGTAGTCCAATCATACGTTCTTCGACGGTGTCCTTTGTCACCATACGGTGCACGATGACCGGGCGGTCTTGTCCCATGCGGTGAGCGCGATCCGCGGCCTGGTCCTCGACAGCGGGGTTCCACCATGGGTCAAGAAGGAAGACGTGATCCGCTGCAGTGAGGTTCAATCCGGTGCCACCGGCCTTTAGTGACACAATCATGACCGGTGGTCCGCTCTCCGACTGAAATTCCCGAACCACCGCTCCACGATCTACAGTGGACCCGTCGAGTCGAGTGAAACGAATCCCGGACGTCGTGAGATGCGGCTCGATCAAGTCGAGGAATCCCGTCCACTGCGAAAAGACGAGCGCCTTGTGATTCGCCGCTACGGACTCCTCGAGCGCCTCGATAAGACGAATGACCTTTGAAGAGGTGTCTGCGCGCTGACCGGGGACGAGGGCTGTATGGCAGGCTGCTTGGCGGAGACGCAGCAATGCCTCGAGAGCCGCGAGAACTCCAGCGCCCCCATGTTGAGCCAGCTTGTCGACCACGGATTGTCTGGTCGCCGCGCGCACCGCGTCGTAGACTTCCCTTTCACTCTCATCGAGTTCGACGTTGATCACACAGTCGGTGCGCGGAGGGAGTTCGGGCAGCACCTCCGATTTGGTACGACGAAGAACAAAGGGACGAATTTTCGCGCGGAGTCTATCTGCGGCTTCGGAATGCCCATTAGAAATGGGGGCAACGTACCTTTCACGAAAGTCACCGACGCTGCCAAGCAACCCGGGGTTGGCGAAGTTCATCACGCTCCAAAGCTCTTCGAGGCGGTTTTCCACAGGAGTTCCGCTGAGCGCAACGCGGAAGGTGCCCTTCAGATCGAATGCGGCGCGCGCAGTTTGGCTATCGAAGTTCTTGATGGCTTGAGCTTCGTCGAGCACGACCACGTCGAATGTCCTCTCCTTTAGGCGCGCGACATCCAAACGAAGAACTGCGTAAGTCGTAAGCGTGACATCGGCGTTTTCATCGAGTTCTCGCTTTTGGCCATGGTAGACGACGGTGCGCAGGGCCGGACGAAACCGTGCTAGCTCGTCTACCCAATTGTGGATAACGCTTTTCGGACACACGACGAGCGCGTGTCCGCGAAGGGCGCAAATCGTTTCAAGTGTTTTGCCGAGACCCATGTCGTCGGCCAGCACAGCGCCGAGCTCCGCGTCCCTCAGAAAAGCAAGCCAGTCGACACCGTCCTGTTGGTACGCCCGCAATTCCGCACGGATGCCATCCGGCAGGGCCGTGCGTGGAATTCCAGTGAAACTCTCGAACAATGGTGCCAATCGAGATAACTCGGGCGGTCGAGATGTGTTCATCGCATCGCAGAGTTCCCCGAGAGCTGGCAGACATGCACGCCGCAGGCGACCTCCTGCTTCCCGGGCCGCTAGTAAATCTGCGACGAGATGGCCATGCTGAGCGAGCCAGCCCGTGGGCAATGATGCCCAGCCTCCACCATCGAGCGGAACAAGATCGAGACCGTCGCGCCACGCTCTGATGACCGTAGCGGCTTCGGCTCGCTTTGGCGTTTCGCCGTCCTCATTGGAGTCGCATTCGAAGGAAATATCGAATGTGTCGTCCCTCAAGGCAAGTCGCGCTTCGAGCACACGAGAGGAAAACGTGGAGTCTGACTCTCCGCCGTGCGCTCGAAGCTGCCAGGCTCGGAGCTTGGTGGCAAAACGAATGGCCTCGGCTCCGTCAAGATCGATTCTTCGACCCGGAGCGAGATTGAGCTCATCGCGCAACTTCTGAACAAGCATGTGTTCCTCGGAATGCCTGCGCGCGGGGACCTCACGACCGAATAGTACCAACGTGTCACCATCGACTCTCGCAATCGGAGGACTTCCGTAGACGAGCTTCGGAAGGACCGAGAGTGTATGCCCATGGTGAGCGAGGTCCATGTCGATCCGCGGCCTGACGTCCGCCGTGCGATTGCGGCGCGGCAGCTTCTTCGTAGACACCGTGACATTTATCGTCTTCTCGAGCTCGGGGAGGACCTTTGTCACCAGGTCCACAGCATCTGCCTTACTAAAATTTCGGACGATCGGCAGTCGCTCGAGAAGCTCGCCGGTTGTTTCGGATTGGCCAATAGGTCTTAACGTATTATCGCAGCGAACTACTCCTCGTGCGACCACCTCGGTGATGCTCGGATCACGTTCGAGCGTGAGTATGAATCCACCGCGTACATCATCGAGAGACGCTTTGGGTAATACGCGCTCTCCGGACACCTGCACCGGCTGTCCTTCGAATGTCACTTCTGGGCTCACTGATAGTGCTTTGAACACGTCGACCACACGCGCCGGATACACGAGATCACGCATTCCAAGAATCCGTTCGATCGCGAGATCTTCGTGCGTAGGGATAAGTGCAGCAGACATTCCGGCGACTACCCCGCCCGTCCTCGCCAGGTCCGTCGAGAGCAGTCCTTTCAGGGGGGACTCTTGACCGTCCGCGGATACGACGATGCGGGCCAGCGACAGGATTCCGTCGCGCCTGGAAAGTCGGTAGACAAGCCGCAACGCGCTTGTCGGCATTCCGGCAGGCTGGGATCTGCTCTCCGCGTCACCTACCTGAGGCTCTCCTATGGAAGGGGACTTTGCGAATGCGATGGCAGCCGCCGACACATGTTCACAAGGGTCACGCGGACTATTGCAGTCGCACGACCACTCCTCGGACTCGACATACAGCGTAACCGTGAGCGCCACCGTTCGGCCCGGAGACCGTACCCGCGCGGTAACTTCTCCAGCGCTAACCGTCGATAACGTTACGGCCCCGTCGCGGGCGAGCCTGACTCCGCTTGACCACAAACCAGGTAGGCTCGCCGACCGAACTGCATCGAGGAGGTTTTGCATTCGGGGCTCTTCATAGCGCTTCTTCTCCCATTTCGAGGCATATCGCGCACGGCTGCCGCCTCCGCATTTCGCCGGGCTCTCCTTCGGGCTGCTGCGGTGCGCTCGGCGTGATCCGAGCCCGATTGCTCGCTTGACGAACCCGCAGAATGCAGCCGTGCGCGGTATGGCTCCCGGCAAAGCCGTCTCGGTGGGAAAGGGGCACGCCTGGCCCCATGCGCTCAGTTATCGAGCCTCGAATTTCGACGTCTCAAAGGTTACACGATAGCGATTGCTGCACGATTCGCCCTTCTTCGGCTTCCACTTCGAATCCAGTGCGAACTTACCTTGTGTGCACCGGACCTGTTTGCCGCCTGTGGAGCACGAAGCCGCGAAGTCCTCGGAACACTCCTCGTTCTCCTCGACGATGCTCTTGTCGCAGCGCGCCGTGTAGTTGCCCGGTAGCTCACATCCAAGGGGCCCCAGGCAATGAACGCGAGTGCGATAGTGGCCGCCCGTGCAGACGAGGACATTCTTGCGGGACGCGTCGCAGGCGCCGGTCGCCTCCTCGGTGCAGTCCTCTCCTTCCAACGCAATCGTCCTATCGCACCGCACGCCGCCGCCGGGCGCTGTAGCGCACCCCAAACCTCCGTGGCAAGTGCGACGGAGCGCAAGCTTGCCGTCGACACAGGCGAGTTCCGCCTGCTGCTTGCCATCACAGACGATGGAATCGGCGCGGCAGATGTCTCCGACCTCACCCGTAGGCAAACATTTCGGGTTCTCGCTCTCGTCAAGGGTGCATCCGGGACGACAGCTCCACTCGACATGAAATTTGGAGTCCCGGCAACGAAGCTCTTTGACACCGTCGGTCGAGCAAGCTCGCGCGCCCTCGTGTCCGCATCCATCGCCGTCAGCAGCCTTCGAACTGTCGCACGCCAGAGCCTTGCCTGTGTCGTTGCATCCGCCGCTGCCTTTGCACGTTTCCTTGACGTATTTGCCATTGACGCACACGAGGTGGCTGGAGTGGTCGAAGCAGCTACCGGGCGTGCTAGTGCACGCGTCTCCTTCCTTCGCGCAACCCGCGAGCATGATGGGGCAGAGAACCAGGATCCAGGCTGAAACGGAAAAAGCGCGGAGTGTAAACACGCCCGGGATAGTACGGCGACAAGCGCGCCTGTGAAATGATTGTCTTCACGGCGTGCATCACCGCTCGCCGGCTACCCGCTGACTTGCTATCCAGCGTCGAGCATGACCAAGCCCACCGAGCGGGCCCTCGGAACGTTCGACGCCTCGCTTCTTGTGGTCGGGTGCATCGTTGGAGCGGGCATATTTCTAGTCAGTCCCGTTGTGGCTGGGCATCTGCGCTCACCCGCTGCGTTTCTCGCGACGTGGGTCCTCGGCGGTCTCGTCGCGCTGTCCGGTGCCCTTTGCAACGGAGAACTTGGAGGGATGTTTCCCCGATCGGGCGGAGAATATATCTACCTCCGCCATGCATACGGCCCTCGGATGGGTTTCCTGAGTGGATGGACGAGTTTCTGGATCGTATTTCCGGGGTCGATTGCCGCGATGGCCGCGGGCTTTGGGGCGACGGTGGCCTCGATGTGCGGGATTCACGGCGCGAGAGCACCAGAGCTCATCGGCGCCGGAGCGATCGTCGTGCTGACACTCGTCAATGCGGGGGGCATCCATGCAGGCAAGTTGGTGCAAAATGCACTGTCGCTCGCGAAGATTCTCGCATTTGCGGGTCTCCTTCTTCTCGGATGGTGTTCACCCGCGGCAATGGCCTCATCAAGCGGACTTCATCCATTTTTCGTGACTGGCGACACTCTGTCGGGGTTTGCGTCGGCGCTCATTCCCGTTCTCTTCGCTTACAGTGGATGGAACGCCGCGACCTACATCGCAGGGGAGATGCGTTCACCAGAGCGCAATCTTGGCAAATCGCTCGTCGCGGGAACGGGAATTTCCATCGTACTCTACTTGGCAGTCAATATATCGTATCTTCGTGCTCTTCCGATGGCGGAGCTTGCTGTGGCAGTCGATCCTGCCCATCTCGCGGCGGTCCGCCTGGACGGGTCAGGAGTCGCCAAATTTCTTACGCCCCTCGTTGCGATATGCGTCCTCGGTTCAATGCAAGCGAACGTGCTTACTGGCCCACGAATCTGCAAGGCGATGGCAGAAGATAGGCTGTTTTTTCGAATCGCGGGAACGTCGAACTCACCTGGTCGCGTTCCCTATGGTGCGCTCGCGGCCCAAGCGTTCATCGCAACGGCTCAGCTAGTGAGCGGGAGTTTCGAACAGCTGCTCACGTTCACGACAGTCGCGATCATTGCGTTTTCGACGCTGACCGTCGCAGCCGTCGTGGTACTCCGACGGCGGATTCCAGCAATGCCCAGGGCATTCCGGACGCCCATGGTTCCGCTCGTTCCAGTTCTGTTTGTCGCCGTCAATCTATGGGTTCTTGGGACAGTAGCCATCGCAAACCCCATCGAATCATTAATCGGGTTTGCCATCGTGGCGACCGGCGTTCCAGCGTATCGGGCATTCCGCGCAGGAGCGAAACAAGAGAGAGAGGAACTTGCGCAATGATGCGATATGTCGTCCTGCTTATCGGTCTCGCAGGGTGTGCGCGAGCAGCGGGTCCAGGGATGCCGTCTTCCGCCCAATCTGCTCCGACCTCAGCGCAGTCCGGCGGGGCGGCGCCGGTCGGCTCCGCAATTGCGGAGTTTGCCGCCGATGCTGTGGCCGAAGCGGCGAGCCCGGACGACGCACCTTCGCCGTCGCCTCACGCGCAAACTGCGATGGAGGGAGACAACTTTATAGTACAGGCCCAAACGCTTTTTCAGATAGCTGCGTGCGGGGATCTTGGAGAGATACCAGCACGGTTCGATGCGGATGTCATCGAGCGACACTGCCAGGACCTTCATCATGCCGAGGATGAGTATCGCCACGCTTGGATTGACGTCGCAAAGCCTATGTTCGATTCGCTCCGTCCCAGTGGGCTGCCGAGCGTCGTAGTCTATCCATTTGGTGGTGGCGACTTGATAACGGTTTTGGCGACATTTCCCGATGCCACCGAAGTGACGACGATATCATTGGAGCCCGCTGGTGACATTCGTCCAATTGAAACGATCGCGAGCGCTCAGCTTTCGCGCGAGCTCTATGTACATCGAGATCACTTGAAACGCCTCTTTCTAAAAGCTCACTCACGCACGGATAATCTTCGCAAAGAGTCGAAGACGATTCTGCCGGGTGAACTTGTATTCGATCTCGTAGCGCTCGCTGTGTACGGCTATGAACCGATCGCGGTGCGGTACTTCCGCCTCCTGCAAGATGGAAGCTTGGAGTACCTGACCACGTCGGACCTCGACGCGCATACAAACAATGCTCGGTCGTCGTTCGACCACGTGGAGTTGATGTTCCGACGTGCTGGTGATGCCAAGGCCCCGATTCGCATCCTCAGGCACATTCGATTCAATTTGGATGACACGCATATAAAGGCAGATCCGAGCCTTCTCGCGCACCTCGGAGCGAAGGGAACAGTAGCGTCGATGACCAAGGCCGCCACGCATCTCCTTTGGGATGAGCATTTCTCGCTCATTCGTGGGTGGCTGGTGGATCACATTGCATGGATGGCGTCTGACTCGACAGGTATTCCCCCACGGATCGCGACTGCGTCCGGACTTGTTCAGGAGACGTACGGCATATTTGACGGGCCAGCCCAGTTTGGAGCGCCGGATGCCCGCGACGGGAGGGATCTCAAACGGCTCTTTGCTCTCCAACCGAAGAGAGACTTGGCATTTCGGTACGGTTACCCGGACCGGGCGGGGCACGCGCATTTGATCGTGACTCACCGTCCTTAGGTCGGCGTCTTTCGGTCGATCCCTTCGCGATCCCGGCGTCGATCGTCCTCGCCTACGGGAAGTAGGCTCCGGGCGTTCGCCGTCGGCCTCGCTCGGTTTCGACCGAAATACGCCGACCTTCCCTGGGTTCATCCAATCGATGGAGGCGGTTCTGGGTCGGATGAACCCGTTCATCCAATCGATGAACGCGGTTCTGGGTCGGATGAACCCGTTCATCCAATCGATGGAGGCGGTTCTGGGTCGTGTGAACCCGTTCATCCAATCGATGGAGGCGGTTCTGGGTCGGATGAACCCGTTCATCCAATCGATGAACGCGGTTCTGGGTCGGATGAACCCGTTCATCCAATCGA
>Ga0182030_10007438_pt1 | contig 22840 bp, 14 predicted proteins | sample 812S3MmetaG_FD_121299 | JGI IMG/M metagenome (GOLD analysis project Ga0182030, IMG submission 121299) | Permafrost microbial communities from Stordalen Mire, Sweden - 812S3M metaG (Illumina Assembly) | ecosystem: Environmental > Terrestrial > Soil > Wetlands > Permafrost | place: Sweden...
TCCATCAATGCCTTCCTTCAGCGCGTCGGTCGCGCAGGACACTCCGTCGGCGGGGTCTCGAAGGGCCGCCTGTTCCCGCTGTCCCGCGACGAGCTGGTGGAATGCACCGCGCTGCTCGATGCGGTGAGGCGCGGCGAGCTCGACCGCCTGGAAGTGCCGCGGAATCTGCTCGACGTGCTCACCCAGCAGATCGCCGCCGAGGTGTCCGCGCAGGAGTGGAGCGAGGACGCCTTGTTCGATCTCATGCGCGGCGCATACGGCTACCGCGACTTGCAGCGCGCCGAGTTCGATCAGTGCGTCGTCATGCTGGCCGAGGGGTTCAGCACGCGACGCGGACGGCACGGGGCGCTGATACACCGCGACGCCGTGAACGGGTGGCTGCGCCCGCGTCGGGGCGGGCGCCTGACCGCGATCACTTCGGGCGGGGCGATTCCGGACAATGCCGACTATCGCGTCATGCTGGAGCCTGAATCGCAGCTCGTGGGGACCGTGAACGAGGACTTCGCGGTCGAAAGCCTGCAGGGCGATGTCTTCCAACTCGGCAACACGTCCTATCGGATATTGCGGGTGGAGCGCGGAACGGTGCGGGTCGAGGATGCCCACGGCCAACCGCCTTCGATTCCGTTCTGGCTCGGTGAGGCGCCGGGTCGAACCGACGAACTGTCCATGGCGGTCTCGAGGCTCCGCCTCGGGATCGAGGAGCGCCTCGTCGGCAAGGGTGCCGACGCGACGGCTGGGATGCAGTCGGCGTCCGAGTGGATCGAGGACACCCTCGGCGTCGATGCGGTCGCGACGTCGCAATTGATTCAGTACCTTGCCGCCGGGCGCGCAGCCCTCGGCACCCTGCCGAAGCTCGACACCATTGTGTTCGAGCGCTTCTTCGACGAGTCGGGCGGCATGCAATTGGTGATTCATTCGCCCTACGGGAGCCGCGTGAACCGGGCTTGGGGCCTCGCGCTGCGCAAGCGCTTTTGCCGCACCTTCAATTTCGAGCTGCAGGCGGCGGCGACGGAGGACCACATCATCCTGTCGCTCACTCATGCGCACAGCTTCGAGCTTGCGGAGGTGTCCCGCTATCTGAATTCCAAGACCGCCCGGCACGTGCTCATTCAAGCGCTGTGCGCGGCGCCGATGTTCGCGGTGCGCTGGCGCTGGGATGCGGGCATAGCGCTCGCCCTGCCGCGATTCCGCGGCGGCAAGAAGATTCCGCCGCAGATCGCGCGCATGAACGCCGAGGACCTGCTGGCGTCGGTGTTTCCGGACCAGGTCGCCTGCGCCGAGAATCTCCCGGGAGAGATCGAGATACCGGACAATCCTCTGGTACGCCAGGTCATCCGCGATTGTCTCGAGGACGCAATGAACGTCGAGGGCTTCGAGGCACTGCTGCGCGGGCTCGAGAGCGGTGCCGTCCGGGTCGTCGCCCGCGATTTGACCGAGCCGTCGCCGCTCGCGCTCGAGGCACTGACCGCGCGTCCCTATGCCTATCTCGACGACGCGCCCTTGGAGGAGCGGCGTACCCAGGCCGTCATGAGCCGTCGATGGATCGACCCCGCTTCCGCCTCGGACCTGGGCCTCCTGGATGGCGAGGCGATTGCGCGGGTCCGGGAGGAGGCGTGGCCGGATGCGGCGACGGCGGACGAACTGCACGATGCCTTGCTGTGGCTTGCGTTCCTCACCGACCGTGAAGTCGATGCGAACTCCGCATGGCCCTCGCTCTTGAACGAGCTCGCGGCGCAGGGGCGCGTCGTCAGGATCCCTGCGCCCGACGCCCGGGAGCTGTGGGTCGCCACGGAGCGGCGTCCCTGGTTCGAACCGCGGATTCCGTCGAGCGACGAAGCCATGACCGAAATCGTGCGCGGGCGTCTGGAGGGCTCGGGACCGGTCACCGCGCGCGCGCTCGCGGCGGCGGCCGGCGTGCCGCTTCCCGGGATCCAAGCGGCGCTTGCGGTGCTGGAGCGCGAGGGATTCGCGCTGCGCGGCCGATTCACCCCGGGCATCGACGAGGAGGAGTGGTGCGAGCGGCGCCTGCTCGCGCGCATCCACCGCTATACGGTGAAGCGCCTGCGCGCCGAGATCGAGCCGGTGTCCGCGCGCGACTTCACGCGCTTTCTATTCGAGTGGCAGCGGGTGCTGCCGGATGCGCGCATGCAGGGCTCCGATGCGCTGGCCGCGGTGCTTTCGCAGCTCGAGGGATTCGAAGCTCCTGCGAGCGCCTGGGAGACCGACATCCTGCCTTCCCGCATCGCCGAGTACGAGCCCGAGTGGCTCGACGAGCATTGCCGCGCGGGACGCTTCGTGTGGACGCGACTGGCCGCGCGCACGCCGGAGCCGGAGCGAGGCGCGGCTCCCGTGCGCTCGACGCCGATCACGCTCATCGCGCGGCGGGACCTCAAATCCTGGTCGGCGCTCGCCGAGTCACCGGATCCCGCGCAGCTCACTTCGCGTGCCCGGGTGGTGATGGAATTCATTCAGGCCCACGGCGCGTCGTTCTTCGATGAGATCGCGGACAGCGCCGGAATGCTCCCCTCGGAGGCCGAGGATGCGCTCGCCGAGCTCGTGGCGCTCGGGATGGTCAACTCGGACAGCTTCGGCGGCCTGCGCGCGCTGCTCGTGCCGGGCAGCCAGCGCGGCCGCTCCCACGGCCGCGGCGCCCGCCGCCGCCGTTCGCTCGCGTTGTTCGCCATGGCCGATGCGGGCCGATGGGCGATCGTGCGCCAGCCGGCGAGAGAGCCGGGCTCGAGCATGGCGGACAGCCAGGCCGTTGAGCACGTGGTGAGAACGCTGCTCAAGCGCTGGGGCGTCATCTTCTGGAAGCTCCTGGCGCGCGAGGCGCAGTGGCTGCCGCCGTGGCGCGAGATCCTCATGTGCTGCCGCCGCCTGGAGGCGCGCGGCGAGATTCGGGGCGGCCGTTTCATCGCAGGCTTTTCGGGGGAGCAGTACGCGCTCCCCGAGGCCGTGGCGCCGCTGCGTGAGGCCAGGCGGCGGCTTGAGAGCGGGCAGCTCGTGTCGCTGTCGGGCGCCGACCCGCTCAATCTCAAGGGCATCATCACCCCGGGCGCGCGGCTTCCTTCCCTCGCGGGCAATCGGCTCCTCTATCGGGACGGGCTGCCCATCGCAACTTACGCGGGTGGTGAAGTCAGGTTCCTGGAAAGTCTCGCGCCGAAGGAGGAGTGGGAGGCGCGCAACGCGGTCCTGCGACGGCACGTGCCGGCCGCGCTTGCCGCGCTGGACGAGCCGCCGGGCAACGGGGCCTGATCGCGGGGCTCGAGCGCGCGCTCACCACCAGCCGCGTCGCTTGAACCAGACGATGGGAATCAGCGTGCTCAGGGCGATGAGCGCCAAACCGTAAGGGTAGCCCCAACGCCAGCTGAGCTCCGGCATGTCATGGAAATTCATGCCGTACATGCTGGCGATGAGCGTCGGTGGAATTCCCACCACGGAGGCAATGGTCAGGACCTTGAACATGTCGTTCTGATCGGTGTTGATGAATCCGAGCACGGCATCCAGCAAAAATTGCACCTTCCCCGACAGATGCCCTTCGAACTCGGCCAACGAGCTCAAGTCGATGCGCACCGAGCGGAGCCTGAGCTCGCTGCTCGGTTCCAGCCATCCGTGCGCGCTGTCGCAGGTGAAGTCCACGATGCGCTGCAGCCCCACCAGGCTCTCCTGGATTTGAGAAAGCGTCTCCCCGATGCTGCCGATCTTGATCAGGGTGTCGCGCAGCAGCTGGCTCAAACGCCTCGAGCGCGGCCGCATCTTTCCATGCACGTGAAACGCATCATGCGAGATTCCGCGCAGCTCGGCGGCGAGTTTTTCGAGCGTGTCGGCGCCGACATCGACCATCTCCTCGATGAGCGCGAGGAACGCGCCTGAGCTCGTGGCGATGTCCCCGTCGCGCTCGATGCGTTTCACCACGTGCTCGACCGAGTGCATGCCCGCGAAGCGTATGGTCACGAGAATGGTCTTCGACAGCACGAATCCGACCGGCGTCGGAACTTCGTTCTCCGGAATGGAGTGCAGGCCGAGGGGCATGCTGAGATAGAGCACCCCGCCGACGGCGCGCAGGCGGCTCGAGGTCTCGATTTCCTCGAGCGCACCCCGCGATGGAACGCGCAGGTTCCAGGTGCGATTCACGTAGGCTATCTCATCCTCCGTGGGGTTCAGGAGATCGACCCAGAACGACTCGCCGTTGCCGGCCTGCGGGGCCCTGCCATCCTTCGCGCCCAAGCCCTGTTGGGTGCCCGGCGAAACGGGGAAAGTGGTCAGCATCGTCGGCGCTCCCTGTGGCGAACTGCGGGCAACAAGCGGGATACTTTACGTTTTTCGCGCCGGGGGGACCATCGCACGCAGCAGCCGCCGCGGAAATTGTCTAGAATCGGCGGCGATTTCCATTCCATACCGCGTGCGGTGGAGCGTTTCGATGAAGAAAGTGATGTCGCTGCTGGCAACCTTCTCCCTGGTCGCGGGCGCGCTTGGGGCGGCTTCTGCGGCCGGCGCAAATCCCGCGCCCGCGCCTTCCGCCGCGGCGGCGCCCAAATGGGTCGAGGGCAGGAATTATTTTCCCATCCGGCCGGCGCGCCCGACCGGGCTGCCCGCCGGCAAAGTCCAGGTCACCGAGGTGTTCTCCTACGCGTGTCCGGCCTGCAACCAATTCCAGCCCTCCATGCGAAAGCTGGAGCACAGCGTACCGGGGAACGTCGTCATCAATTTCCTGCCTGCATCCTTCAACTCCGCCGAGGATTGGCCGATGTTCCAGCTGGCCTACGTGACCGCGCAGACGCTCGGGATCGCCGACAAGGCGCATGATGCCCTATTCGACGCCGTGTGGACCACGGGCGAGCTCGGCACGACCGATCCATCGACCGGCGGCCTGAAGGCGCATATGCCGACGATCGAGGATGCCGCGCGTTTTTACGAGAAACACACGGGCGTCCCTGCCGCCAAATTCGTGGCCACATCGAAGTCGTTCGGCGTCGATAACCAGGTCCGCGTGGACGAGGAGGCCATCAAGCAATTCGGCGTGGATCGCACCCCGACCATCGTGGTGAACGGCAAGTACAGACTGCAGGTGGAGTCGGCCGGCGGAGCCGACGCCCTGATCGAGCTGGTCAATTGGCTCGTGGCGAAAGAGAGCAAGTAGCGGCCCGGCGCCCCGCGCCGCGCGGATCCGCGGCATGAGCGCGGCGACGCTCCTTTGGGGCCTGTTGTTCAGCTCCATCGGGGTGGGCTTTTTCATCTACGGCAGGAAACAGCGGGCGCCCGTGCCGCTGATCTGCGGGATCGCACTCGCCGTGTATCCGTACTTCGTTGCGAACGTCTTCGCGCTGATCGCCATCGGTGTGGCGCTCTGCGCCATCCCCTATTTTTTCAGGGAGTGAACCCGCTCCCTCGCTCTGCAGAAACTTGTCGAGCGCCTGACCTTTCTTGACGCGCCGCATGGAATCATCGGGCGATGAAATATGATCGCCGCCGTTTGCTCTGGATCGCGCTGGCTCTGATCGCCGTGCTGGCGGTCGCCACCATCGTCTACCGATCCGTGACGTTCGTGTCCCAGCCGACGCCGCGGCGCGGGCGTTTTCAGGATGGCGGCAACCAGCCGGTGGGCGTCGCAAAAATAGGCCGAGGGGACATCCGGCTGACGCTGCGCGCCCTCGGCGCGGTGACGCCGCTCGCCACGGTGACCGTGAGCACGCAGATCGGCGGCTATTTGATGAGCGTCGGTTTCAAGGAGGGGCAGCTGGTCCGCAAGGGGCAATTGCTGGCCCAGATCGATCCGCGCCCCTACCAGGTCGCGTTGGAACAGGACAAGGCCCAGCTCGCGCGCGATGAGGCGACCTTGAAGCAGGCGCAGATGGACCTCGCCCGCTACCAGACGCTGTCGCAGCAGCAGTCGATTGCGCGGCAGACCTACGAGGATCAGGCGTGGACGGTCAAGCAGGATCAGGGCACCGTCGACTATGACAAGGGATTGATCAAGGCGCAGGAGCTCAATCTCTTCTATTGCCGCATCACTGCACCGACCGACGGCCGGGTCGGGCTGCGGCAGATCGATCCGGGCAATTATGTCCAGACCAGCTCGACCACCGGCATCGTGGTGCTCACCAAATTGAGTCCCACGACGGTGGAATTCGCGGTCCCCGAGGACAGCCTGCCGCAGATCATGGCGCGCGTGCGCTCGGGCGCGGTTTTGCCGGTGACCGCTTTCGACCGGGCGAACGTCACCCAGCTCGCCACCGGGGAGCTCGCCGCCACCGATACCCAGGTCAATACCACCACCGGCACGGTGATGCTGCGTGCCAATTTCATCAATGCCGACGAGGCGCTCTTCCCCAGCCAGTTCGTCAACGTGACCATGCTGCTCAACACCCTGAAAGACGTGGTGACGGTGCCGGTTCGCGCCGTGCAGCGCGGGGCGCCCGGAAACTACGTCTATCTGGTCGGGGACGGCGACACCGTCTCCGTACATCCCGTGACCCTCGGCGCCCAGGATGGGGATTTCTTCGCGGTGACCGCGGGCTTGTCGCCCGGCGATCGAGTGGTCACCGACGGCGCCGACCGCCTGCGGGACGGCGCCAAGGTGAGCATTCCCGACACCGCGTCCACGCCCGCGGCGGCAGGCGCAGGCCGGCGCGGCACCAACGGGCACCACACCGGCGAGGGCCAGAGCGGAGATCGGTCGGGAACGCACGAGCACGGCAATTGGCAGCATCACAAGCGCCCGCAGCAGGACAACCAGTAGGGGCCGCCGGCGATGAATCCCTCCCGGCTCTTCATCAACCTGCCGGTCGCAACCTCGTTGCTGATGGTGGCGATCTTGTTGAGCGGGCTGTTTGCGTTCAAGTTCCTGCCGCTGTCCTCCCTGCCCGAGGTGGATTACCCGACCATCCAGGTTCAGACGTTCTACCCTGGCGCCAGCCCGGAAGTGATGACCTCCTCGGTCACCGCGCCATTGGAACGCCAGTTCGGGCAGATGCCCGGGCTCAACCAGATGACCTCGGCGAGCTCGGGAGGCGCGTCCATCGTGACGCTTCAATTCAGCCTGGATGTCGGACTCGATGTCGCCGAGCAGGAAGTGCAGGCCGCCATCAACGCGGCGGGCAACGTGCTTCCCAACGACCTGCCGACGCCGCCGACCTACGCCAAGTTCAACCCGGCCGACGCGCCCATCATGACCCTGGCGGTCACGTCCAAGACGCTCAAGCTCACCGATGTCGAGGATTTGAGCTTCACCCGTCTTGCGCAGAAGATCTCGCAGCTACCGGGCGTGGGCGTGGTGAGCATTTCGGGCGGTCAGCGGCCGGCGGTGCGGATTCAATTCAATCCGCGCGCGCTCGCCAAGTACGGGCTCAACATCGACGATCTGCGCACCACGATCGGCAATGCGAACAGCAACTCGCCCAAGGGCAGCTTCGATGGGCCGTCGCAGGCCTCCTCGATCAACGCCAACGACCAGATCACCGACATCGCCGATTACCGCAACATCATCGTCGCGTACTCGAGCGGCTCGCCGGTCCACCTGTCGGACGTGGCGAACTTGGTCATCGCGCCGGAGAACACCAAGCTCGCGGCATGGGCGAACACGACGCCGTCCCTGATCCTGAACGTGCAGCGCCAGCCCGGCGCAAACGTCATCCAGGTCGCAAACGCCGTCAAGCGGCTGCTTCCCACGGTCGAGGCCGACATGCCGCCGGCGCTCGACATCGGCATTCTGAGCGACCGCACATCGACCATCCGCGCGTCGGTGTCCGATGTCGAATTCGAGCTGGTGCTGGCCGTGATCCTGGTCGTGCTGGTGATTTTCGTGTTCCTGCGAAATGCGCCGGCGACCATCATTCCGAGCCTGTCGGTGCCGCTCTCGCTGGTCGGCACGTTCGGCGCCATGTACCTTCTCAACTACAGCCTCGACAACCTCTCGCTGATGGCGCTCACCATTTCCACGGGCTTCGTGGTGGACGATGCCATCGTGATGATCGAGAACATCGCGCGCTACGTCGAGATGGGCGACTCGCCCATGGCGGCGGCGCTCAAGGGCTCGCAGCAGATCGGCTTCACCATCATCTCGCTCACCGTGTCGTTGATAGCCGCGCTCATACCCCTGCTGTTCATGGGAGAGATCGTGGGCCGGTTGTTTCACGAATTCGCCATCACGTTGGCGGTGACCATCGTGATCTCCGCCGCGGTGTCGCTTACCCTGGTGCCGATGCTCTGTGCCCGCCTGCTGCACGACCGCGCCCGATCGACCCGGAGCGGGTGGGATCTCAAGGCCGAGCGCGGCTTTCAATGGATCATCGACCGGTACGGCCGCTGCCTGGAATGGGTTCTCGATCATGAAGCGTTCACGCTGGGCATCGCGGGCATCACGCTCGCGGTGACGTTGCTGCTCTATATATTCATCCCCAAAGGCTTCTTTCCCGTCCAGGATACGGGCGAAATCCAAGGGATCTCCGAGGCGGCCGAATCGATATCGTACGAGGCCATGGCGGAGCGCCAGCAGATCCTCGCCGCCGCCATCCTCAAGGACCCGGACGTCCAATCCTTGAGCTCGTTCATCGGCGTCGATGGTGCGAACACCACGCTCAACAGCGGGCGCTTCCTGATCAACCTGAAGCCGCACGATGAGCGCCACGCCACAGCGAGCGAGATCATCCGACGGCTCAAGCGTGAAACCGCCGGCGTGGTGGGCATCACGCTCTTCATGCAGCCCCTGCAGGACATCACCATCGACTCGGCGGTCAGCCGGACGCAATACCAATTCGTGGTCGAAAGCACCGACAACGACGATTTCGCGGCATGGATCCCGCCGCTGATGCAAAAGCTGACGCAACTCCCCGAGCTCGCGGACGTGGCGAGCGATATGGAGCTCAAGGGGATCGCGACCGACCTCATCATCGACCGCTCCACCGCCGCACGTTTCGGCATCTCGCCCGCGACCGTGGACAATGTGCTGTACGACTCCTACGGCCAGCGCATCGTCTCGACCATCTACACGCAGTCGAACCAGTACCGGGTGATCCTGGAGGCGGATCCGTCGATTCAGCGCTCCCTCGCGGGGCTTTCCGAGCTCTATCTGCCGTCATCCGTGTCATCGACGAACGGACAGGTGCCCCTGTCGGCGATCGTGAGCATCCACCAGCGCGCGGGCCCTCTGCAGATCACGCATCTGGGGCAGTTTCCGGCGACCACCATCTCGTTCAATCTGGCGCCGGGATACTCGCTCGGCGCCGCGGTCGATGCCATCCGCAAGGCCGAGCGGGACATTCATCTGCCCGGAAAGTTCGTGACGGCCTTCCAGGGGACGGCCGCGGCCTTTCAACACGTGCTGACCAACCAGGCGCTCCTGCTGCTGGCCTCCATCGTCACCATGTACATCGTGCTCGGCGTTTTGTACGAGAGCTTCATCCATCCGATCACCATCCTTTCCACGCTCCCGTCGGCGGGCATCGGCGCCATGCTCGCATTGATCATCGCGGGCGACGATCTCGACGTGCTCGGGATCATCGGCATCATCCTGCTCATCGGTATCGTCAAGAAAAACGCCATCATGATGATCGACTTCGCGCTGGACGCACAGCGCAAGGAAGGGCTCGCGCCGCGCGAGGCGATCACGCGGGCATCGCTGCTTCGGTTCCGGCCGATCTTGATGACCACGATGGCGGCGCTGCTCGGCGCATTGCCGCTGATGCTGAGCTACGGCGCGGGATCGGAGCTGCGGCGCCCGTTGGGCATCGCCATCGTGGGCGGGTTGATCGTGAGCCAGCTGCTCACGCTGTTCACGACGCCGGTCATCTACCTGGCCTTCGACCGGGTGGCGGGGCGGCTGCGCCGGCGCCGGCTGGACGCCGATCCGGCTGCGGCATGAATATATCGGGCCCATTCATCCGGCGGCCGGTGGCCACCACCCTGCTGACGGTCGGAGTGGTCCTCGCGGGGGCCTTCGCCTACTTCAAGTTGCCGGTGTCGCCACTGCCGCAGGTGGACTATCCGACCATCTCGGTAACGGCTTCGCTACCGGGCGCGGATCCCGAGACGGTGTCCACCAGCGTGGCTGAACCTCTCGAGCGGTACCTGGGACAGATCGCCGATGTCACCGAGATCACCTCCCAGAGCTCGAGCGGCCAGACCCGCATCACTCTGCAGTTCGATCTGGACCGCGACATCAACGGTGCGGCGCGCGACGTGCAGGCGGCGATCAACGCTGCCTCGGCCGATGTATCGACGAGCCTTTCGAGCAATCCGAGCTACCGCAAGGTGAATCCCGCCGACGCGCCGTTGATGATCCTTGCACTCACCTCCAAGACGCTGACCCGGGGCCAGTTGTACGATGCCGCCAGCAACGTGCTGCAGCAGCGGCTGTCGCAGCTCGATGGGATCGGGCAGGTGTCGATCGGCGGCGCGACACTGCCGGCGGTCCGTGTCGAGCTCAATCCCACCGCCCTGTTCCGTTATGGCATCGGGCTCGAGGACGTGCGGGCGGCGCTCGCATCGGCCAATGCGAACAGCCCCAAGGGCGCGATCGAGGAGGGGGATCGCCGTTTCCAGCTCTACACCAACGATCAGGCGAGACATGCCGGCGAGTACCGCCCCCTGATCGTCGCGTACCGCAAGGGATCTGCGGTGCTGCTTTCCGACGTGGCGGACGTCGAGGATTCGGTGCAGGATCTGCGCAATGAGGGACGCGCGGACGGCGTGCCGTCGGTGCTCGTCATCCTGTCACGCCAACCGGGCGCGAACATCATCGACACGGTCGATCAGGTGAAGGCGGAGCTTCCGCAGCTGCAGGCCTCGCTCCCGAGCGATGTGAACCTGAGCATCGTGTCGGATCGAAGCGCGACCATTCGCGCCTCGCTCCGGGACACGAAGTGGACGCTGATGCTGGCGGTCGCGCTGGTGACCTTCGTCGTGTTCCTCGCGCTCGGTGACGTGCGAGCCGCGCTGGTCCCCGCGGTGGTGGTGCCCGTGTCCCTGATCGGCACGTTCAGCGGCATGTACCTTCTCGGATTCAGCCTCGACAATCTGTCCCTCATGGCGCTGACGATTGCCACCGGATTCGTGGTGGACGATGCGATCGTGGTGCTCGAGAACATCTCGCGGCATGTGGAAAACGGGATGCCCAGGCACGAGGCGGCGCTCTCCGGCGCCAGGGAGGTGGGATTCACCGTCATCTCGATCAGCGTGTCGCTGGTGGCCGTGTTCATTCCCATCCTGTTGATGGGCGGCATCGTCGGGCGGCTGTTCAGGGAATTTACCGCCACCCTGTCGCTCGCCATCGTGATCTCCATGGTGATCTCGCTGACCACGACGCCGATGATGTGCGCGTTGATCCTGCGATCGCCGGATCGCACGCACCGTCCGAGGCGGCTGAGCCTTCTGGATCGGTCGGTCGCCGTCTACGAGCGCACGCTTGCCTGGTCGCTCGAGCACGGGCGGCTGGTGATGCTGGGATTGCTGATCACGATAGTGCTCAACGTGCTCTTGTTCACCGTGATCCCCAAGGGCTTCTTCCCGCAGGAGGACACGGGCCTGATCACAGGAGGCATCGTCGCGGACCAGAGCATTTCGTTCCAGCTGATGAAGGACAAGCTGGTCCAGTTGATGAACATCGTCCAGGCCGATCCGGCCGTGCAGAGCGTTGCGGGATATACGGGAGCCGGAAGCGGCGGCGGCGGATCGCAGACCAATACCGGCTCCGTGTACGTCCTGTTGAAGCCCAGGTCGGTGCGCAACATATCCTCCGACGAGGTGATCGCGCGTCTGCGCACCAAACTTGCGCAAGTGCCCGGCGGGAGGCTGTTCCTGCAAACGGTGCAGGACATCCGCGTCGGCGCACGCCAGGCCAACGCCGAATACCAGTTCACCCTGCAGGCTGACAAAGTGTCGGACCTGTATACGTGGGGTCCGAAGCTTCTGGCGGCGCTGCAGAAGAGCCCCGTGGTCGCGGACGTGAATTCGGATCAGCAGCAGAAGGGTCTCGAGACCGAGGTAAACTACGACCGCAGCACGGCGGCGCGGCTCGGCCTGACGGTGGGTCAGCTCGACAGCACCCTGTACGATGCGTTCGGGCAGCGCCAGGTGTCGACCATCTACAACGCCCTCAATCAATACCACGTGGTGATGGAGGTGGCGCCGCGCTACTGGCAGAGCCCGGCCGTGCTGGAGGATATGTACGTGAGCAAGTCCGGCGGCGCGGCAAGCGGCACGCAGACCACCAACTCCCTGACGACGAGCGGACCGCCATCGACCGCCGGCGCGTCGGCCACGGGCCTCAGCAATTCGGTGAAGAACGCGTTGACCAATGCCATCGCGAACACCGGACGGGGTGCCGTCTCGAGCGGCGCCGCGGTCAGCGCCAGCGTGGAGACCATGGTGCCGCTGGCGGCGGTCAGCAGCCATTCGGCGGGCACCACCCGGCTGTCGGTGAATCACCACGGATTGTTCGCCTCCACCACGATTTCCTTCAATCTGCAGCCCGGCATGTCGCTCTCCGACGCCACCAGTGCGGTCACGCAGGCCATGGAGGAGATTCATCTGCCGACATCGATCCACGGGATCTTCGCGGGCACGGCCGGCACCTTCCAGCAATCCCTGTCGAGCGACCTGTTGCTCATTGCGGCGGCGCTGCTCGCCGTGTACATCGTGCTGGGAGTGCTCTACGAGAGCTACATACATCCGATCACCATCATCTCGACGCTGCCCTCGGCAGGCGTCGGAGCCGTGCTCGCGTTGATGGTATGGCACACCGAGTTCAGCATCATCGCCTCGATCGGCGTGATACTTCTGATCGGCATCGTGAAGAAGAATGCCATCATGATGATCGATTTCGCCATTCACGCCGAGCGCACACAGGGGATTCCCGCGCGCGAGGCGATCTATCAGGCCTGTCTGCTGAGATTCCGGCCGATCATGATGACCACACTGGCCGCCTTGCTGGGCGCGATCCCGCTGGCGTTGAGCTACGGAGACGGGGCGGAGCTGCGCAGGCCGCTGGGTGTTTCCATCGTCGGAGGATTGATCGTCAGCCAGGTGCTGACCCTCTACACCACCCCGGTTCTCTATGTATACCTGGACCGCTTTCAGAGTTGGATCAAGCGTCGCTGGCCGCGGCGTTGGTCCGACGCCGGAGCGGCGGAGGCAGTTGGATGAATCGTCGTTTTCGATGGAGCGCGCTCGGGGCCGTGGGCGCAGTGGTGGCCGCCGCCTCGATGCAGGTGTCGTGTGCCGTCGGTCCGAATTATCGTCGGCCGTCCGCACCGGTTCCGAGCGCCTACAAGGAGCTGCCCCCGGGCTGGAAGGTGAGCACGCCGAAGGACGAGCGCGACCGCGGGGATTGGTGGTCGATATTCAGCGATCCGGAGCTCGACGAGCTCGAGCGTCAGGTCGTCATCTCCAATCAGAACGTGAAGCAATACGAGGCCGAATACGCCCAGGCGGTCGCCCTGCTCAAGGAGGCCCAGGCGCAGCTCTTTCCCACCGTCGCCGTCAATGGCGGCGAACAGCGGGCGGGCGGCGGAGGGGGCGGCACCACGAGCGTATCGAGCACCGTGGGCGGCTCCGGGACCACCTCGGTGTCGAACACGGTGGGCGGCGGTCATACCCACACGCAGTTCTCGTTGGAGGCCGCGGTGTCCTGGCAACCCGACATTTGGGGAAGCGTGCGCCGGCAGATCGAGAGCCGGAAGGCGGGCGTGCAGGTGAGCAGGGCCGATTTGGCGAATGCGCAGTTGTCGGCACAGGCCACTCTGGCCACGGATTATTTCGATCTGAGGGCGTCGGACTCGCTGCGCAAGCTCCTCGCGCAGGCGGTCTCGCTGGATCAGCGGGCTCTCGAGATCACCCAGAATCAGCTCAACTCCGGAACCGCGACCAACGGCGATGTCGCGGCGGCGCAGGCGGCCGTGCAGGCGACCCAGGCGCAGCTCATCGCGGTGGACCAGCAACGAGGAACCTACGAGCACGCGATCGCCGTGCTCACCGGGCATCTGCCGTCCGAGCTCAGCATTGCGCGAGCGCCGTTGACGACCACGGTGCCCGACGTCCCCGTCACCCTGCCGTCGACATTGCTGGAGCGCAACCCCTCCGTGGCCGCCGCCGAACGCCAGATGCAGGAGGAGAACGCGTTGATCGGTGTCGCCATCGCCGCGTATTTTCCCACCATCAATCTGACCGCGCTCGGCGGCTATGTGGGCGATCCGCTGTCGAGCTTGTTCAGTGTCGGCAACCGCATCTGGTCGCTCGGTGCGACGGCAAACGACACGCTGTTTTCGGGTGGCTCGCAGATGGCGGCGGTGGCCAACGCGCGCGCGACCTACGATCAATATGTGGCAAACTACCGCCAGACGGTGCTGACCACGTTTCAATCGGTCGAAGATCAACTGCTGGCGCTGCGCGTGCTGCAACAGGAGTCCGAATTCCAGATGCAAGCGGTGAAATATGCCCAGACGGCGGCCGACGTGGCGCTCAACCAATACAATGCCGGCACCGTGGCCTACACGACGGTGATCACGGATATCCAGACCCTCATCGCCGACCAGGAGTCGCTGCTCACCGCGCAGCAGAACCTCCTGGTCGCGGATGTCTCGCTCATCGAGGCGTTGGGGGGCGGTTGGGACACCTCGCAGTTGTGATGCCGTGATCAAGCTGGTGCGCTATCACCCGAGGGTCTGGATCGCCTTGGGTGTCGGCGCCGGCGCGTTTTTCTGCCTGCCCGCGAACTGGTCGTTTTTGATCCGGATGCTCGCGAGCTGGGATTTGGGCGTCACGTTGTTTCTGGTCCTGGTGTATATCTGGATGTCGCGTCTGACGGCCGAGCAGATCTGCTCGCGCTACATCGAGGAGGACGAGACGGCGCCAATCATCCTCATCGTGGTGACCGTGGCGGCGCTCCTCAGCCTCGTTGCCATCGTCGAGCCGCTCGCGACCCTGAAGCAAGTGGCCGGCCGCGAGCGTCTCGGCCACTTCGCACTGACGGCGGTGACCCTGATCGATTCCTGGCTGTTGGTTCCCACCATGTTCGCCACCCACTATGCCGACATGTTCTACAGCGTGGAGAAGACCGAGCGGCCGCTGTCGTTTCCCGGGACTGAAATGCCGGCGTTCTGGGATTTCGCCTACTTCTCGTTCACCATCGCCGCCGCCTGTCAGACCGCGGACGTGCTCACCACGCGGAGCTCGATCCGCAAGGTGGTCATCGCACACGAGCTGATTTCGTTTCTGTTCAACGCGTCTATTTTGGGGTTTGCGATCAACGTGACGGCGGGGTTGATCGGCGGCTAGCAGCTGCGGGGGGGGCGGTCATGAAATCCAAAGTGGTGGCAATCCTCGAGACACGGACGGGCGAGCATCTGGCGGAACTGATCGCGCGTCGGGGAGGAGTGCCGATGCGTGCGCCGGCGCTCGAGGAGGTGCCGGATGTGGACTCCGATCGGCTGGCGGACCTGCTCGACGGCTCCGCGGCTCATCCGTTTACGATGGCGATCTTCCAGACGGGCGTCGGCACCCGGGCATTGTTCGAGGCGGCCGAAGGGCTCGGTTCTACGCCTGCGCTCAGTCGCATGCTCGAGCGCACGGTCGTGGTGGTGCGCGGGCCGAAGCCGTTGGGCGAGCTCAACTCGCGCGGCGTGCGGATCGATCTTCGCGCGGCCGCGCCATTCACGACCGACACGGTGCTCGCGGCGGTGTCCGGCGTCCCGCTGGAGAATGGCCGCGTCCTGGTTCAGCGATACGGGGAGGCCAATCGGAAGCTCCGCGACGCGCTCGAGGCGCGGGGGGCGGCCGTGGACGAAATCGCGACCTATCGCTGGGATCTGCCGCCGGATGTCGCTCCGCTGATGCGCCTGATCGATGCGCTGGCCGCATCGAAGGTGGATGCCGTCGTGTTCACCAGTGCGGTGCAGGTCCGGAATCTTTACGCGATCGCCGAGCGCATGAATCGCGGCGCGGATCTGCCCGGTTTTTTGGGCGCGGTGGTCGTTGCATCCATCGGCCCCGTTTGCACGGCGGCCTTGTTGGAGCATGGCGTGAAGCCCACATTCGAGGCCAACCCGCCGAAGCTCGGCCCCCTGGTGCAGGGTCTGGCCTCAGCGCTGGCTTGAGCTGGTTTTGCAAGCTGCGTGTGTAGGCGCCGCTCCGACGGCATGCCGCTCCGAAGTCTTACAGGCAACTCATCCCGCCTTCGTCAATGGAATCGAAATGCGGGTGGTATAAAACCGCTCCAGTTCGCCAAACCGCTGCAGGAGTACAAAAAGATGAACAACCCCTCGTCCGACGCCTCGAAGCCGTTTCTTACGGACGTCCAAACGCTGCGCGCGCGCGCCCGCAAGCATATCGAGGAGGGTGGCATCACTCCGAGTTACCAGGGGGACGTGAAAAAAACGATCGAGATCCTGCAGGCTGTGCTCGCGACGGAACTCGTGTGCGTCCTGCGCTACACCATGCATGCGGTGGATGCAACGGGGATTTCGAGCGAGGGGGTCAAAGGGGAGTTCGCGACCCACGCCAAGGAAGAACAGGAACATGCGATGGAAGTGGCCGAACGAATCAACCAACTGGGCGGCAAGCCCGACTTCAACCCGTCAGGATTGGCTTCGCGTTCGGCCTCTGAATACGGCAACGCGGGCAATCTGGTGGACATGATCAAGGAAAATCTGATCGCCGAGCGCATCGCGGTCGAGCACTACCGCGAGCTCATCCGCTATTTCGGCGATCGCGATCCGAGCACGCGGCACATGTTGGAGCGCATCTTGGCCGTGGAAGAAGAGCATGCCAATGACATGCACGATCTTCTGGTCGCCCACGAGGGCCATCCGATGCTGGAGAAATGAGCCGGCGTCACCGGGCGCTGCGTTGAACAGCTAGCTGCTCCGCCCGACGGAAGGCGGGTCGCTCGCAGGAAAACTTTCATCGAGCGCCTCATCCAGGAGGTCGCTCTCATGCTGTTGCGTATGCTTTTCCATGTATGCCGCGGCGTAGGAGCAGGCAGGCACGACCCGCCAGCCGTTGACTCCGGCGGCACTCAACGCTTCGCGCATGAGCTCACCCGCGATTCCCCGGCCTTCGATGGGCTTGGGCACGCCCGTATGGGTGATGGTCATCACCCCGGCAACCAGGGTGTAGTCCAGCACGGCCTCCTCACCATCCACCATCGCGATGAATCGGTGATTGGCCGGCCGGTGCTCGACCTTGATCATGTCAGCGCGGCTCCGGATGCTCGGGATGTTCTGGCGGTGCCGGGCGCGCAGGGGCCGGCCGCGGAGGTGGCTCCGGGCGGGCGGCGGCGGGGCGGGCGGGGGGCTCGGGCGCACGTCGCTCTGCGGGAGCGGGCCGTTCCTCGGGGCGGGGAGCCGCCGGGTGCTCGGCAGGCGCCGGGCGAGGCGCCGTGTGGGCTTCGGGTGCCGCGGGACGAGGGGGCGGCGCATGGACCGCGGGTTCGGTACGGGCGGCAGGCTCGGTACGCGCAGGCGCCTCGGTACGGTGAGCCGGCTCTGCCTTGGCGGCAGCGGCAGGATGCGCTGCGGGGGCGGCCGCATGCGCGGGTGCGCCCCGCGCGGCGACGACACCGTGGGTGAAATCACCCGGCTTGACCGTTGCGGCGATCGTCGGATGCCCGTGATTCGCCTTAGCCTGCAGGGCGGGATTCGAGCGCGCCTCCGTCACATGACGCTCCTGGTTCGCTGTTGGCGGGACGTGGGTTTCCCTGGCGTAGGATTCTTGAGCCGCGGTGGGCCGCGCCTGGATACCCCCGCTGCCGCCATTGAAGCTCACTCGATTCACGGTCACATTGTTGACCGTGACGTTCCTGACGTACACGTTCGTAATGTGGGTGGTGCCGACGTTGACCACGGCAGTGTTATAAAACAGATGCCCGTCCCGCCAGTAGCCACCTTCGAAGCCGGATCCTCCGTACCCGAAACCGTAATTCACCCCGCCGTAGAAACCGACCTGGGGCCCCCAATAGCCGCCGTTCCATACATACGCGCCATCGTTGTAGCCCCAGTAGCCCGGGGTCCACAGCAGCCCCGGTTGCGGCGCCTGTACCCAGGTACCCGGCACCCAGAAGTAATCTTGGGCGTCAGCGTCCCAGTACCAGTAGCCGGGTGACCACAGATATCCCTCGGCCGGAATCGGGGGCTGCTCGTACACCGGCAGTTCCGGCGGAGCCAGATTCACCGAAACGCTCACCCCGAACTGCGCCATGCTGATCGCCGGCAGCATTGCCAGCAGGAGGGCGGATAGCCAAGTGCGCGGCCAAAGCTTCAACATGATGATGGTCTCCGAGAGTGAGAGCGCTTTTGCGGCGCTTTTTGGTCTGGAATGTCAATTAATGTGAATATATGTCGTGGAGTATACCCAGGATGGGGGATCGCCTTAGTCGGCAAGCTATCCGCGCTCCTTGTAGGACATCTCCGATAGGCTCGCGGGAGGGCTGGTCGGCCAGCCACCGCGAGAGGATTTGCACACCCGCATGAAAACCAGTGATCCTCCCATGGAGCAGGCGTATGCGCGGCTCCAGGACTGCTCCGACGAGGCATCCCGGATCGAATCGACCGCCCATCTGATCCTCGCGATCTTCGACGACTTCTACAGCCTGCTGTGCGAATACCCCTATCGGGCGAAATGCGCCTTCGAGCTGATGGACCCGCATGCCTCGATCCGCATCAGCAAGGAGCGGTTGGAGCTGTACAGCCGCTACATCACCGAGCACGGGCCGCGGGTTCGCGCCGCGTTCCCGGCGCTCTCGGACGATGCCACCCTTTGGGACGCCATCGAGGGGCTGTTCGCGGCCATGATCGTCGACCGTTACGAGGCGGATACCGCCTTCAGCTTCGCCCATTCCCTGCGCCGCAATATCAGCCAGGGGGTATGGCGGCCGGTCGCCTACTCGTTCCCGCCGCCCAGCAAGCGGCGCGCGTTCTCGATGGCCTCGGTTCATCGCAGGTTGCCCATCGCCTCACGAGTCGATGCAGACCTGATCGCCGCCTTCCTGCGAGTCCCGGGATTTTCCGTCCCGTTCCGGGACTTGCAGGGCGACTCGGAGCGCATCGTGAATCGCGTCGATGCGCTGCTGTACGACTCCCCGGGAGATCCGACCCCGGTGGCGCTCGATGTGGTCGAAGCGGGCTTCTTCCGCGACCGCAGCGCCTTCGTAGTAGGCAGGTGGGTGAGGAGCGACGACAGCATCCTGCCATTCGTCGTCGCCCTGCTGAACAGCGCCGAAGGCATTTACGCCGATGCGGTGCTGCACCGGGTCGCGGACATTCATGGCCTGTTCAGCTCGGCTCTGGCCAACTTCCACGTCACCACGCGGCTCTACTATCAAACCTGCGTGTTCCTCTACAGCCTGATGCCGCGGCGCCCGTTGGGCCACCACTACTCGACGATCGGCTTCAATCACGTCGGCAAGGTTGCGATCCTGAACGATATCATCGAGCAAATGCGGGCAGGCGGACGGCGCTTCCAGCGTTCGCCCGGCGCGGCAGGGACGGTGGCCCTCGGGTTCACCTTCGATGCCTGCGCCTACCATCTGAAAGTCATCCGAGATCGCCCGACCACCTCCTACAAATGGGGTTCCTATCCGGGCGTTGCCGCGGTGATCGAGAAATACCGGGTGGTCCACGAGATCAACCGCGCGGGCAGCATGCTGGACAATGTCATGTACTTCAATCTGCGGCTCGAACGGGATATGTTCGAGCCGGACTTCCTCGAGGAGCTCTGCCGCGAATCGGCGGAGACCGTTCATCTGGACGGCGATGCGGTGATGTTCCGCACCTTGATCGTTCAGCTGAAGATCATTCCGCTGCCGGTGTTCCTGGAAAACGCGTCCGAGAGCGAAACACGGGAGGTCATCGTCCATCTCGGGCAGTGCATCCGCAACAATGCCGCCACCAACATTTTCAACAGGGATCTGGATTCCAGGAATTACGGCGTCGGACGCTACGGCCGGGTGTTCCTGTTCGACTACGACGCCGTCGAAAAGCTCACCGACGTGAAGATCCGCACCAACCTCGATCGGGAGCCCGGCGAGGAGACGGTGCCCGACTGGTTTTTCGAGGAGGGCATCATTTTCCTGCCCGAAGAGCTGCTGCATGGAATGCAGCTCATGAACCGGTATGCGAGCAGTTTCTTCCGTGAGGAGAACGCGGATCTGCTCAACGTCCAGTATTGGCAGGATGTGCAGAAGAAGCTGTTGGGCGGAGAGGTCCCCGAGCTTCAGATGTATCCCGACGCCTGCAAGCTCGGCGTCGAGGGCGTCGCGCAAACGGACGTAGGCGTCGACATCTAGGCGATGGCTGTCGGAGCCGGAACGAGGGGGATGTCGAGGACGAACGCGGCGCCCATTCCGCGGCCCGCGCTTTCCGCGTGCAAGGTGCCTCCCAGCTCCTGAGCGGCGAGCGCGCCCGAGTGCAGGCCGAAACCGTGCCCGGACTTACGGGTCGTGAAGCCGTGCCGGAACAGATCTTTCATGTGCTCGGCGGCAATGCCGATTCCGTTGTCGATGACGGAGATGCGAACGCCCCGGGTCGAGCGCCCGATCCGCAGCGTCATCAGCTTGTCCGGACGCCCCGATTCGTCGCATGCGTATTTGGCGTTGCGCACCAGGTTGACCAGAATTTGCAGCACCTTGTGCTTGTCGACGGTGACCGGAGGAACCTGCCCGAATTCCCGCTTCACCTGCACGCCATGGCGTTCGAAGGCGCCCGCGTTGAGTCGCAGGCTATCCTCGACCAGGGCGGCGACCTCGATGGTTTCCGCGACCCCGCAGAGCTTGGCGTAGCTTTGCTGCATCATCACGGTGTCCTTGATGTGCTCCAGATTGTCGCGCAGCAACGCGAGCTCCTGCAGCGCTTCGCGCTGATCCTGCGCGAGCTGCGCACCGAGCGCCGACAAGTATTCGGGCACGCGCTGTCCGCGCGGATCCTCGGCGAGAAAGCGGGCGGCGCCACCCGCGTGCTGCGACAGGAGTTCCGCCAGGCGCGCGACGCCCGGTGCGCGAGATTGCCGGATCCGCTCCGCGACCAGGTTCGCCGAAATGTTGACGCTGTTCAAGATGTTGCCGACGTTGTGCAGCACGTTGGTGGCGACTTCGGCCATGCCCGCTTCGCGCGATGCCGTGACCAGCTCTCGATGCACCCGCTCGAGCTCGAGCTCACGGCGCTTTCTCTCGGTCGTGTCCTGGATCACGGCGACCGCGCCGAGTGTCTGGCCGTCCGGGCCGACGAGCCGGCGAACGCTCGACAGCGTCGAGCGCGGCGGGCCTCCGTGCGGCACGACCATCAGCTCGAGGTTGCTGATGGTCTCGCCGCGCAGCGCCCGTTCGAGCGGAAGCTCGGTTTGAGGGACCGGCGTCACACCGTCCATGAGCAATACGTCCGCCATGTGGCGGCGATGCGTCGGGTCGCTGCGGTACAACTCGACCGCCGCCCGATTGTAATGCGTGATCCGGCCTTCGGTGTCGCAAGCGAGGAGCGCCACCGGCATATCGCTAATCACCGCCTCGAGGAGCGTGCGTGTCTCGACGAGATCCGTGATATCGCTGATGGTGCCCACGAATCCGGTGATGCCCTGCGTCGGAACGACATGCTCGCTGTAGTAGCGCACCGCGTCGCCCTCCCCGAGCGCCCGATACTCGAGCCGCAGCGCCCTCGGCGAACGCAAGAATTCGGCCCAGATCTGCACGATCCGCGCCCGATCCTCGGGGTGAACAGCCTGGGGCCAGTCATTCACGTCCTGTTCGGGCGCCAGGCGGAACATGCGCCGGTACTCCCGATTCACGTACACGGATTCGTTCGCGGCATCTTCGTGGTAGATGGCGACGGGAGCGCAGTCGAGAAGCGAATCCGCCAGCGCGAACGCCTGCGAAACGGGCGTCGGAACGGGCGGGACGGCCGCCGGGAATTCCGCGGCGCCCAAAAGCTCGAGCTCGCTCACGCGAGAATGGAGTTGCACGAGCGCCGCGCCCTGGCGGGCGAGCGCCGCGAGCACGCCACGCTCCGCCGCCGACAGCGGTGCGGTGCTCGTGCGGTAAACGGCAATGGCTCCCAAGCCCTCGCCGTCGGCGGCGCGCACTGCGCATCCCGTGTATGAACGGACTCCGGCGGCGTCGAGCACCGGATCGGATCCGGCGCGGTCGGCGGCCACATCGCCCACCTCGAACACGTCCGGCGCGGCGAGCGTAACTGCGAGGTAGGGGTTGTGCGGCAAACCCTGCAGGTGCAACACGCCGGCGCTGTACCACGACTCGCTCCATCCGGTCAGCACGATGGAGGCCAGCGGAGCCTGAAAAATCTCGGCGGCGAGCCGCGCCAACTCCACGAATCCCGGCGGCGGCAGACTCCCGCGGGAGCCGCTTGCGCCGGAGGCGGGGGGTTCCGGGAACAGCGGGTGGATTCGATCGCGGCTCATGGCCTCGATTGCACCACAGGACGGCATCCCGCAAAGCGAAAGCCGTCGCATTTCGAGGGCCGCATGGGTATCTTGAGTCCATGGGCGCCGTCGCATCGAATACCGTCGAGAATCCGCCCGGTGCATGGAACCCCGGCCTGAAGTCTCAGATACCCAAGGAATGGCGGGAACTCGAGACGATCTTCCGGCCGGAAAACAATTATTCGACGCTCGCCGCCGCGGAGGAGTTGCGCGGATTGACCGGCTTCGGCTTGAGCGATCTGGCGATTTTTCGGCCCGAACGATTGGCGCTGCACGAACTTCTGATCCGCGTGACGGCGGACTTCGCAGTGCCGGACGGATCGCGCGTCGGGGATCTCGGCATCAATTTTCGCCGGATCGCACAACGAATCCTGACCACCTATCTCGAGCCCGAGATGCGCGCGATCACCGCGGCCTTCGAGGA
>Ga0182030_10007439_pt1 | contig 22839 bp, 22 predicted proteins | sample 812S3MmetaG_FD_121299 | JGI IMG/M metagenome (GOLD analysis project Ga0182030, IMG submission 121299) | Permafrost microbial communities from Stordalen Mire, Sweden - 812S3M metaG (Illumina Assembly) | ecosystem: Environmental > Terrestrial > Soil > Wetlands > Permafrost | place: Sweden...
AGAGAGCAGTGAAGAATTTCAGGCGATAATCTTATCAGACACCAAAAACAACGAGACGATTAACGGTGCCTCCACAGGAATCCTTCGTTGTTTCCAGGTGCTGGAGATCGAAGAACAAACTTTGCTTGGCCTGAAACCTGTTCTGATGTCGCATTTCCGCAAGCTTAGCAAAGTTCATAATATAGACTACAGCGAGCCGGTGGCTGACGAAATCGTTCGATTGTTGGGGCGGTATCCTGGACGCGCGTTCACAACCAGCAACAGTCCTGAAAAGGCAATCTTCTTTGCGGATAAAGTTGGTGCGATGGTTCGTCTGAACGTTTGTGCGGAGCCGATCCAATTGGCCGAGTTGCGCGATCAGATGGGTGCATTACGAGATACGTTAAACGCCAGTCGCCAAATTGATGGGATAGATAATCCCCTATCAGCAGTTATCGAGGCCAAGCTGATCGATCTGCGCTTGGAATATAAAAATGCCCATCAAAAATACGAGGACAGATACGGTCAGTATTTTAAAGCAAAGCGTTCGCTGGATGCCATCGAAAGCAGGCTCGGCCCACTAGAGTCAAAGCAACAAGAAGACCGCACTCCCGAGGAGAGGAAGGATTTCAATACCCTGAAGGACGGTTTGAAGTTCGCCCGGGATGGCGTTGACCTTCAAGAACGGAGGCTTTATCAGGTCCGGCCCGAAGTGACCACCGCAGATGTTCGAAAGATATTTAGCAACTATTCCGGTGTCCCACTTTCCAATCTATCTGCCAACAAACTTGAACGACTATCTGGTCTCGAAATCAACTTGAGCTCTGAAATTTTTGGCCAAATCGCTCCGGTCAAGGCTGTTGCTAAGGTCTGGCGCGAGCGCGAGCTGGGCGTAAGTGATCCAACTCGTCCCGCCGGCGTTCTTCTGTTCACGGGCGGTACGGGGTTAGGAAAGACGGAACTCACAAAAGTTCTGGCGCGCTGGGATGGCGGTGAAAGTGCGTTACCGGCCGTTCTGCGCATGAGTGAGTTCAAGGACAAAAGTGCGATATCGAGGCTCACTGGTGCGGCACCAGGATTAATCGGATTTGACGAGGGCGCACCAACTATGGAGGAGTGTGAGCATAAGGACATCATCGTGTTTGACGAAATCGATAAAGCCGATCCGAATATCTTCGACGTTATGATGCAAATTCTCGAAGAGGGAGAAATTACGCTTTCGAATGGAAAAAAGATCAGCTTCAAGGGCAAGCTGATGGTCATTACGACTAATGCAGTAACCGCAGACGACCTCACAGAAGACGAACTCAACAGACAAGACGAACATCAGGATAAAATCCGAAACGTCTTGTGCGAAGCAAAATCAAAAGATACCGGATTAGCTCTCTTTCGCCCAGAATTTATAGGTCGCGTGGACGAAGTATATGTCTATAAGAAGCTCGATCAAGAAGTAGCATTAAAAATCTTGCGCAAGGAGCACCAAAAAATCAACCGTGACTATCAGGAGCGCGGCATCTCAATTGAATCCGACGACGGCGTTCTTAAGCAGATCATCGAAAAGCACTACGTCCCATCTCAGGGCGGTCGCAGCCCACGGCAAATTGTGAAGAAGCGGATTCGACCGATGGTGACGGACTATCTGATGCAGCGCATGTTGGAGAAGAAAGATGACCAGTCACCTTTGAATGAGAGATTGCGCTTGAAGTTCAATACGGTCACTGACGCATTCGGCCTCGAGCGAATATTGTCCTGATTGAAGCCAGTATTAGCCAAACCTGCGATCTAAAACTGGATTTGCAGTTCGGATGCTCGCGTTTCCACCACGAACCCAAGGCAATTGCCGTTTCGGCTTATGACGAGCGATGGCGGGCGTGAGGGTCGCGGAACAGCGGCAAACAAACCTGGCAGCTGAGTAGTTTTCGAGGCTGTCGGATTGGGCCGCCCTGTGCCATGTCATGATTAGAGGTCAGTCTAATCTTGCGAAGAGCTCACGCTTCCGGGGTTAACACTCAAGGACAGGAAACGTCCAGTAGTCGTCATTTCCGTATGGAATGATGTCGAGGTGGTCGGCTCGTTTCGCGGGATGCCTCGGTAGCAAAGCGTACGCGTCAATTCCAGAGAGGATCCCAGTATGTTGCAGATCGTATCACACCTCGGGGGCTACAGTATAAAGGCAAAAGACGGCTTAATCGGCACTACAACTGACTTCCTTTTCGACGACAGCAACATGAACGTACGTTGGCTCGTCGTTGATACCGGCACTTGGATGACTGGGCGCAAGGTTCTGATCCATCCATCGGCGATCGGTTACGCTGATCATTGGAGCAGAGAACTCACCGTCGAACTTACGAAGTCTCAGGTCAAGGACAGTCCCGATATCGCTCAGGACCTGCCGATTTCGTTGCAGATGCAGAGAGACCTTTACAAATTCTACGGAGGGGAGACGTCTGCAGGAGGGGCAATATACGGCGCTGGGATTTATGGCGGAGACATGTTCGGCCCGGAGATGGGAATGATCGCTCCCCCGTTTTCGGCGCGAACCTATTTCGGTACGAACAAGGCCGACCACGCCAAGACCAGCACCCACGACGCGGACCCCCATTTGCGGAGTATTGGCGAGGTGACGGGCTACCATGTTCATGCCAGCGATGGGAGTATAGGATATGTCGAAAACTTTCTCGTCGATAGCGAGAAGTGGGTTGTCCGGTATCTTATAGTCGATACATCTAATTGGTGGTTCGGTCAGCACGTGCTGATATCGCCCCATGCGGTGAAGGAAGTCGACTGGACGTCGCGTTACATCCGGCTCGATATCGCGCGTATTCAAGTAAAGGCAAGCCCGCCCTGGAATCCTGCAGTCGCAGTTGACGAAGAGTTCGAGAATCGACTTTACGATCACTATGATTGGCCTTCCGACGAGCACAAGTCGGCGTCCGATGTTCACCCGTGACGCCTCTAATCAAGTCGGTTAGATCCAGGAGGTCCTGACGAAGTCGTCGAAGTGGTGAAGGTGCCAGATCCTCCCCTCTGCAAGCAGCATTTTATTGAGGGCTACTTGCGCGCAATTCAAATTCGGGCGAGCTGCCGACTACATCGAACATGAGCTTACCAACTTGCCTGAGGTAGATTCCGGTCCGTTCCCTGTTCGCTTTGAAGGCGCAAACATTAATCTACCCGTACATTGGTTAAGGAAGAACCGAGTCCGCGCCTCAACCGCTTTAGCGGGCCCTTAATCACAAAATCGAGCGGAAGCCTGTCGTGAACTGTGAAAGACCGCAAATGACGGAAGTCGGTGCCGTGGTCGCGGCATTCGATGATCATCTCGGCGCAGAAACAGCATTGAAAAAGCTGGCTGCCAACGGAATTGACGTAAAACACCTCAGCGTGATCGGAAAGAAATATCATTTTGACGAAGAGGTCGTCGGAAGTTACGCCGTCGGCGGCCAGGTCAAGTTCTGGGGCGGCTGTGGGTTGTTCTGGGGTGGTTTATGGGGCTTTCTGATCGGCGGCGTGTTTATGGTTGTACCCGGCATAGGAAATGTCTTCGCGCTTGGTTATCTTACCACCGTACTTCTTTCCGTTGTGGAAGGTGCCGTCGTTGTGGGCGGACTGAGCGCCTTGGGAGCGGCGCTTTGTAGCGCCGGTATTCCGAAAGACAGCGCGTTGGTCTACGAGACTGTGCTGAAGGCGGGGGGAGTTCTGGTAACTGTTCATGGTCCGCCCGAAGAAACGGATCGCGCGAAAGCGATCCTGGCGACGACAAACGCCAAGCGTGTCGATTTGCATCATGATACCCGTGTTGCTTAGTCACGAAGCTTAACGTAACCCGTAAGAAAGCTTGCGTGCAAGTGCCGTATTCATCCGGCGCTTACCAGGTACTTCGCGCTGGGGTGGCCTACACGTCGCTTTCCCGCATCTGCGTGGCGCGCGAGGTTGACCATTTGATGATCGAACGTCGCAAGAAGGACGCTAGTCAGCGACAACGGCAACGTACTCACCAGCAACGCCATATCACGGGTTGTCGCTTATCCAAAATACGGGCACATGATCTCTTTTGGTGGCTGTCCCAAGCAAAAATTAGGTCTCTGAAAAGCTAATTCTGCACGCGATCGACGGCAAGCGCCAAAGGCTCAACAAGGCTGGAAGAATCGCTTGCCGGAAGACCGGCAAGGTCGGCTTCGAGGGCCGCTAATTCCTTCTTGAGTGCTTGCTCCACCCGAGGAAGTTTCGCCGCCTCCTCTTGCTGTCGCTTTATTTCCGCAAGCTCATTTTTTGTCACGCTGTAATTCGGAATGCTCATCGCTCGTCTCCTTGGAGTTGGGTTGGCTGCAATAACTGGGGGCTTCCGACTGCCTAGATCTGTTGAGTAGAGGCCCCTCAAAAAACCGTTCACGGTCTAATGAGACATCAACACCGGAACAGTCATCGTACCAAGTACGCTGCGTGTTACGCCACCCAGCATAAGTTCGCGCAGCCGAGAATGCCCGTAGCCTCCCATAATAATCATGTCAGCCGATAAATCGTCTACACGAGACATGATTACATCGGCGACGTCGATATCTTCGGCCCGAGTGATTTCGACCTCAGCTTTGATGCCGTGGCGGCCAAGGTGGCTACTGATATCGACGCCGCGATCCATTTCGTCGTCTACAGTCCTTCCGGTGGCTACGATGAGCAACTCGACGACCGTGGATCGTTTGAGCAGTGGAATAGCGTCGTTAATTGCCCGCGCGGCGGCCCGGCTCCCGTCCCAGCAGCATACCAACCGATCCAGCTTGAAATCCCCAGTCTGGATGTAAGGAACAACAAGCACGGGCCTTCCGGAGTCAAACAAGGTCGATTCAATTATTTTGTCGTTATTGAAGCAGTTCTCGTTTCCTGACTGCATGATCACGCTCAGATCGTAGCATCGTGCCATCGCCGAGAAACGGGTGGACGCTCCCACAAAGCTTTGCGTGACCAGTTGATGTTCGATCGAGAGACGCCGTCCGTTGACCGCAGCCTCGTAACGCTCGATCGAATTGCGTGCAACCTCCTGTTCGGCCGTCAGGAGGTCTGCGGTTTGAACGGATGACAACTCGGCCACGAGGGAGACGAGATTTGTGGTGCCATCGACGAAAGCGATACCCGCCAGATGAGCATTCAACGCGCCCGCGAGTGCGATTGCATAATCACGAGCGTTATCCCGAGATATGTCATGCTCTAAATTTAGGATCATGTCTTTGATCATGAAGCATACTCCACCAGTTAGTGCTCAGGGTTGTTTCGAAGTCTCTTTCGATTTGCTCATCGCGCGGGCAATTGTTTTCAGATCTTCCGCGTTGCGGCTTTTGAGCAAGCGGGAAAATTCATCGAGGTCTATAGCTGGTTCATCAAAGGTAGAGCCAAGCTTCCGATCGGATACGATCGGACGCCCGGAAAGCCACGCTAACAGACGACGAAGAAAAAGCTGCACGGGCGGTTTACCTATATGCGGAACGAAGTGTCTCCAAGGCGGTTCGTCACCAGTTACGCCGTCCAGAGCGGTAACCGCTGCTCTACTGTCTTGTCGATCCGAGCCCGCCTTGTTATCACTGGCTGTTGGACAAGTTCCTACGATAAGTCCTATGTTGGCGGGCTGGCTAACAGCGCTTTGAGGGATTCCATAGCCTTGCCAAATTTGTCCCAGTCGCCTTGTTGCATCGCCTTTTGCGCATCCTCAAATTGCGATCTGGCCTGTCCGGAATCGATGGGATGAGTTGTCGGCCCGGTTGCGGCGCCGGTGGTCTGTTCGGCCTGCGTTTGCGCAGTGGCCGGCTGTGTGCTGAAGAGCGCTGCGAGCGCTTCGTCGAGCGTGGGCTCCATGACGACCTTGTCACCCGCGACAGCGATCACGCGCTTCAGCTGAGGGAAGTTTGTACCTTCTGCAGTGAGGTACAACGGCACAACATAGAGGAACGAGTTCTCGATCGGCGTGACGATCTGCTTGCCGCGGATGACACGTGAGCCATTCTGGTTCCATAAGGTCAGCTGCTGCGAAATGGTCGTGTTCTGATCGATCATGGCCTCGATCTGGTTTGGTCCATAGATCAGCTTCTCCTTCGGGAGCTGGTAAAAAAGCATTCTTCCATAGTCTGGAAAATCGGACCTTGCGGCCATCCAGGAGATCATGTTGTCACGGTTTTGCGGCGTAAAGGGCGTCATCAGAAGGTATTCGAGCTGATTGCTTCCGGGGAGCTTCGCGAGGATATAATACGGCTTCATGGGCTGGACCTCGCCCGCGTACTTTTCCATCGGCGCTGCCCAGAGATCCTCTCGGTTATAGAAGACTTGGGGATCCGTCATATGGAAAGTGCTGTACTGATCGGCCTGGAGCGCGAAGAGGTCCTCGGGATAGCGGAGATGCTTCTTCAGGTCCGCAGGCATTTTGTTGAGATCATTGAACACATTGGGAAATGCTTGCCGATAGACTGCGAGGACGGGATCTTTGGGATCCATGACGAAGAACCGCACGGTTCCATCGTACATATCCACGACGGCCTTCACAGAATTGCGGATATAATTTAGGCCGTCGTAGGCCGCCATCGAGTGGCTCTCGGTCCCTGCTGCCTCGGGATCCTGGGCTTTGCCCATCGGTTCGAAACCCAATCCTGGCTCGTGCATAATTCGTGATTGAGTGCTTCGCTGCGGATTCGCATACGGAAAGTAGCTAGAGACGGTGTAGGCATCCTGGATCCAGTACAGCTTGCCCTCGCTCAATACTGCGTAGGCATCATTGTCGAGACGTAGGAAGGGAGCGATTTCGGCGACGCGCTCGCGAACGTCTCGGTGAATCTGGATCCGGCTCTCGGGCTTGAGATATGAAGTCAGAAGAATGTTGACGTCGGCCTTGTTCCAGGCGAACAAAAGCCTCTTCCAAATATTGTCTAAAGGTATCCCACCTTTCCCAAGGTAACTGGTGTAAACATTGTCATTGCCCTTGGGATAATCGAACTCCTTGATATCCGTCGCGACGATCCGATATCCGACCATTGATTGACCATAATAGATCGCAGGCTGATCGATCTTAAGTCCAAAGCTGGATTCGCTTGGAACGTTCTCCAGAGTGTATTGCGGAAACCCTCCGCCGACTTTCTTCGAGACCAAGTTCATGACCACGCCATAGCCATGAGTGAACTGTAGATACTGGTTGACCCAGGTCTGCGCCTTCTCAGGCAGCTCCGGTGAAAGCTCGCGGGCTGATAGCATAACCTGATGATAGCCGTCTGCGAGATGATAGCGATCCGTATCAACATTATAGAATTGATAGTAAAGCCGTATTGCCTGGGTCTGCTGATACGTTTGCAGCAGTGGCCGCGTATCCCACAGACGGATATTCTGGATCGTCTCCTGGTTCCTTGCTAACGCAGCGGGTGTGAGATCCGCCAGAGCCGGATAGGCGGTTTCCTTTACTCCATCGAGCTGAAAGGCCTTTCGCGTAAACTCGATGTGATGTTCCAGATAAGGGGTCTCCATTGCGAGCTCGTTTGGTCGGACGAAAAACGCCTGAACCAGATAAGGTACCGCTGACACACCAAATATCCACAGAACAAGATACGCGCCGGTTCCCACAGCCAAAGTCATCAACCGCGGGCGTAAAACATTAAGTGCAAGTAGCACGCACGCCACCGCGGAGACGCCGACCATGCCCCAGAGGGCGAATCGCGTTACATGATCGGCTGTATACCCGGCTCCATAAACCACGCCCTGAGTAGAGTAGAGAAGTTGATAATGATCGAGATAAAATCCATATCCAAGATTTGCCACCAGAATAAAGAGCAACACGGACAGATGTGCTGCGACGCCGCCTCCCGCGACGATCGCTCCGCTGCTGCGCTTTTGCCATGACCCGAATAATCCGTAGACCAGCAGGACAATCGTAAACGCCGAGACGGTCAGCAAAGTCAGGCTATTTTGCAGCAATTCATAGAAGGGGAGATGAAATATATAGAAGCCAACATCGACTCCAAAAAGAGGATCGGACACTCCAAAGGATCCGCCGTATCGGAAACGCAAGTAGGTATCCCATTCGGTGTAGAAACCGAGGGCAAAAAACAAGGCGACACCGCCGCTGATAAGGACGATGGTCACCTTCATCACTCCGGGTGAGAGCTCATTGCCGGTCCGTGCTGCTGAATCAGTTTTGGATAGAAAAGCGAGGCTCCATGGTCGGTTGCTTTCTCCAAAAGCGACGCTTTCCTTGGTCGCCTGGCGAAGATTGACCCACAGATACAAAAAAGCAAAGACGAAGGCCACGCAAAACATCGCACATCGTACCGACACTAGCGTCCAGAAGATATCGGTATAGTCGAGCGTCCTCATCCACAGCCATTTCTCGATATAGCCTGTGAGCCCCGCGAGAATGATGATGAAAAAAAGAACTGCGAATATGATGGAGCTCCACCGAGACCGGACGCCAAGGGGCGGTCTGACAAGGGAGCCCGGCGTGTCATCTGACGCGGTCTGCTTGGCGAGTCGGACGTGATTGTCGCTCATAGCGGCACTCCATTTCAATTCGGAGGTGAAATTCGTTCATGCTGGTTAGGTAGCCGCCGGCTATCGTGTTTTCGCGTCAACTGACGCGGAATCCTAGCCTATAAGCAAAGAAGAGCTTGCGTGGAGGATCGGAAACTACTCAGACCAGACCAGACCGTCGTGCTGGAAAAAGAAGTGTGGCGGGTCAAAAAAGCGGCCTTTGATACAGTTCAAGGCGACATTGGAGCTTCCATCTTGAAGCCTGCGATCTCCGACGGCTCGGACGTTGAAATGTTACAGGTTATTAGTGGGGACGCGGGTACGGCATGAAGCACGTGAGAGGCATGTTTCCGCTCATCGCGGCAATTGTTTCCAGCCTAAAAAGACGGCCCCGGTGCGGGGGACACCGGGGCCGTCTGTAATCTACGGACGCCAACCAGGGGCAGCGCCGGACGCCCGCATTGCATCATCAAGCTCTTCCACGAGGACTTGTTCCGGCTGTTATCAAAATAATGTGGTCATTGCTCCATGACCTGTGCCTGCACTTCGGCTAGCGCTTTAGGTTTTACCTAAACAGCAGAAACAGAATAATTATCACGACCAACAGGCTCATACCCCCGCCGTAGTAATGGTAAGGCGGACCGAAATAGAGACCACTTCCTCCGAAAAGTAGGACGAGAACAACTAAAAATACTATCAGTCCCATCGTTTTGTTCCTTGCGTAATCATCATGCGCGCATATCCCGGGTTTCACGGCGCCATACCATTAGTTCTACTGTTCGTTCTGCAAAATACGCTGATCGGACTTCGTTGCGGCGGACTGAGAATTATGCTGCTCAATTGCCCTTCCAGCGCGATCTTCGGCGTGACCGCAGGCGGCCGCGAGGGTCACTTCGGTCGCATCATGCTGGCGTTGAGTTGCTTTGCTCGATTATTATTACGATAAGTTTGCGCGCGGGGTTTACTGGCTGAAATTGCTTGGCGGACTGTAAGCCGCCGAGTCCGAAACCTTTAGCCGAAATCGCAAGCTCAGGTATGGTCAATTGTGATCACCGCGATGGCTGGAAAAGCGGATCAAGGCCGCCTTTCGTCGGAATGCTGAATTCGCTGCCGAAAACATCGTGGTTACGGCTGATGGGGACGCGGTTACGTTAACCGGGCAGGTCCGCGGGTATCATGAGCGAACATTGGCGGCGGATACCGCATGGTCCGCGCCGGGCATCACTCAAGTGAACGAATTGCTTACCGTTGGATAACGAACATTTACACTGAGCACGCGACTGAAGCAGAAAGTCCGGACGAAGTAGTTTCCGAGTCGGACGGACGGGGTCGCGTCCCGTTAATGTCCTGCCTGACAAGCAATCGCGTCGTTGCATTTATGCAAGGAGATTTCGTGAGCAACAAACCCGTTCTGACTGTCCCGCCAAAATCCGCCAAAATAGTTCATCCGGGTATGCTGGGGGACGAAACCGAAGAGCAGAATTTGAATGAGACGGGCGATCTGCCTCTGAGCATCAAAAAGGAACAGGTTGAAGCCGCGTTCGGCAAGATTGATTCGAAGAAGCCCTGATTAGGCATCATGCGTTAATTTTCCGGCAAATTTCGCCGCTCGACAACGCGGCGACTCAGTTGACCTGCCACTGAAGTTTCATCCGGTGGCGATTAGAGTCTCGGCAGATGTTACGCCGTTAGGCGCGGTGTGAGCAACGGGCGATCGGCGGAGCTGGTCGGGGTTGCGCAGCCGATCGCACGTTGCGGAGAGGTTAGCGGCATATTCCACGGGCGTCAGATAACCCAGTGACGAGTGCGGACGCTGGCTGTTGTAGTCGTCGGCCCAGACTTCAATTTTGTTCCGGGCGTGATCGAGACCGAAGAACAGGGTTTCGTTGAGAAGCTCATCCCGCATCCGGCCGTTGAAGCTCTCGCAGAAGCCGTTCTGCATCGGCTTTCCCGGCGCGATAAAATGCCAGGCGATCTGGTTGTCCTCCGACTAGGTCAGCATGGCGTTGCAGGTGAACTCGGTGCCGTTGTCGGAGACGATCATGCCCGGCTTGCCGCGCTGATTGACCAGCGCCGTCAGCTCGCGGGCCACCCGCCTTCCCGAGATCGAGGTGTCCGGGATCGCGGCAAGGCACTCCCGCGTCACGTCATCGACGATGTTCAGGATCCGAAACCGGCGACCGCAGGCGAACTCGTGGACAAAATCCAGCGACCAACGGGCATTCGGTCTGGCTTCGACCAGGATCGGCGCCCGGGTGCCCACGGCGCGGCGGCGGGCCCGGCGCTTGCGCACGGTGAGGCCTTCCTCACGGTACAGCCGATAGACCCGGTTCAACCCGGACGTCTCCCCCAGCTTCCGCAGCAGCACGAACAGCCGGCGGTAGCCGAACCGCCTGCGAGCATTGGCAAGCTCGCGCAGTTGGCCGCGCAGTTCCGTGTCCGGCGGCCGGCGCGACTGGTAACGGACCATCCTGTGGTCAGCGCTGACGATGTAGCAGGCCCGCCGCTTTGACAGACCCAGTTCGGCCTGCAGATGCGCGACAGCCTCGCGCTTGGCAGCGGGCCCTACCATTAATGGGATGACCCGCCCCGTCCTCTCGCCCAGAATGTGGCATCTACAGAAAGGAGCAAGCAATGAAGTTACGCAACGCACCCCGACCGGCAACGGCATTTGGAGTAGATATCGGAAAGAACCTTTTTCCACGTTGTGGGGCTCGACCCCGCTGGGACGCCGATCCAGAAGGCGACGTTTCGGCGCGACACGCTCTTGCAGTTCTTCGAACGCGCGGCACCTACCCTGGTAGGGATGGAGGCCTGCCCCGGCTCGCAATGGTTGGCACGCAAGATTGCAGCGATGGGGCACACCGTCCGCATTATTCCAGCTCAATTCGTGAAGCCTTTCGTGAAGTCTAACAAGAATGACATCATCGATGCAGCGGCAATCGCGGAGGCTGTGACGCGACCGACGATGCGATTCGTCGATATGAGGTCGCCTGAACAGGTTGACTTGCAGGCCGTGCATCGTGTTCGCGACAGGATGATTTCGCAGCGGACGTGCCTGATCAACCAGATGCGTGCTTTTTGCTTGGAATATGGGATCGCTATTCATCAGGGCGCCGGAAAGTTCAAAGCTGATCTGCCTAGGATCTTGGCAGATGAGTCCAATGATCTAACGTCGGCCATGCGTCGCATCCTCGCATCAACATTTGACGAACTGAAGCAACTTGAGCTTCGTATTGCAGAAATCAATCGTGAGATTGAGGCGATTGCCGCTCAATGTGATACCGCACGTCGACTGATGACCATCCCGGGCATTGGTCCACTCGCGGCGACGGCGCTTTTAGCAGCAGCTGGATCCGCCCGACAGTTCAGAAAGGCGCGCGATATGGCTGCTTGGCTCGGTCTTGTTCCTAGAGAATACTCCACAGGCGGTAAAACGAAACTGCTCGGGATAAGCAAGCGCGGCAACCGATATCTGCGCCGAATGATCATCCACGGTGCCCGCTCGTGCGTTACACATCTTGATCGGTCGCGATACCGCCTTGGAGCATGGCTCGATGGTCTTGAGGCACGAATGCACACCAACAAGGTCACCGTCGCCCTGGCGGCGAAGATCGCCCGTATCGTATGGGTGGTGATGACCACGCCCGGTGCAACCTATGACGAAGGGATCCAGCCTTTAGCTGATTCCCTTCGTTCCAGACTGCGAGGTTCGTGAGAATGATGACGAGAAAGTCGATCGGCGTGCCGTAAACCCTGTTCAAAAAAGCGGGCTTTGTGCCCGAACCATTTATCTGGGAACGGCACGCGCGGATCTCATCATGGCCTGGCTGCAACAGCAGCCCACTTGCAAGAGGCCGGATATATTTGTGCAGACTGCATCGTCTTTAGTCGAAACGGACCCTTGCACGGCCGGGGCGGGTCATACATTTTTTGAGAGAAGCTCGCGCAACGCCGCGGCATCCAGCATCTGCTCGGCCAATAGCTTCTTCAGCTTGGCGTTCTCGTCCTCAAGCTGACGCAGCCGCTTGGCCTCCGAGACGTCCATCCCGCCGAACTTGGCCTTCCAGTTATAGATCGTCGCCTCGGAGACTCCGTGCCTGCGGGCAAGATCGGAGGTCTTCGCCCCAGCCTCTTGCTCCCGCAGAACGCCAATAATCTGCTCTTCCGTAAACCTGGCTCGCATCATGTGTCCGTCCTTCAGAAGGCCGGACTCTAACTTCAACCGGAGGAAATCGTCAGGGGCAGGTCATTGTTGGCGAACTTCGGCAAGGAAGGTAATCCGACCCCGATCAGCCCGAACATTAGTCAGGAGACTTTGGCTGAAATGATCGGCACGACAAGATCGCGGGTCAGCTTTTTCATGAACAAGTTCAGGAAACTCGGCCTCATCAGCTACAACGGAAAAATAGAAGTCCATCGTTCGCTGTTGAACGCTGTTCTCTACGAAAAGCCCATTTAGAACGCGATGAGCAAACGGATCCAATTTAGGGTGCCGCCGCCGTTCTCGAAACGCATCATTTCTAAGTGATGCCGGGTGAGCGGTTTGGAACAGATCGACCTGCGATCATCGGCTAACGTTACACATGCGATGGCTCCGCGCTATCGCGCCCTTATGGGCTCCTCCCCAGACTTAGTCGCGTCGTCCTCAAGTGGCGGCGCGGCTCTATTTCCTTGTTAAAGGAATATCTCGACTTGATGGCGCGGCTTCGGACGAGCTACGGGCGACCTCACGAATAAGCGAAGCCTATGGTGCCGTGAAGTGGAGACAACCGATCGGACGAAAGCGCGTTCCGGATAAACGTGAGATGAATTAAACTTAATCGGTTGAAATGCGCTTAGATCTTAGCGAAATGGTCGACAGCAATCGTGAAGCTGCTGCCGACCGATCTTGCCAAGCGTTTAGCCGTTGCCGAGCGGCATGGCGACGTAATGGGACGCGTCGCCGGAGCGAACGCGCATCAGCACGTTATTCTTGTTATCCGCTCGGGCGGATTTGATCGCCTCTCGGACGTCACCGGGATTGGCGACGCCCTTTCCCGCCACTTCGAGAATCACGTCGCCTTCCTTGAAGCCGTGATCCGAAGCTGCGCCCTTCGGATCAACCCCAGTCACGACGACGCCGTTTTTGCCGGCGCCGGCCACGGAACTTGCAGGCGCGACCGTCATGCCAAGCCGGGGAACGTCCATGCCCTGGCTCGAATTCCCGCTGCCGGTGTCGGCCTGTGCTTCCTGAGCATTCGGCAGTTTGCCGAGGGTCAGATCAATGGCAGCATCCTTTCCCTTATGCAGCACGTTGAGCTTGACGGCGTCGCCGGGCGCCAGGCCGCCAATGGTGCGGGCGAGCTCCCTTGCGTCCTTGACCGACTGACCATTCACTGCGGTGATGATATCACCGGCTTCGATGCCGGCCTTAGCGGCTGGACCATTGGCCTGAGGTTCAGCCACCAATGCACCCTCGGCTTTTTTCAGACCAAGGCTGTCCGCGATATCCTGCGTTACCGGCTGAATCTGGACGCCGATCCATCCACGGCTGACGCTTCCCTTGTCCTGCAGCTGAGCGATCACCGTCTTTACGGTCGAAGCCGGAATTGAGAACGCGATGCCGACGCTGCCGCCGGAGGGTGAGTAGATCGCCGTATTCACCCCAACGACTTCGCCCTGCATGTTGAAGGCTGGCCCCCCCGAATTGCCCTTGTTGACGGGCGCATCGATCTGGAGGAAATCATCATAGGGCCCGTTGCCGATGTCGCGACCGCTGGCCGAGACAATGCCGGCAGTGACGGTTCCACCGAGTCCGAACGGATTGCCGACCGCGAGCACCCAATCACCGATCCGAGACTTGCCTTCCGAAAGCTTCGCGAACGGAAAATCCGAACCGCCCTCGACCTTGATCAAAGCAATGTCGGTCCGAGGATCCGTGCCGATCACTTTTGCAGTATAGGTCTTTCCCGTTTCCGTGGTCACTTCGACCTTGTCGGCGCCGTCGACGACGTGATTGTTGGTGACGGCGTAGCCATCAGGTGAGATGAAGAAGCCGGATCCCTGACCCATCATGACGCCGCGCCCGCCGTGGTGACCTCGCATGCCCGGGGGCATGCCGTCCGGGCCGCCGAATTGTCGGAAGAAACGCTCCATCGGCGGTCCCGACCGGCCCGGCGAGTCTTCGTCACCGCTGTTGCTGGTATCGGTGGCCTTTTCCTTCATCGTGACCTTGACCGAGATCACTGAGGGCTTTACGTGCTCCACGATATCGGCAAAGCCGATTGGCTGCGCGACCTTACCCATCGCACTGTTAACCTGGGCATGTGCCGTGCTGCTAAGGAAATCAAGATTTCCGGACGGACTAAATCCGTAGACAGCAACGCCGAGGCCAGCAGCGACGGACGCCATCAAGGCGAATCGGCGCGCGGAAAAAAGCGTGCGGCGGGGCGCCATGCGTGAATTCATCGGCGATGGATCGGAAGTGTGATTGGTCATAACTGCGTCTCCATTGATGGAATCTATGGCGCCATCTGGCGCCTTACTATCGAACTATGGGCGCTCTCGCCTTACGTGGTGCTGGCCGGGATGTTAATGTTCGGCAACAAAATGCGGAACCATGCTAACATAAGACTCGAAAGTGCGTTCGCGGATAATTGTTCCTCGGGCGCGACAATAGCTACGATTCCAGGGGGCACGAACGACCGGCGAGCAAAATGGACGCCAAAGGGTCTCTCTTGGATTGTAGGTTATGACGTGCTGGTGACAGAACTTCAGGGAACTGGAAAAGAGATTTCTCCGGCTAGATCAAAACAACACAGATACTCCTTTCCCAATAATGCAGAAGTAGTCTCTGAGGGCGCGATGCGAGCGCCAATGCGCTTCGCTCAACAACAGAGACAACATGAAGTTTACGAGAACAATCGTGGCTGTCGGCTTGTTCGCCGCATCGACCTCTGCATTTGCGGCGGAGATCACTGGCGCGGGAGCGACCTTTCCGTACCCGGTTTATTCGAAATGGGCAGCTGCCTATAAGAAGGAGACGGGTAGCGAGTTGAACTACCAGTCGATTGGTTCGGGCGCGGGTATCGAGCAAATTCGCTCGAAGACCGTGACGTTTGGTGCGTCAGATATGCCGCTTGAGCCCGCCCAACTCGAAAAGGACGGCCTGATCCAGTGGCCGATGGTGATGGGCGCAATTGTTCCCGTCGTGAACATCACTGGCGTCAAACCGGGTGAACTCACGTTCGATGCCGAGACCCTTGGCAATATTTTTCTTGGTAGGATCACGAAGTGGGACGATCCGGCGATCAAGAAGCTGAATCCGAAATCCTCTTTGCCCGCGGCTGCAATAACCGTGGTGCACCGTTCGGACGGGTCCGGGACGACTTTCAACTTCACGGATTATCTTTCCAAGGCCAGCCCCGATTGGAAAGCGAAAGTCGGCTCCGGCACTACAGTTGAATGGCCCGCTGGCGTGGGCGCCAAGGGTAACGAGGGGGTATCGGCCAATGTCGGTCAGCAGAACAACTCGATCGGCTACGTCGAATACGCCTATGCCAAGCAGAACAAGTTGACCTACACCGCCATGGTCAACAAGGCCGGCAAGACCGTGCAACCGACCGTCGCGGCCTTTCAGGCGGCGGCGTCGAACGCGGACTGGGCAAAGGCTCCCGGCTACTACCTGGTCCTCACCGATCAGCCGGGCGAAGCTTCCTGGCCGATTACCGCCGCAACCTTTATTCTGATGCACAAGGAGCCTGCCGACAAGGCGGCGTCCGCCGCGGCGCTCAAGTTCTTCAAATGGGCCTTCGCCAAGGGCGACAAGATGGCTGAAGAGCTCGACTACATTCCGATGCCGGAGGCCCTGGTCAAATTGATCGAACAGACCTGGTCGGAGGACATCAAGAGCTGATTAATGTCGGAGGAGAGGTTCGCCTCTCCACCACTTTCCCGCCTGACAGCACTGGATTGATCTCGACGAAATGGCGGAGTTGCTGGGTTTTGCCGGCTATCCTCGCGTTAGCTCGTGCCAGGAAAATGTCACCGCTTTTCCGGACAGCTCGTCGCTCAGGGTCTTGTCGGCGAGCGAGAGCGGCCAGGCGAGCTGATCAATCTTGACCTGCCCGCCCTCGACGACCTCAGTGCCTTCCCGTTCGATCTAAATCGCGAAGTGTAACCGCGCCACTTGCTCATCGATTTCGACCCAATGACTTGTTGTGGCTGCAGTCGCTCTGTTCTCGTGCAGTGGTGGCGCGCCGCGCCGCGGACGGCGGCGTTTTCGTCAAATGGAAGGCGTCGTCATGTTTGATTGGTTGCTTGCTGCGAATCGCGATCAGCGAGAGAGGAATCCTTCACCATTGAACAGTTGTACCGATCGCAGTTGGCGAGGAATCCCACTTTGAACTGTCGGCCATGATTGCGGATGCAGTCACTGCTACGACCAACAACGCGATCACAACTGCTAATTCAGCGCTTCTAGTATCTCCGCCTCGCTTGGGTAGCGGCTGTTTATCTGACATTTGCTGCCTCCTCTGGAAGGCATAGAGTCAACGCCGTTGGAATTAGAAAGTTCAACCACGATCCTCATGACGAGACTGGATCACTCCTTGACCAGAGGACACGTCGAGTCAGAGAGTTTTCCAAACGCCTGGTCGCCAGGCATGGTCTCGATGAGGCGGTAGTAGTCCCACGGATGCTTCGACTCTGCCGGCGTCTTGACCTGCATGATGTACATTTCATGCTCCATCAATCCATCACGGCGGATTGTGCCGTTGGAGGTGAACATGTCATCGATCTTCGCCTTGTGCAGCTCCGCCATCACCTTGTCGGATTCCGTAGTATTGGCGGCCTTGACCGCGTTGAGATAGGTGAGCGTGGCCGAATAGTAGGCGGCCTGGGTCATGGTCGGCTCGCGCTTCGTCTTCTCGAAAAAGCGCTTCGCGAAGGCCCGCGTTTTGTCGTTGAGATCCCAGTACCAGCCGGTGGTGAGATACAGACCCTGTGCAGTTTCCAGTCCGAGGCCGTGAATGTCAGTTACGAAAGCCAGCAGAGCGGCGGGCTTCATCTCCCGCGTGACTCCAAACTGGTTGGCGGTCTTGAGCGAATTGGTGAAGTCGTTGCCTGCATTCGCCAAGCCCAGAACCTGCGCACCCGAATTTTGCGCCTGTAGTACGAACGAGGAGAAGTCCGACGTGGCGAGGGGAACCCGCACGGAGCCGACAACATTGCCTCCTCCGGCCGTCACCACATTGGCCGCGGCATCCTGAAGCTGGGTGCCAAAGGCATAGTCAGCCGTCACGAAGAACCAGGACTTTCCGCCCTGCTTCAGAATTGTGGTAGCCGTCCCATTGCCAAGTGCGGTCGTATCGTAGGCATAGTGCACCGTGTAAGGCGTGCAATCCTTGCCGGTGAGCGATGCTCCAGCCGCGCCGATGGCAAAGAAGGGGGTCTTTTTCTCTCTCGCGATCGTTGTCATGGCGATACTGACTCCGGTATTTGAGCCGCCAAGCACCATGGTGAGGCCATCCCGGTCAGCCCATTCGCGGAACTTTTCAGCGCCGAGATCGGGTTTGTTCTGGTGGTCGGTCACGAGAAGTTCGATCTTGTTGCCCAGGACAGAACCGCCAAAATCGGCGATGGCCATTTTGGCGGCCTCGACACCGCCTGGCCCGATTATGTCGGCATACACGCCGGACATATCGTCGATATCGCCGATCACGACTTTGTTCGCGTCCGCGTGAGCAGTCGAAGCGGCTACGGTGGCGCAAAGCGCTGACCCAATCACGTAAAATATCCTTGCTTTGCTCATGGTGCTATCCTCCGTTCTGGCTATCGTTTTATCAGTTCAGCCGGGCAGAATGAGTGTTGGAATCCATCCGGCAGACAGTGTGCTCGAGCGCCTCTCTCATTTCGCCTGCGGCACTTGAGGCGTGGTCGTATTTTGCTTGATTTCCTTCATCATATCGTGCGCTTGCGCGACAGCCGCCTTTTGGTCATCGACGTCAAGATTGCGAAGGGAGGATTCACGCTCGCGTACCGCGAAATCGCTTCCTTCGAGTGTTGCGACTTCCGACCAGGCATAGGCCTGCTTCTGATCAACGGCTGTTCCGATCCCGGCCCGGTACATTTGACCCAACAGCATCGCTGAACGAGGATCTGCGTGATAAGCGGCCCGCTCAAGATAAGATTTTGCCTGACCGAAGTCTGGCGTTACCAAGTCACCGTTGAGGTACAGTTCACCGAGCCGTGCTTCGGCGGCGATGATATTTTGCTCGGCGGCCTTCTTGTAGAGGTCGATGGCCTTTGTAACGTCGCGCGGCATGCCAAGCCCGATCTCGCTCATATGGCCTAGCCAATATTCAGCGTTTGGATTGTTCTTATTGGCGAGTTCGCCGAACAGCTTTAGCGCGGTTTGATTGTCGCCGCTCTCGAAGGCGCGTTCGGCAAAATCAAGATTGGTCTGTGTTGGATGCGCCGTCCTTAACCGATATTCTTGCAAGGTGCCGATGGCGAGGGCTGTAATGACGACAAGAAAGATGGTTGCGGCGGGCGGCCAAGGTTTCTTGCTTGCAGGAAGTGATGGCTTTGAAGCGGAGTCGGTCACGTGAATCTCATTTCGCTGTAGATGGAAAGCCCATCGAGTCGAGCGATGCGCTGTATCAGGTGTGCTTGTCCATCACGCGTCCGGGTGCATCGGCCCCGAGTGGAACAAGCGTGGCGCCATTGGTAGTGGAGGCTTTCCCGGGCTTCTCGATCAGCTCAAGGAAGGGCTCGATGATGTCGATCGGCATCGGAAAAACAACCGTGGAGTTCTGCTCGGCGCCGGTTTCGGTCAGAGTTTGCAGGTAGCGCAATTGCATAGCGGCTGGGATGCTCGAAAGTATCTTGGCGGCGTTGACGAGGGTCTGCGAGGCCTGGAACTCGGCCTCGGCATGAATGATTTTGGCGCGGCGATCGCGCTCCGCTTCCGCCTGCTTGGCGATGGCGCGTATCATGTTCTCTGTTAGCTCGACGGTTCTGATTTCGACATTGCTGACCTTGATCCCCCAGGTCTCTGTCTGGCTGTCGATGATGCTTTGCACGTCCGCGCTGAGTTTTTTTTCGCTCGGACAGCATCTCGTCGAGCTCATGCTGTCCAAGCACGGCGCGCAGCGTGGTCTGGGCGAGCATATTGGTGGCAGGAAGGTAGTGCTGAACCTGGATGATGGCGCGTTCGGGATTGACCACGTTGAAGTAGAGTACCGCATCGACCTTCATCGAAACGTTGTCGCGAGAAATCACGTCCTGGGTGGGTATTTCGATGACCTGAATTCGCAAGTCCACGCGCACCATTTCCTGAAAGAACGGAATCAGCAGTACGAGGCCGGGTCCCTTGACTTTTTGAAACCGACCAAGCGTGAAGACAACAGCCCGCTCGTATTCGCGAAGAATCCTTACGCTGGCCCCGATGATGACTACAACGAGGATCAGGAGAACGGGGGTGAGATAGAGAAGATAGGAATCCGAGAACATGACGCCACGCCTTTCAGGCCAATAGAAACGAGAACGCGTTACCGGCGCGGTAAAGCTTGTTACTTCGACTCCGCTGATCATGGTCGCGGTCGGAACCGTAGGCTTGCTTCTCGGACTAAGCACGGGTCGCGCAGTTCGAGTAGGCTCGGAAAGTACCTACTTGCTGCTACATGCTCGGGGATGCCCTTGGCGACTCCCGGAGCCAGAGCGGCCGTCCATCACGAATAGCCGGTAGCCCAGTCTTACTGGTAATGTCGCCGGCACGTCAAACGCGCCACTCCGATGCGGTTGTCCGCCATACCGTAGTAGACGTCGAAGCGATCGGGCCTTCCCAGATCGTCGCGGCGATCAATGCCCGTGGGAAACACGACATTGTCGATTGTCCCGTGAAGTTCCAGTGGGCCTTCGGGACAAGCGCCGGCTCGGGCGAGCGAAAGATGATCTGGTTCGGGGTCTCCCTGGAAAGCACCATCACGCCGGCCGAATAGCACATCTTGCGCGCGGTCAGGGTCGGACCGGGAATGTCGTGGATGCCGTGGCAGATCATCAGCCAGCCGTGGCGACACAAGATTGGTGGGGCGCCGGCGCCGATTTTTAGCCGCTACCATCCTGCCTCCGGGGCAAGCTAACCGATGTGAAAAAAGTCGCCGGGGCGATCGTCCTCGCCAGTCGCGGGCGCGCGGCTATATGAGATCCAGATGCTTTCCCGGTGAATATCCATGGAGCAGGATGCCGGTTGGCATGCCTTTTCTTCCGGACGTGTTCCAGGAACCAGCGGGCGATGCACAAGGGCGAGGGGGGACTGGCCGGAAGGGTCCGGGATCAGCAACGGAAAGACGCTGGCGTCCTTGTCGTCCACGCCATCGAAAGCAATGCCATCATAGGGATGAAACTTCGCAAGCCCCAGTCGGCGCCAGTGGAGCAAATCGTCGGAGATCGCGATTGCGAGTCGGGGGCCGCGGCGTGAAAACGCGATGTAGGTCATAACGTAGTGCTGAAGTGGTTCGACATACGAGATGCGCGGATCTTCCCATCCGCCTCCTTGGACCGTTATGACCAAACCACCGGGATGGCGGCCAAATTGACCCTTGAGAAAATGATGTTCTAGCGCGCTCCAAGTTTATCTTGCTGCTCGGTCGAAGGGGTACCGATATTGACTGGCTCACTTACCTCGGCTTTCGTCACACAAGGTACGAAGAGACTCGTTATCGAGCGGGCGTGCCAATTGCGGCATTGATCGCTGCTGCTGTAGGAATTTGAGGAAGAAACTATCAGTATTGCAGCGACAACAAAGCAACAACCGACGACGACGTACCTGGCGTACATGGTTCGCTCCACCCAGAATCACCCAACGACGCAAACAAGGGAACTACGGCTCCTTGTTCTACCGCCAGTTACTCCAGCCCCGTCCCAGCCTTGCTCGCCATCCATTTCCGCCGCGAACCAGTCTCAATCAGCAATAGGATCAAGGCGCCGATGGTGGCGTCGATGATCGCAGAAATAGTCTCCGTGCCAAGATGCATGCCGAGTTGCGGCAGGAGCCAGCCGCCGATGAAGGCGCCCGCAATTCCGATGATCAGATCGCCGATCAGCCCGAAGCCGGTGCCTTGCACAAGTTGGCCTGCGAGCCATCCGGCAACGAGGCCTACAAAGAGGATCATCAGAAGGCTTTCACTCGACATGTACATCGACGTATTCCTTCGATTCATCGAGGCCCGAAACCGGCTCAATCTCAAGAACCTTTCGGTGTGACCGGTGTTAGCTCGGATGCCGTGTTGCGATCTACTTCGGCAGGATAGGCGCGGTGAGGCTGCCTCGGTAGGTTCGGAAATTACCTAGGGATACTGCGGTGCTGAGGTCCGCCGGGATGTAAGCTGGCGGATATCCACCTGAAGCGGTCGTCGCTGCTAAGGCGATTCGGCTTTGCAATTCTGCGGACAAGGCATTCCGGTCGCATCACTCATCTCTTAGTAGGTGTTTTCCGAGCCGGTCGTTGGCGAACGAATTCTTCAGTTCGGTGAACTATTCATGTTTCGCTGGCTTATCTGCATGGCCGCCGTGATCATCAATTCGATTGCGTAGCGCCGAAACCACAGAAAATAGGAGACTGGACATGTTTAGGATGAAGTCACTGGCCGTAGCCCTCACAACCACGGCTATCTTGGGATCATGCGCTGCCCTGGCGGCAGAACAGCCAAACGCTGGTTCGGCCGCAACTACGAATCAACCAATGGCAGCGGCGTCGACAACTGCCGCGACACAAAATGCCAACAAGGAATTCGGCAAGCTTTCCGCCGATGGACGAAAGGCCTTCCAGGAAGTGCGTTTGGCGCGTCTTGCAATTTTCAACGGCCAAGCGGACCAAGCCAAGAAGTATGTCGATGAAGCGAAAGCATCGATTACCAAGGCCAGGGCCGACGATACCGCTTTCACGAAGGCTGAGGCAGCCCTTAAGCCGCCGGCCGGCGTGAGCCAGCGGAGCCCGACGCAAGGTGCGGGTGATAAGCCGATCCAAAGCACAGAGCGGACAGCGTGGCTACCGGTTGATGGTGGTCTCACACTGGGCGAAGATTTCGTCGCGACGCCGGGCAAAGCGGCAGGCGTCGCGAAGGCAAATGATCAGCTCAAGAACGGGGACCACAAACAGGCGATGGAAACTCTGAAGCTCTCCGAAATCAACGTAACGTTCGTAATGGAAGTGGCTCCACTCGACAAGACGATCAGCGGGATCGACTCCGCGGCACAACTGATCGATTCCGGTAAGTATTATGAGGGTAACCAGGCTTTGATGGGAGTCGAGGATGGCATCCGCTATGATGTAGCCGACGTCAACTCGGACCCAAGAAAGGCGAGCAGTACCTCGGACAAGGC